>Ga0075152_10001569_pt1 | contig 16480 bp, 9 predicted proteins | sample JI61114C2DNA_FD_70964 | JGI IMG/M metagenome (GOLD analysis project Ga0075152, IMG submission 70964) | Wastewater effluent complex algal communities from Wisconsin, to seasonally profile nutrient transformation and Carbon sequestration -... | ecosystem: Engineered > WWTP > Effluent > Algae...
GTCCGGGCAATACACCCTCAACGGCGATGGCTGCTGATCGCTCTTGGCGCTTGGCGTTGCTGGCCTTCATCCTGCCTTGCGCGCTGCATGCACAGTCCATTTTGCAACGCGAAGTTCAAGTCCATGCGGACCATGTGCGACTTTCTGAAGCGTTGGAGTTGGTGGCACGCGACGGGCATTTCAAACTGAGCTACAATGCGGCCTTGGTGAATGGCGACAGTGTTGTTTCCTTGGATACGGACGGCACCGTGAAGCACGCGCTACAACAACTCGTTGGCAAGCGTGTGATCTTGAAAGAAAGCGGCGAGCACATCATTCTGCTCGCAGCGGGCGCGACAAAAGACCCGGTGTTGCTGCGCGGCCAAGTGCTGAACGCCGTTGATGGAAGTTCCGTACAGCAAGCTTCGGTGTATGAGCTGCACGAGAAACATGCAGTGCGCACGGATGCTTCCGGAGGCTTCGCATTGGAGGCATCCGGCAGGCGGGACCCGACACCGCTGCTGTTGGCATGCAAAGGCTACCGCGACACGGTGGTTTACGTAGCACGAAACACGAATCCGACGCGCTACACCTTGCGTCCGGAAGAACGGCTGGAACGTCTGGAGGTGCTATGCATGAACGAACGCTGCGCCACGGTGGATGAACTTGGTCTCACACGTTTGCTCGTTCCAACAGCGCAGATAGACCAGGCAGCTAACCTTGGCTCAGGTGAAACGCGAATTTGGCAGGTGTCCCTCATTCCCTCGGTCAGCACGAATGGCAAAATAGCGGGCGCGGTGGTGAACCACTTCTCGTTCAACGTTTTCGCAGGGTATTCACGCGGCTTGGACGGATTCGAGCTCGGCGGCCTGGCCAACCTCGAGCGCCGCGACGTGAAAGGCGCACAGGTCGCGGGCTTGGCGAATCTCGTGGGACGGGATACGAAAGGAGCTCAGGTCGCAGGCTTGATCAACCACACGCTTCGTTCGTTGGAAGGTGTGCAGGTCGCCGGCTTAGTGAATACGATTTGGGACACGCTCACCGGTGTACAGGTCGCCGGAGCAGTGAACGTGGTGAAGGGCGGCATGCTGGGCTTGCAGGTAGCCGGCCTTGGCAATTTGGCCACGCAAAATTGTGATGGTGCGCAAGTGTCCGGCGCCTTCAATGTGGCGGTAAAGGATGTTCGAAAAATGCAAGTGGCCGGTGCGTTCAACTACGGCCGCAACGTTTCGGGCGCGCAAGTGGCAGGTGCGCTGAACGTGGCACGGGGCGCGGTGGGTGGCGGCCAAATTGCCGGGGCGATGAACGTGGCACGCGAGGTTACAGGTGGCCAAATTGCCGGCGGAATGAACTTCGCGCTGGACACGGTGCGTGGGGGCCAAGTAGCCGCGTTCAACGTTGCGCGCGTGGTGTTGGGCAGCCAAGTCGGCATCGTGAATCTCAGCGACACCATCGCGGGCATGAGCGTCGGCATCTTCAGTTTCGCGCGACTCGGTTACCACCGTTTTGATGTTGAGTACCGGGACGTAATGCCGTTGACGCTCGCATTCCGTACCGGCACACGTGGCTTCTACAACGTTCTCAGTTGGTCACCGCAAGCATTGAACAACGGCAGCCAAGCCTACGGTTATGGGTTCGGATCCGAACCGCGCATCGGTAAACAAGGTTCGTTGAACATCGAATTGACCGCGGAGCAGATCAATGAAGGCAATGACCGGATCCGCGCATTGAATCTCCTGAATCGCTTCACTTTGGCCTACGGTCACACCTTTGGAAAACGCGTAGTGCTTTCCGCAGGTCCAACATTCAACCTGCTTATCAGCTCATGGCGCGATCCCGAGACAAACGCGAACCGAAGCATGCTTCCACCGGACAACTTGATCGTGGACGAAAGCAACGGCCGCGTTGTTCAGAAAGGTTGGTTGGGCTTCCGCGTGGGATTGGGCGTGCGTTTTTAATTCCGATTCGGGTTACAAGATTTTCCGGAGTAGCCGATATTTCCGCACGCATCATGAATTCGCTAATTCCTAATTCCTAATTTCCGACAAGCAACTTCGGCAGTCGGAATTAGGAATCAGCAATCAGCAATTAGAAATTTTCTTTCGATGGAGTAGGGGTATTTGAAGACCTCGCTGTCATAGGGTCAAACGCCACAACCCATGACGCGCTCAAGCTTTCCCATTCTGCTCTTCTTCTTCATTATCAGTTTCTGTAGCACGCGAACATTTGCGCAGCAAGCTGAACCCCTTGCCAACAGCCAAACCGTGCGCGGCACCGTGCTGGACGCTGATTCGCGGCAGCCCGTGATCGGAGCGGCCGTTGCAGTGGTGGGCAGCACGCCGCCGCTTGGTGCCGTCACCGATCTGGATGGCCGCTTTACCATCGTGAATGTGCCCGTGGGCCGCATCGACCTGCGTGTGCGCGCCATCGGTTTTGAGGACGGCATGCTCAACAACATCCTCGTTTCCGCCGGTAAGGAATCGGTGTTGAACATCATGCTCACCGGCTCCATTACGCAGATGGACGCGGTTACCGTAACAGCGAAAAAGGAACGCGGTGAAGTGCGCAACGACATGGCCACGGTGAGCGCGCGGACGATAAGTGTTGAGGAAACTTCGCGCATCGCGGGCAGCATCAACGACCCGGCACGCATGGTGAGCGCATTCCCCGGCGTTGCGGGTGATGCCACCGGCGACAACGCCATTGTAGCGCGTGGCAACTCCCCCACCGGCGTGCTCTGGCGGCTGGAAGGCATCGAGATACCCAACCCGAACCATTTCAGCGAAGAGGGCAACACGGGCGGGCCGATCAACGTGTTGAACAGCGACATGTTGGACAACTCCGAGTTCTACACCGGAGCCTTCGCACCGGAATATGGCAATGCGTTGAGCGCCGTTTTCGACATGCACTTGCGCGACGGCAACGACACCAAACGGGAGTACACCTTGAAGGCGGGCGTGCTCGGCACGGACCTCACCGCGGAAGGGCCCATGCCCGGCGTAAAAGGCGGTTCCTACCTCGCCAACTACCGCTACTCCACGCTCTCGTTGTTGGACAAGGCCGGCATTGTGGACTACGGCGGCGTGCCGAATTACATGGATGCGTCCTTCAAATTGAAACTGCCAACGGGGCATGCCGGCACGTTCACGTTATTCGGTCTTGGCGGCATCAGCCACATCATTCAAGAGGACGAAGGCGTAACCGGTGATACGCTTTTCAACCACGCGGATTTCGGCGCGCGCATGGGTGTGGTGGGCTTGGAGCACACGCGCACGCTCAGCGAGAACAGCTACGTACACAGCAGCATTTCACTCAGCGGGAACAGCAGCTCTACCGTTTACGACGAAGCGCCTGTGCCCGGCGAGGATCTCCTTGTACTGCGCAACCAGGATGATTTGAACCGGTGGACCACGCGCATCGCCAGCACGCTCAACGTAAAGCTTGATGCGAAGAACAAACTGCGCAGTGGGATCATCCTTTCCTTCGACCGCTTCGGCCTTAGCTCCAACACCTGGGACGATGCCGAGCAACGCATGAAAACGGATGTCGATCAGCGTGGCGATGCAGCCACTGTACAGGCGTTCACCAGCTGGAAATGGCGCTGGAACGAGCGATGGAGCATGACAAGCGGCGTACACGTGCTGCACTTCGGCGTAGATGATGCCACCAGTGTGGAACCCCGCATGGGCATACGTTTCCAGCAACGGCGCGACCAAGCGTTCACCTTCGGAGCGGGCTTGCATTCGCGCACCGAAACGTTGATGACCTATTTCGCGGAAGATGAAAATGCCGAGAACGGGACCGTGCAGCCGAACACCGGCCTTGGCCTCACCAAAGCGGCCCATCTGGTGCTCGGATACGAGCGCATGCTCACTGAAGACATCCGTTTCACGGTGGAAGGGTACTACCAGCATTTGTATGATGTGCCGGTGGAAAACGACCCACACAGCGCCTTCAGCTTGTTGAATAAAAACGACTGGTTCACGAACCGAGCCTTGGTGAACGCGGGTCTTGGGAGAAACTTCGGCATTGAGGCCTCACTGGAGAAGTACTTCACGCACGGCTGGCATTTCATGGCCACGGCCAGTTTGAGCGATGCGCGCTACAAGGCACTGGACGGCGTTTGGCGGAATTCGCGCTTCAATATGGGCACCGTGGCCAATGTGCTGGCGGGGAAGGAATGGAATCTCGGTGGGGAAGGGAAGGACCACGTGATGACCACCGGCTTCCGTTATTCGCTCATGGGCGGCCAGTACGCCACGCCGATAGATCTACAGGCCAGCATAGCAGCGGGTGAAGAAGTGAAAAGCAATGATCCGTGGAGCAAGAAAGAACCCACCATCCATAAGTTGGACGTGGTGTTAGCCTATCGCATCGGCCGCCCCAAGGCCAGCCACGAATTCAAGATAGACGTACAGAATGTGCTCAACTCAAAAACCACGGTCTACGAGGATTATGATGATCGCAAGAAAGCCATTGAACCTGTTCCGCAATTGGCGCTTCTGCCGGTGATCCAGTACACGCTGCATTTTTGATCAGCAAAGCGAATAAAGAAAGGGAAAGCCGCAGATTTCGCCGATTTCGCAGATGTTCAGCGCAGCTGAAAATGACAACCGTCGCAGGACGGCATTCATCGGCGTAATCTGCGGCAAAAAAAACCTCAGCGGATCAAAGCGCCTCTATCACCATCGCGCTGGCACCGCCGCCACCGTTGCAGATACCGGCGGCACCGTACTTTTTGCCGTTCTGCTTCAGCGCGTGCAGCAGCGTAACAATGATGCGCGCACCACTGCAACCCAGCGGATGGCCCAACGAAACGGCGCCACCGTGGATGTTCACTTTCGCGGGATCAAGACCGAGCAATTTCGTGTTCGCGATGCCCACGACGGAGAATGCCTCGTTCAACTCCACCAAGTCGATGTCGGACATTTTAAGACCCGCTTTCTTCACCGCCAATGGCACGGCTTTGCTCGGCGTGGTCGTGAACAGTTCCGGGGCTTGTTCAGCATCCGCATAGCCGATGACTTTGGCAAGCGGCTTCAGGCCGAGTGCTTTGGCTTTTTCGGCGCTCATCAGCACCAGTGCGGCTGCGCCATCGTTGATGGTACTGGCATTACCGGCAGTAACGGTGCCTTCCTTGGTGAAGACGGCGCGAAGGGTCTTCAGCTTCTCGAAATTCACGTTCGTGTACTCTTCGTCCTCGCTTACTACGGTGTCGCCTTTGCGGCCTTTAACGGTCACAGGGATCACCTCGTCCTTGAACTTGCCTTCCTTCCACGCGTTGGCGCTGCGGGTATAACTCTCGATGGCGAAGGCATCCTGCTCTTCGCGGCTGATCTTGTTGTCGGTGGCGCAAGCATCGGCGCACACGCCCATGGCTTGTTGGTCGTACACGTTGGTGAGGCCGTCCTTGCCGATGCCGTCAATCAGCTTGCCGTCGCCGAAACGGTAGCCGTAGCGGGCATTCTCCACGTAGTATGGCGTGCGGCTCATGCTTTCCATGCCGCCTGCAACCACCACATCGGCATCGCCCAAGAGGATTTCCTGTGTGGCGATCATGATGGCCTTCATGCCACTGGCGCAGACCTTGTTCACCGTGGTAGCGGGGATGTTGTCCGGCAGTCCGGCGAACTTGGAAGCTTGGCGCGCGGGCGCTTGGCCGAGGTTGGCGGAGAGCACGCAGCCCATGATCACGTCATTCACATCTTCCGGCTTCACGCCAGCTTTTTCCACAGCGGCTTTGATGGCAGCAGCGCCAAGTTCTGTTGCTGGCACGGTAGAAAGACTGCCCCCGAAAGAGCCGATGGGTGTGCGTACTGCGGAAACGATAACGACTTCACGGGCCATGGGAAAGGGATTTTTTGATTTGGGCGGCAAAGGTACGGAGCGTGGAAATGATCGCAATTCGTGGTCTTCCGAAGGAGATCCGGAGCAAGCTAGAGACCATTGGAGGGGATTGTGCGAGGCGCACTTTCCCTTTTGGTGGAGGCTTCAACGCAATCGGTCCGCTTCGCGTCCTTGTTTTGCGTGCCATCCGTCCTGCTTCGAGCGAGCAAGAGACCGTCAGAGGGATTGCGCGAGGCGCGCTATCCTTTTTTGGGGAGGCTTCAATGCAAACGGTCCGCTTCGCGTCCCGGTTTTGCGTACCACACTGCCTACTTCGAGCGAGCAAGAGACCGTCGGAGGGGATTGCGCGAGGCGCGCTATCCCATTTGGGGGAGGCTTCAAAGCAAACGGTCCGCTTCGCGTCCCGGTTTTGCGCACTACACGTCCTACTTCGAGCGAGCAAGAGTTTACCGGAGGGGATTGCGCGAGGCGCGCTATCCCATTTGGGGGAGGCTTCAAAGCAAACGGTCCGCTTCGCGTCCCGGTTTTGCGTACTACACGTCCTACTTCGAGCGAGCTCGGTAGGCCGTGTAGTACGCAAAACGCCCGCTTTCGCGGGCGTTTGCATTGGCGGAGAGGGGGGGATTCGAACCCCCGGTACAGTTTAACCCGTACGGCAGTTTAGCAAACTACTGGTTTAAGCCACTCACCCACCTCTCCAATTGGGGCGGCAAATATAGCCGCCTGTTTTGAATTTTGTGATCCCGGTTGGATTCGAACCAACGACCGCCAGCTTAGAAGGCAGGTGCTCTATCCAGCTGAGCTACGGGACCAATAAGATCGGCGAAAGTAGAAACTTCGCATCCATGGTCAATTTCGGTGGCTCAGCTGGATAGAGCGACGTGCTGTTTTTGCGCTATGCGCGGGCCATCTGAACTACGGAACGACGACCCGGTTTGTACCCATGACTTGAATTTCCGGCCAAGCAGGGGCTTGGAGTTCCCCTGTATTAGGCCACGCAAAAGGGCCACCTTTTTCAAGGTGGCCCTTCGTTTCCGTCGGGGTGGCAGGATTCGAACCTGCGACCCCCTGCTCCCAAAGCAGGTACGCTAACCGGCCTGCGCTACACCCCGAAAACGGGCTGCAAAGAAAGGGAATTCAGCAATGCGCCCGACAAATCCCAAAATTATTACCATAGATGGATAGGCCAGGATACTTTGGACCCGGAACTTCACGTTTTGCAATTTCCACCAAACCAAGCCACCATGGACCAACAGCCGCACGACCCCGCCAATGCCCCGAATTATGCAAACGTGCCGAACGCTCCGCGCCCGGACCGTTGGGGCTGGATGCACCGGTCCATGACGATGCGTGCCATTTTGGTGGCGGTTCTTGTGCTGCTGCTCATGATACCGCTGATGATGGTGCAGGATTTGATCATGGAGCGCGAATACCGCAAGGACGATGCGGTGCGCGAAGTGAGTTCCACGTGGGGCGGCAGCCAGACCATAACAGGTCCGTTGATCACAGTGCCATATCAGGCCACTGTTCGCGTGGACCTGGGTGATGGCAAGACCGAAATGCGGAACGTGACGCAATACGCGCACTTCCTTCCGGAGAAATTGGACGTGACGAGCACGTTGGACCCGGAAAAGCGTCACCGTGGGATCTACGACGTGGTCGTATACAAAGGGCACATGGAGGTCTCCGCATCCTTCCCGGCGATGAACGGGCTGTTGCCCACCACGGCTTCGGCCTTGAAGTGGAATGAAGCATCGCTTTGCTTGGGAATTTCGGACTTGCGCAGCATCAAGCAGCAGGTGTCGGCGAAGTTGGATGGCAAGAACCTCGCCTTTGAGCCGGGCCTTCCTTCTGATGACATCATCGCTTCCGGACTCAGTGTTAACCTGCCGATGGACAGCGCGTCGTTGAGCAAGCCGTTCAACATGACCATCGCGCTGGAACTCAACGGCAGCGGCAGTTTCCGCGTGGTGCCCGTAGGCCGCAACACGTCGGCTTCCGTTCATTCCACATGGCCGGACCCCAGTTTTCAAGGGGCCTTTTTGCCGGACAGCTCCGCGATCGATGCGAGCGGTTTCACAGCGCATTGGACGGTGCTGCATTTGAACAGGCCCTATCCGCAGGAATTTACTGGCAGCCGGAACATGGAGTTGGAGGCAAGCGCATTCGGTGCGGACTTGATACTTCCCGTTGATGAATACCAGAAAAGCACGCGTGCCGCGAAGTATGGCCTGATGCTCATCGTGATGGTCTTCCTCGTGTTCTTCTTCGTTGAAGTGTTGCAGAAGTTGCGGATCCATCCCATCCAATATCTGCTGGTCGGTTTGGCACTTTGCATCTTCTACACGTTGCTCATCGCGTTAAGCGAACACATCGGCTTCAGCAAAGCGTACATCGGGTCCGCCCTTGCGGTCATCGGCCTCGTGGTGTTCTATGCGCGCAGCGTGTTCAAACAGATGAAGGCCACACAGCTTCTGGGCATGGTGATGGTGCTCGTGTTCGGCTTCATGTTCACGGTGATCAACCAGGAGGATTACGCATTGCTGATCGGCAGCATCGGACTCTTCATTGTGCTCGCGATCGTGATGGCGGTGAGCCGGAAGATCGATTGGAACCGGGCGGGCGAATAAAAAGTGCGGTGCTCGTCGGCTGCGTGGGCCGCTCGTCGGGCGGTCCGCGCGAGTGGTCGAATAGTTGGGATAAGTGCGCGTAGATACTGGGTTTGAGGTGTGTTTAGGTGTCAACTTCGCAGCACCGAAAACGACCTTGCCATGCGGACTTCCTTCCTCGCCATTTCAATCCTTACCGCCTGTTCACTGTATGCCACGGACTATTACGTATCGCCCACGGGCAACGACAATAGCAATGGCACCAGCACAGGTACGGCGTGGAAAACGATAACGAGGGTGAACAATTCCGCCTTCTCCTACCAACCCGGCGATCGCATTCTTTTTCAGCGCGGCGGCACTTGGCGCGGTGAAGTGATCATGGGCACGTCCGGTACGGGAGCGCAGAACATCACCATCGGCGCCTACGGCAGCGGTGCAAAACCGTTGATCAAGGGCAGTGAGCTGATGAGCGGATGGAGCCAGTACAGCGGCAACATCTGGCGCACATCCGTGGCGGGCCCGGTGGACCAAGTGTACGTAGCCGGACAAATGATGACCATGGCGCGCTACCCCAACTCGGGCTGGCTGCGTAACAGCCAAGGTGGCGGCACGCAGATCCAGAGCAACGACCTGACACAGCCGAACGGTTATTGGAACGGGGGATTGGCCGTGGTGCGCAGTTCCAGCAGTTCCTTCGACACGCTCACCATCAGCAACTACTCGAACCATACCATCTACTTCCCACACCCAACGTTGAACCTCGGCAACGAGCCTTGGGGCTTCTACATCACCAACAAGCTGTCGGAACTGGACAGCCCCGGTGAATGGTTTTTCGATCGCGTTGCGCACCAGTTGTACCTATGGGCACCCAACGGAAGCAGCCCCAACGGGCAGCAGGTGGAGGCCGCGGTTTACCGTGCGGGCATTAACTGTTACTGGCACCGTTCGTATTTGCGCGTGGAGAACTTGGCCTTCCAGCACCAGCGACTTGCCGGCGTGTTCAACGACGGCGCGGATTTCGTCACGGCCACGGGCTGCGACTTCAGCCATCTCTACCACGGCATCCGCAGCGTAGGCTTCAACAATACCTACACCAACAACACCTTCAACCACACCTATGCCACTGGCGCATTCGTCATAGACGGCAACACTTTGGTCGCTGACAACCAGTTCACCAACATCGCCCTCCTGGACGGTCAGGGTGAGAGCACTTGGGGCTATTTCGGCATCCGTGCCATCGGCCAAGGCAACATCGTGCGCAGCAACCGTTTGGACAGCATCGGCTACATCGGCATCATTGCGGAGAACAATACACTGGTGGAAAAGAACGTGGTGCGGCATCCGTTGGCTACCATGAACGATGGGGGCGGTATCGCCATCGACCATGCTGACGGCCTCATTATCCAGGACAATATCGTGAGCGACCCCATCGGCAGTTATGAGAACGGCGCCGCTACGAACGCGCCGCACAACGAACACATGGGCATCGGCATATACTTCGGCAATACCCTGATCAAGAACTCGAAGGCGCTGCGGAACACCGTGTATAATTGCCCTCAGACGGGCATTCACGTTGACCACACGATGCTCACCACCGGCCTTCAGATCAAGGACAATATTCTGTTCAACAACGGTGTACAGATCACGATCTCCGACTATTCCAATGCCACCGGCACAGGCGCAACACCGCCATACTATATACCCAACTACAATGACGTTTACAGCGGTAACATCATGTACTGCCTCACAAAGGACCAATTGTGCATGCTGCAGTACAACACGCACGGCGTGAACCCGGTTGATTTCGGTACTTACACCAACAACCATTACTTCAATCCTTACAACGAATTGAGCATTAAAGTGATCAGCTTCGTATCCGGTGACCCGCGCTTCTTCTCATTGGAGCGTTGGCAGTTTGAGAAAGGGGAGGATGCCGGCAGTACGCGCAGCCCGCTGCGGCTTGCACCGTTCGCCACCGTGCAGGAACTGGGTGCTCAATTGGTGATCAACGGAACATTCACCAGTAATGTCACTGGTTGGACCGGTTGGCCGAACAATGCGCAGGTAACTCGCGTCACCAACCGCTTGGACAATGGTGCATTGAAGGCCTACCTCCCGGACAACAGCCAGTATCCCAGCTTCACGCTGCACAATCCCGACCTTTTCCAAATGCAGAACCAGCAGTGGTACCGGTTGCGCATCAGCCTGCAAAGCGACGGTATCGGCGACTTGTTGCCGGCAGTGAAAGCGCAATCGCAGTTCACCGGTCCGGAGACCATGTGGCAATGGCGCGTTCCGTTTGACGGGGAGCGCCGCGACCTTGAGATGTACTTCCAGGCCAACCTGAGCGATCAGGCCCAAGTACAATTCGAGAACCTGTGGACCGACCCGCAGTATTACTTGGACAACGTGGCGATCCAGCGTGTAACGGTGCAGGCGTTGGACCCTGCGGAACGCCACAAGATCTATGCGAACGACCAGGCAACGGCGCAGAGCTTCAGCTTGCCATCCGGCTGCTGGAGCGGCATTGACGGCATCCTGTTCAATGGCAGTGTTACCGTTCCGCCTTACTCTTCGGTCATTGCTTATTCCGTTGAAGGCAGTGGTTGCAACGTGGTACCCGAAAGCGGGATTAAAGTGAAAATGGCCTTGGGCGGCGCCATGGACAACAGCACAGGCATTATGCGTGACGACCTGCGGGCTAACGGCCACTTGCCTGACGGCGAACCATACAGCGCCTTGGGCTATACGTTGGAGAATGCCGGGGCCACCATCGCACCAAGCGTGAAGCAGGTTACTGGAAATCTCGCCGTGGTGGATTGGGTTGTGCTTGAACTCCGGCCCAACGCATCCAGCTCGACCGTTACCGCGAGCCGCGCAGCGTTGCTCCGCAGGGACGGCAGTGTAGTGGACCCGGTTGGCAATGTGCTGCTCACCTTTACCGCCCCTGTGGCTGGTAAATTCCTCAGCGTCCGGCACCGCAATCACCTTGGCGTGTTATGTACGACGGTACTGGCTGGCAACGGGGAGGTCACGGATTTCACCCTTCCGGGCACGCCCACATACGGCACTGATGCGCAGCGCTACACCAATGGTTCCTTGGCGCTTTGGCCCGGTAACGTGAACTTGGACCGCAAGGTGAAATATACCGGGGTCAACAACGACCGCGACGGGATCCTTGCGGTATCAGGCGGCTTGGTGCCCACCAGCATCGCCACCGGCTACTTGGCCGAGGACGTTAACTTGGACGGTGTGGTGTCTTACACAGGCGCGAACAACGACCGCGACGCCGTGCTGGTCGCGGTGGGAGGAACACAGGCCACCGCGACGCGTTCGGAGCAATTGCCCTGAAGCGGAGTCAGTATTTCAGATCGTTTCGCAGGCGGTGCCCGGCAACCAGCCCACGGCCCCGCTGGGGATCTTCACTTCCTGCCAATCGCCTTGCCGTTTAAGCACTTGAACTTTGGTTCCTTGATGCAGGACAAAAGCGGCCGAAGCTCCATCACGAGGTTCGCTGAGAACATCCACTTTGGGTTGCATGATGATGGCCTCGCCAGTGTTGCGCACTTGTTCCACGCGATAGGCGGCTAAAGCCAAGGATATCACGGTGACCAACAGGGCAATTGCAGCTAACGCGATAAGACCGCGCTTGGCCATGCGTTGGCGCACGAAAATGGAAACGCCTGCAAACACAGCCATCAGTGCGCAGGCCCACAGCGAGCGGCGTGCCCATTGGTCCACATCGCTGCCGCCTTGCAGCCGGTCCCAAATGGATGCCAGTGCGAAGCCGGGCAGTTCGTTCACACGGTCCACCACTTTTGCGCGCTCCAGGTCCAGGTTGGCTTGCACGTCTTCCGCGCCGGGCGCTAGGCGGAGGGAGCGCTCGTAGAAAAGGATCGCATGGGGTACGTCGCCGAGCTTGCTGTAGCAATTGCCGATGTTGTACAACAGGCTTGCGGAGGTGTGAGTGATGTTGAGCGAATCGAAGAGCGCTAATGCGTTTTCGTGGTCGCCGTTAGCGTAGGCCGTTTCAGCCTGCTTGGCGAGGTCGCTCTCGGCAGCGTGGGTCGTTGAGCCGCACAGGCCGAAGCAAGCGGCAATGAGAATGGCGTGGATGGTCCTCATGCGCGTACGTGTTGCTCGATGCGTGCGATCAATGCGGCAGCCTCCTCGTAGGTCTGTTGGCGGGGCTTGTTGTCGGCGGGGGAGAAGCGTGCCATTTCCGCGGTCGCGATCAGCGCGATGTATTCTTCCGCGGTTTTTCCGCCGTCCATGCTGGCCAGTTTATCGCGGAGCACATCCGGATTCACTTCAGCAACGCCAAGGTTGAACTTGTCCGCTGCGTAGCCTTCCAGCGCCTTTCCGAGGGCATCGTTGAATGCGCTGCGATCACCGGCATCCAACGCGGTTTTCGCCAAAGCCAAGCGTTGCTTGGCCACCTTGTCGGCGCCGCGCCTGCGCATGCCTGTAGTATCGCCCAGGCGTTTTTCGCGTTTACGGTACCAAGCGAAAAGGAGCAGCAACAGCAACGGAGGCAGGCCAATGCCGAGCACATAGGGCCATGAGCCGAACAGGAAAGATCCAGTGCGGCGCAGTTGCAGGTCGCCGGTGCGGATGTAGCGGATGTCGTTAGCCAACGGCTTCACGTCAGTCTTTACCACTGCGCCTACGGTAGCATTGGAGTTTGGCGCGCCGGGCTTCACATCGAAATGCATCGGCGGCGACTTGAGCTGTTTATAAGTGCCGGAGGTGGGATCGAAATAGCTGAAAGTGAGCGCGCCGATGTCGTAGTTGCCCTCGTGCCGCGGGATCAGCAGGTATTGGAAGGTGCGGCTGCCGCTCATGCCTGCCCCGTTCACGGTGATCTTGTCATCGATCTTCGGGTCGTAGGATTCAAAATCACCGGGCAGGTTCAGCTTTGGTGCATCGATCAATTTGAGGTTGGCCCTTCCGGAAAAACGGATCGTAAGATCAATAGCTTCATTTGCATTGACCTCCACAGCGGGCGCATCCATTTCCAAGCGCAGGTCGCCCACGGCGCCCATGAAATCCGCAGGCTTGTTAGCGGGAAGGTCCACTACGTTAAGGCTGCTGGCGTTGCTCTGGATCTTTACTGCCGTTCCACTGCTGAAAAAACCGGGGTTCACGCGGTAGTTCAGCGTCATGGGGTCTATGCGGAGCTGGCCGCTTCGCAAAGGGATCAGCACTTGTTTTTTCAGTATGGCCACGCGATAAGCGAGTCCGTTGATGGTGCGCTGGCCGGGTTCCCAATTGGCGTCGCCGAGGTCCACTTCTTCCGCCCAAAAACCGCTCAGTTTTGGCAGGTCGTAATCGTCGGCCTGTAGCGTGTTGTAGCGCGAAAAGAGCGTGTACGTGGCAATGACCTGCTCGCCGACGTAGGCTTTGCTTTTGCTGAGGGAAATGGTGCAGAAAAGGTTCGGGTCCTTCTTTTGTGCCTGATCCATTTGCGGATTAGAACCCGATCCGGCTTCACCTTTGGAAACATGGATCTTAATGGGGTCCGTGCGCAGCGAGCCACCGCCGATACTGGCTGTCGAAGGCCCGATGGTATAATCGCCCGGACTTGTGGCGGTGAGCACCCAAACGGTGGTGCTGCTCCGGCTAATGCTGCCGTTCATGTTGCTGAAACTGTTGCTGGTGGAAGGGCCTTGCGCCACCACCATGCCGCCCCAGTCCGGCGTTGTAAGCCGGCCCGAAGGCGCATTGCTGAGTTCCAACGTAAATCTCACGCCATCGCCAACAGAGATCTCGTTCCGGTCAACCGTGGCGCGGAAGGAGACCTCTTGGGCAAACACGGGTGCGCTGGCGATCACGAATGCCACCGCGAGGTTCAGGATGCGCTTCATCGTTTCCATCACCAATCCTTTTCTTTCGGTGTATCTGGCTTGGGCTGCAGTTTGCGCCGTACCTCGTCCTGCACGTTTTTTTCCTGTTGCTGGGCCGCATCCAGCATGCGTTTTGCATCCTGTGGGTCAATACGGTCCTTGGGCTGCGGTTGCTCGTTGGCCTGTTTGTCTTTGTCGGCTTGGCTGGGGTCTTGTGGGGTTTTGTCTTGCTGATCCTTGTCCTGCTGGTCCTTATCCTGCTTGTCTTGTTGGTCCTTGTTCTGCTGGTCCTGGTCCTGTTGTTCCTTGTCCTTGTCTTTGTCCTGATCCTTGTTCTGGTCTTTGCCTTTGTCCTGCTTTTGCTGCTTCTGCTCTTGCTCCAACATTTTCTGCGCGAAGGCCAAGTTGTAACGCGTGTCGGCATCGGCGGGCGCACGCTTCAGGGCTTCCTTGTAGGCGCTCACGGCCTCTTTGAATTTGCGTTGTCGGAGTTGCGCATTGCCCAGGTTGTGGTAAGCGCGTGCCTGTGCCTGATCGCCTTTGGCCATGGCGGCAGCGCTTTCATAAGCTTGCTGGGCGCGGGCCAAACTGTCCTGGTCGTACCAAGCATTGCCGAGGTTGAAAACACCGCGCTCGTCTTTTGCGGCTTGCTCGTATGCGCGCGTAGCGGCTGCGGCATTGCCTTTTTCCAAGGCTGCGTTTCCTTGGCGGATGGCACGATCAGCCTCTTGCGCATGAAGGACACAAGCGCTGGCAAGCAGGGCAGTAAGGGTGATCAAGCGGACCATCCGATGCGTTTCTTGAACGGGTTAGCAAAAGTGCGTTCGCCCATGGCGAGCCCAATCAAAACAAGAGCACAGGCGGCGGCGAGGAAGTATTGGAACCGGTCCTCGTGCCCCGCGAAACGGAATGTGCCGAGGTCACTTTGGTCCATACTGCGAAGCTTGGCCATAATGGCGTCGATGCCCGTGTCGCCGGAAGTGGCGTGAACGTATTCGCCGTTACCTGCTTCGGCAATGCGGCTCAGCATTCCCTCGTCGAGCTTGGTCATAACGGTCTGTCCGTCCTTGTCTTTTTTGAAGCCGATCACCGAGCCGCTCACGCGAACCGGGATGGGCGATCCTTGCGGTGAACCCATGCCGATGGTGTTCACGATGATGCCTTTTTCCGCAGCTTCTTTGGCGGCGGTTACGCCATCATCCTCAAAACTTTCACCGTCGCTGATCACAATGATGGTCTTGCCCTTGGCGGCATCGGCGCCGAAGCTGCGCGTGGCCTGCTCAATGGCCGTGCCGATGGCGGTTCCTTGGCGTTGCACCATGTTGGGTCCGAGGCTGCCGAGGAAGAGCTTTGCGGCACTGCGGTCGGCGGTGATGGGTAGTTGCGTGTAGGCTTGGCCGGCGAAAACGACGATGCCGAGCCGGTCGCCGTGCATGCGGTCGATGAGTTGTGCGAGTGCGCGCTTGGCCACTTCCATGCGGTTGGGCTTGAGGTCTTCGGCCATCATGCTGTTGCTCACGTCCAGCGCCACCACCACGTCCACGCCCTTGGCCTTCACTTCTTCCACGCGGGTGCCCATTTGCGGCCCGGCCAATGCGATGATGGCCAAGCCCAATCCATGGCGCAGCAGCAAGAATCGCGTCGTGGTGCGCCAAGACGAAACGCCGGGCACCATGCCGGGCAACATGCCGGCTTCGCCGAAGCGTTTCATGGCGCGGTTTTTCAGACGCAAGCCGATCAAGTATGCCAGCACCAACACCAGCCCGGCGAACGAGGCCCAAAGCATGCTGGGCTTCGCGAAGCGGAACTGCGGCAGTGCGCTCGGGGCATACAGCAGGAATGCGATGCCGATGGCCCACGCGAGCACTTCCACAGCCAGCACCACGCTGGTGATCGGTGCATTGCGGTATGTGCCGGGCGAACTCATGGCGTAGTGCGCAGCAAGGTGTTTCCGAGGAAAAGGCCCAGAAAAAGCAGCGAGCAACCAGCGATCAGCGGCAGCCGGTATTCTTCCGTACGGGAGCTATGCTCGGTGACTTTCACGCGCGTTTTTTCCAAGCGGTCGATCTCCTGGTAGATGCCGCGCAGTTTTTTCTCGTCCGTTGCACGGAAGTAGCGCCCCCCGGTCGTTTCCGCGGTTTTCTTCAACATGTCCTCATCGATCTCCACCTTCACGTAGTCGTACTTGTACTGTCCGTT
>Ga0075152_10001575_pt1 | contig 16464 bp, 27 predicted proteins | sample JI61114C2DNA_FD_70964 | JGI IMG/M metagenome (GOLD analysis project Ga0075152, IMG submission 70964) | Wastewater effluent complex algal communities from Wisconsin, to seasonally profile nutrient transformation and Carbon sequestration -... | ecosystem: Engineered > WWTP > Effluent > Algae...
TTATTTTCATTTGTGGATACCACTTACGCGAAAAAAAGATAGATTGGATACGCACGTGATTGCACATTCGATAAATAAAATTATGTTGACTCTACTTCGAAGGTACAGGTTCAGCAAGGTGGTGGCCTCCGCTAAGGAGGCGCTGAAGGACCTAAAAGATGGTTCCAGGCTGCTCGTAGGAGGGTTCGGTATCTGTGGAATCCCAATGAACCTTATCCATCAAGTGGAGGAATCTGGTGTCAAGGATCTTACAGTCGTGTCCAACAATGCAGGAATCGATGGGTGGGGTCTCGGAGTCTTACTTCGCACTCACCAGATCAAGCGAATGATCTCATCGTACGTTGGCGAGAACAAGGAATTCGAGCGTCAATATCTGAGTGGCGAATTGTAAGTATAACTCGTGCCCCAAGGTACTTTGGCTGAGAAGATACGGTGTGGTGGTGCAGGTATCCCAGCCTTTTATACCCCAACGGGTTACCAAACCCTCATCCAAAAGGGTGGATTCCCTATCAAGTATAAGCCTGGGAGCAAGGATGTCCAGATTGAATCTCAACAGCATGAAGTGAAGTCGTTCAATGGGAGCGAATATGTCCTCGAGGAATCGATTGTGGGTGATTTCGCACTGGTCAAGGCTTGGAGAGCAGATAAAAAGGGAAACTTAATCTACAATAAAACAGCTCGCAATTTCAACCAGGACATGGCAACCGCAGCGAAGTGCGTTATTGCTGAAGTCGAAGAGATCGTGGACGAAATCGATCCTGATCTCATTCATACACCAGGAATCTATGTTAACAAGGTGGTACTTATCGATAAGAACAGTCCATTCAGCGAAAAACTCATCGAAAAGAAGACAACTAAAGAGGGCACTGAAGTACTCTCAGCAGTGGACTACGATAAGACGACGAATACCTTGAAGAAAACATACAAAAAGCTCAAGGAGGAAGGTAAAGCCGATAAAGGTGCTGATTTGAGGCATAAGATTGTCCAACGTGTCGCCAAAGAGGTTAAGAATGGTATGACCATCAATCTTGGCATCGGAATCCCAACTCTTCTCCCCGGATACCTACCCAAGGACATGGAAATAGATCTGCACAGCGAAAACGGAGTCCTCGGTTATGGCGAGTATCCTCACAGCGGGAAAGAGCTGGCTGATCTCATCAACGCAGGAAAGGTACAACTTCTATGATTCAGGAAACCATTACTCTCAAGAAGGGAGCTTCGTTCTTCTCCTCTAGCCAATCCTTCGCAATAGTCAGAGGAGGCCATCTTGACCTGACAGTTCTCGGTGCCCTTCAGGTCAGTGAGACCGGGGATATAGCCAATTGGATTATCCCAGGAAAAATGGTCAAGGGTATGGGAGGCGCCATGGATCTGGTTGCTTGCAAGAGCAGAGTGATCGTAGCAATGGAGCACACAGCTGGCGAGAAAAAAACTCACAAGCTGATGTAGAATTGCACCCTTCCTCTGACTGCCAAGGGCGTTGTTAGCATGGTCATCACCGAGAAGGCAGTCTTTGAAAATATCAACGGCAAACTCGTTTTGACAGAAGTAGCCAAGGAATCAAGTCTCGAGGAAGTTCAGGCATTAACATCGTTCAAGTTCAAAGTCAGTCCTAACCTCAAGACCTTTTGACACAAACATAGAGCGTAATCTTATCAATCGCCTTGCCGGATTCCTGCCGCCACGATAGTCTCCAAATATATAGCCCCCACGACGTATTCTGCATGCTCGATTTGGCCCATCACTACAAAGTACAAGTAGATGCAGATTGCGCTCCAGAACAAGTAGGTCGAAGCAGGATATTCCTTGTCCTTCAGAAGGTTGACTCCATCTTCCTTTCCCTGCCGGTCGAGTGCAATTCCGAGTAGCACAATATGAAATACAAGAGAGAGTTTAACGCTGTCCTCTGAGTGAAGCTGTAGAAACTTAGTTATGAGCACAAACCCCACAACGATGAGCCCCTGAGCAAGTGTGGCCTTTGGAGACAGTATGGAAGCTCCCAGCAAGATGGCGATATAGATGTGAAAAATGAATTCACTTGCCATGTACATATTCAGCTTGTCTGCTAAGAGTAGAGTAGAGAGTCCGAGTAGCACCACCGCGATGATTTTGTTGGTCGAGCTTTGTTCATGAAGCTTTTCGCAGCCTACGTACCAAGCGAAGTCCACTAGGTACATTGACATGTAGCTGACACAGAAGTAGAAGAGGATAGTGTTGATCCACGGCATGCCTCCGAAGTTGATGCCGATATTATAATGAAGCCAGAAGCCTCCAAGCACAAGGAGGTAACGAAAGCCTTGAAAGTACCTCCAATAGGCGAATCCGATTCCCTTTAGCAGCCCTGTTAGAAAATTTCCTGCCGCCAATGACAAGAGAAGAACTTGGGCAGCATGTCGCAAAGATGCCAACCCAAACTTCTACAGCAAGCCAAAGGAAAGGCGCCATAGTCCACTATAAATTGCGTCCATACTATAATTAATTATGTTGTTGCTAGCGAGGAGGCTGCTGCTATGTCGCGTTCCATTCCCGATCCGCCGGTTCTCTGACAGCAAGGTAAGCGCTTCATTTAGATTTCTTTTATAATTTTTTAAGTAGCATGTAGGAGAAGGAGGAGGAACATAAGACAATAAAGGCCCTCACCGCAAAGGTATAGCCCATTCTCATGTAGGAAGTCAAGAAGCTGGTCAGACCTCACTTCTAGGCCAATCCTGAGCAGTTCTACCCGACAATCATCTTCAACAAGCTGGGCTTCACTCGCAACAGATGTAAGTGCGGAGTTTATTACTGGCGCAAGACTGAAAAGCGAGACACCTGTGGCGACTCAAAGTAACTTATTTGTGATGTAGTTGCGTGGGCAAGTATACCTTCATTGGAAAGGGCTGCGGCATCGGAGCGACAGGAACTAAAATCACCTACGCGGAAGCTTGGAAGGGATTCGAAAGGTCGTTGACCTCTTCTCGGATTCCCTGCAAGTCGATTGAACGATATCCAGTGGTGGCACGCTGGCGTAACGACGTCGACTACGTGGCAGCTGGTATCTTTTGCTTCCAACCCTACTGTGTGACAGGCGAACTCGACCCTCCGGCTAATCCGTTGATCTGCCCGCAGTTTTGCGTGAGGTTCAACGACCTGGATAACATCGGATTGACTGGTCGTCATTACTCTGGCTTTGTGATGCTCGGTATCCAAGTTTTCAATGCTCCCGATAAATACGTCTTTTTCAAGTAAGAATGCGTCGAGTTCAATTATCGCTGGCTCACTGAGGAACTCAAAATCGACCCTGAGGAGATCACCTTCATCGAAGACATTTGGGCTGGAGGAGGAAACCTTGGTCCCAGTATCGAATACTTCGTTCACGGACTTGAGCTCGGAAATATGGTGTTCATGCAGTACAAGTACTTCCCCGATGGAAAATACGAGGAGCTGGCCATCAAGATCATCGATACTGGTATCGGATTGGAGCGTATTCCATGGCTCGTCAATGGTTCACCCACCAGCTACTATGATGTCTTCCGAAATGCCTTAGGTTTCCTGAAGGACAAACTGGGCGTCTCCATGAACAACGAAATCTGGGAGAAGTTAGGTCCCTATACATGCAAACTCAATATCGATGAGGTCGAGGATATCGAAAAGACTTGGCAATAAATTGCAGAAAAGATTGAGCTGCCCATCGAAAAGGTTAAAGAGGCCATTGTGCCAGTCAAGGACCTTTATGTAATTCTGGATCACACCCGCACAGTATTCATGATCGTTCAAGACGGTGGTCTTCCCAGTAATGTCGGAGGCGGTGCTAACTGCCGTAACATTCTCAGAAGGGTCTTCGCTATTCTCAAGAAGAACGATTGGTGGGACAAGCTGGGGAAAGTCGAGGGTCTGCTGCAGCTTTTCGAACAACATAAGATCGATCTCAGCGAACTCTACGGAAAGTTTGAGGACTACAAGAGTTTCACTGCAATTATTACCGCGGAGTACAATCGCTGGGAATCTACCGATAAAGACCAGCAGAAGAAGTTGATGAACCTCTTCAACAAGAATAAAAAGTTGTCGATTGACGATTGGATCATCGCTATGCAGAGTTGGGGAATTCCCGCCGATGCTATTTCCCAAATCACCAAACTACCCATCCCCGGTAACCTCTACTATGAGATTGCGAATCGTCAAGAAGCTACGCAAAAGGCTGAGGAAGTCATTCTGTATGATACAACAGCTTTCCCGTAAACCGAAAATCTATACTACAAGGACCATAGGCAGCTGGAGTTTGAAGGTACGATTGTTGGACTGATTCCAAACAAGCAGAAGAACCTTGAGCTCAACATCGTTCTGTTGAATCGAAGTGCTTACTATCCACTTTCTGGAGGACAGCAAAACGACATTGGAACCATGACAATCGAAGGAGAGTCTTATCAGGTAGTTGATTGCCAAAAGATCGGTAAATGTGTCCTGCATTATCTTGATCGACCAGTGGTTGCAGAGGTTGTCGGTAAAGTTGCGAAGGGAAAGGTTGACGCAGAAAGGAGACACACCCTCCGCACTTTCCATACTGGAACTCACGTGGTATTCGCTGCATGCAGGAGAGTTCTTGGCCCACACATTTGGCAAAATGGTGCAAAGAAGACCGAAATCAACGCTCATTTGGATGTCACTCACTTCGCTTCACTGACCAAAGAAGAAGAGATGGATATTGAAAACGAAGCCAACAGAATTATCTTGGAAGGCCATCCAATTCAAAAGTACTTCATGGACAAAGCTGAGGCTGAGAAGCAGTTCGGCTTCCGACTGTACCAGGGAGGTATTGTTCCAGGAAACAACCTGCGAGTCGTGAATATTGAAGACACCGATGTCGAGGCTTGCTGTGGTACTCACTGCGATAACACCAATGAAGTCGGATGGATTAAAATCTTCAAGACCAGCCGCATTAGTGACGGTATTCTGCGTCTCTACTATGTGGCAGGAAAGAAGGTGCTTCCCATGCTCAATGCTGAGACTAAGGTAATCAACCATCTGAAGGATATGTGGGGCATCAATCAAACTGAAATAGTGCCAACCGCTGAGCGAATCTTCAAGGATTACCGCCGGTTTGAAAACGAGTCAGTCAAACAGAAAGAGGCTCTTCTCAAGCTTCAGGTAAGCAGCTTCTTGAGCTCCAAGTCCGACCGAGTTCTGATCGACTCGACATAGAAGGAGGCAACTCTTTACTTCTCTGCAGTTCCCGCTTACCTCCAGGAACTATCGGTAAGACAATCATTAATTCTAGGCCAACAAGAAGTCGATCGTGTTCTGGGGCGAAGGTTTTATCTTTGGATTGGCAACTGACCGTACTCATTTCGATGTTCCTTCGTTTAAGAAAGTTCTGCTGGAGATAGGAAACACCGAAGAGGCAATCGCAAAGATAGTTCTGAGGGAGAATCTACAGGCCGGCAAAGGAAAGGTAACATTTGTGGCCAACTCAGTAAAAGAAGAACATTGAAGGCGCCATCCAGTTCTGCTTTATTGGCAACCTCAAGGATAAAGGCAAGAAGCTGGAAAGCTTCTTCAAGGAACTCAAATATGAGTTCTTGTGATTATCGGCTGCAGGCAAATCAAATCGGAGTTGCATAATCGTTGTATAATGAGGCGATCGAGTCTTTTACCTGCAGAAGAGGAGGACTTTGTGAACTTGGTCAAGGAGAAGACCAAGCATCGTGATGCGACCTAACTGCTTAGGTATACTCCGGTCGAGTACAAGTCATATCTCAGAGATGTCAAGACATCTGCAGGTAGCCGAAGTAAAAACGATTCAAGGGGTGTCTGCTCTTCGCATCGTTCAAGATCAATTCGGGATCCAAGACGATCTATCAAACAGATACCACCAACACCCTCACATACCGAGCATCTTCCCAGAAGCAACTCCTACTACTATACCAACAGGTGTGAATTGCTCTCTCTCAAGGAATTTAACATCCTAGTGGAGCAGGCTCAGTCGGAGCAGAAGCGTCAGCGACAGAGAGAATAGCGTGCCAGCCGGAAACGGTTAATCGCAGCCATTGAAGACAGCATACAACCCAATAATAAGGTTCGCCTCAGGCTGACCTCTGCTGTGGCCCAACGAATGAAGAACCTTATCGATCCATGAACAGCAATCAAGCTTAGTCGTTTTCATCATCTTCAGACTCCTATTCCTCGCTGTCCTGATCTTACACATCCTTGTGCTTCATGAACCACTGCTTGCCGCTCAGTTTCTCTTCGTCTTCTGCTTTCTTCTTTTTCTTGAGCTCGTTCATCTCAATTTCGAAGGCCTGCTTCCATTTCATGAAATTCTCTGCAGTGACGGGAGTATAAGTCGCGAACTTTGGCCTTTCGAATATCTCTGCGACTGGCTTGGATAATGTTTCCTCTTCGATAATGTCCTTGCCCTCAACTAGGTACTACTGAATCCAGTCCTGAGTGACCTACGAAGTACCCTGACGAGTTCTACGATGTCGTAGACGAGAGGTCTTCCCCGAGTGTACCCGAGCATCTGATCCACTTTGCGCTCCATCGCAACGATGTTGTCCTGCGTGATGCCCACCAAGGGTTCAATTTCAATGCGTGGATGGTTGCGAGGGTATTCTTTCGTGAACTCAATGTGAATCTTCGATTTGTATTCTTCTTTCAATTTGGCTGGTACCTTCGCCATGCACTTCACTGTAAGGGCAACACGATATGGACAGTTTGATGGGGAAGGTTGATCGATGTAGCTCCAGGTCGCTGAGGTAGATGTTGCTCAGTGCATCCAGCTATTCCTTTTGAGTACGCAGAATCTCGGCGTCGTTCATGTTTATGATTGTTGTTTATATACATAGTTTGTCAAAGCTCACCGCACTCGGTAATCGTTACTGGTTGCTTGGGTCGCCAGGTATTCTGGGCTACTGGCGTCGTCTCGATCTTGCGAATAATATCAAGGCTCTGCTCGTCAATCACCTTGCCGAACACAACATTCTTGCCGTCCAACCACTCACATTTCCCACAAGTAATGAAGAATTGGCAGCCATTCCGATTCTTCCCTGTATTGCTCATCGACAGGAGTCCCGGTTAATCGTGATTCAGCAAGAAATTTTCGTCATCGAAATATTCCCCGTAAATGCTGGTAGAGCCTGTTCCATTGTGGTTGAGAATATCACCGCCTTCCAATCTCACATCCTTGGTGATCTTGTGAAAGATGCAGCCCTTGTAGCCTGTCGGTTTGCCATTAACAAGGAATTCACCCGTGCACATTTGTCGAAAGTTTTATGCTGCACGCGGAGCAACATCAGCGAATAGTTCGATCTTCAGCCTCCCCATCTTATTTGGTCCAACGCTTATGTCGAAGAAGACAACTGGGTTGGTCTTGCTGCGAATCACTCCGGCCATCTATTATAAACTATTCAGGGTTCGATCAAAGGTCAGTGTCTGCGACTGGCTGTTCCTTAGATGGCTGCTCCTTGGTTGCCGGTTCGGCTGATTCTTGGCTGGTTAAGGGAGAGGATGCCTCTCCGTACCGATACTTCTTGAGCTAGGTATCCAACCCATGAGAGAACAAGACCTCTCCAGATAAATCGACACCAAGAACCATGTTATCGTTGAAGGTGTTTCCAAAAGCATTGTCCTGATCGTTGAAGCGAGGATCTGTTACGATATCGGGGTTCAAAACATCCCATTCCACCTTCTTGACGAAGTTACTTGTCGCGGTTTCCAATAGACCTTTGTTTTCTTTCAGCAATAGCCGAGTCTCGTTGATTGCTTTGAAGATGTTGTAGTAGCAGGTACAGTTGTGTTTGGTGTGATTGACAGCTGCCTCCACCAAATCGTGGTACTCATGAGTGTCACATTCACCGAAGCTGACGACATCTTTCCACAGGGCGATCTGGTTGGCAAGGTATTCGTCAGTTATGACACGATAGCGTGCCATGTACTTCCCCAGCTCTGATTTCGTGAGATGGCTGAAAGTAAACTTTTTCATGAAGTAGTACCACAGTTTATAGATAGAGGAGTAAAGTGGATGATCCGAGGTAAAGTCCCATTTATCGAAGAGTGCCACAAGTTGATCGCATTCCTTTCGGATACTTTCATCTGGGAGGTAGGTGAATTTGGCTTTGCGATAGACAAATAGCATCAGCTGCGCTATCTTCTTGGTGGTTGGATCGAAAGTTATCGAACGAATGTGTTTGATCAGTTCAGGCAGCGAGACTTTAGTGTTGTCCTTCCACTTTCGGATACTCTCGCTCAGCACCTCCTCACGAGAATTAAAGATTTATCTGTCCAAATAACCTTCGGGCTTCATTGAAGTCATGAAGCGATTACTGACGACAAAGAAGCCGCGTCTTGGGTTGGATACCCATTTGGATTCCAATTTGCGTGTATCCCCCAGCAGATCTGGATACAAGAAGTAGGAAGGGTGCTCAGGCGGGTATACGCTGAGGTGGATACCTTCCTTGTTCACCAACACTAACCCAGCAAACGGATGATGCAAATCGGGTTTGCTCAGAGGGTTCTTGACTAGGTCGACCATTTGGCTGAAGAGGAGTCGAACCTTCTGCTCGTTTTCTCTCCACTTAATAAAGTACTCCCGAACCTTTGCATCAGAACTGGGGTTACTAACCAACGGTCCTTGCTCTGTCCAATAGAAGTTATTGATATAGTCCTCCTCCCCTTTGACTTTAATTGCCTGGGTAATGTTCTTAACCTTGATCCATCTTTCACTCTCCTCCTCAAAGTACTTATACTTGGAGATTTCGATTTGTTCAATGTTGGTTCGATCCACCATAATTCCCGTGAAAGCCCAAGCAACATCCTTTGTGCTTCCAGCAAACAGTAGTGGTAGTCCAGGGATTGTGAAGCTGAACACTTCGGAACCTTCAATCTTCATGGTAATGGGGAAGAAGACATCCACGTTGTAGTTTCGAGTGCTGATTGAATTGTAAAGGAGAGGCTGCCCTGACTTGCTGTAGGCTGGGGATACTGCCACCACCTCGTTGCTTCGTATTGTCGTGATCAATGGGTAGAGGTAATCTCTAAAGATCATATCCTCCAGGGAATCTAGGAAATCGTTTGAGTAGAGCTTTTACAACCGTAGTCGCTCTCCTTTCTGGTCACCATCGATAAAGGCGTTTTCCTTGAGGATCTCATAACCAAACTGTCCTCGCATTTCAGTACGGATCCACTCATACATATAGTCGTTGTTCACCAGCAACCTTAAGAAGCGCCAGATGGCGTATACCTCTTTGGTTTCCCAATGCAGTCCACACGAAAGGAGCCCTTTGGTGTATTCAATTACCACAGCATCGTCTTTCGGGTCCTCTTCCTTTGGTTCCTCATCATCCTCAGAAGATTCGCTCTCAGTGTCGATGTTCTCGTAGAGAGGGTTGTCCACGTTATCTACATTACGCCTACTGTACCATAGCCCACATACTTGCGGATATATCCGTCAAGCTCCCTGAACCTAGATCCATAGAGCTCTGATACTCTTCCAGTCGATAGCCTCCAGATCAGTTCGACAGGAAATCTCTTACAATGTTCCCGAGCCAGCCCCTCAAACCCATCAACTTGAGTAGGTTCCTGAGTTGCGGCTGAGACAGCCAGCCCGATAGCCAGCAGAATGAAGACTGCTTTCTTGAACATGAATTAAACAATACGTGTTGAGCTGTCGTGAATGAGCGAATTAATTGACGAAGTCAGCTACAATAAACACCCAGCATCACACCCTCAACTTTAGGACCTTTCCTTCGTTGGAGAACAAATCCGGGTATCTCGTACTCAACATCTTTCGTTGCTCAATTATCTGATGTTCTTGCTCTTCCAGCTGCCGCTACACCTCCTTCTTTTTGTTCATCTTGATCACCACCACCTCGACGATTTGTATGCATCCTAAAATCAGTCCACCGAAGATGGCGTTTCGGAGGGCGACACGCGGCCCGGCTGTGGATAGATTTCATCGATACCTCTGATTGCAAGAACACCACCAGTGATAAATCCTGCTGCGATTTGGTTCCATGCACTTTATTTGTTCCGGATGAGGGTGAACATGCAGTCGGTCAACGAAAAGATGCCGCCCCATAATGCAAAACTTCCTCCCATAATGGGACCACGCCTTGCCATTAACTTCAGCCCTCCTATGAATTTCCCACTTCTGGGTGCTCGCCATGCGCCTACTTTTATCACTTCTGTTACCTTTGCCAAAGTTCCAGATGACACCACCCACACAACCCATCGAGAATGCACTTCCGAAGTCGTCGACGATGCGATACGGACACGGTTGTTCGCGCGCAGCCATAATTATTTTATAAGTTGGTGATTCAGCCAACACACAAGTTATCGACAGTCAGCCCTTGGCATGCCCAGTTTTTTGGAGATGCTGGAAGTGCTTATTGAAATCTTTGAAAATCTCCTTGCATTCAACACACTGGTGCTTCGTTAGTTTTTCTCGACGTTCCTGAATCTTGGGCTTTTCAATCATCATTTGCCTTTACTTCTCCCGTTCCTCCTCGGTTTTCATAGCTTCGACCTGCTTTCGAGCCTCTTCGATTTCCTTTTGGCGCTGCTCCTATTGTTGCTGGCGCTTCAATCGGTCTTCTTCAATTTTTCTTCGCTTCTGCTCCTGCTTATACTCTGCTTCACGCTTCAAGAATTCATTGACCTGCTCCATGCGTGGATCTTTTTTTTTAATCTTGCTGACCAGCTCTTTGATGGTTTGAATATACTTCTTCTTTTCGCGAAGGCGCTCTTTTTTATTCTCCTTTTCCATCTGTCGCTTCTCCTCTCGGCATGATGCTTCCTTCAGGTTATACTCGTCTGCCCAAGCGAAAGTCTTGAATGAATCAAAGACCTCCCAGTCGGCATAGAACTTGATGACATCTTCTGGCTTTGAATTTGAATCTCCGAACCCCATATACTTTTTGTACTCTCCCTGTTCTTCTTCCTCTTCGTTACGATTAGCTCGGTTGAATTCATAAGCCTTTCGCTCCTCCTATTTGATTAATTCAAACAGCTTTCGGAAGACTGCAAAATAGCCCTCAGCTCCATCCGTAAAGTCCTTATAGCAGGCTTCAGTGAAGTACGGCTTGATGTTGAACCCAAAAGTTTGGAGCTCAAACTCCTCTGTCGTCATGTCGTGCTTATTGAAGAGCACCGCCTCCCGATGGTTGTCATACCACGTTCTCTCGTTGACATCTGAGAGAACCTTCCAAGCCTCCTGAATCTCAACGAATTTTTCTTTGGTGTCCTCGTCAGGGTTCTTGTCGGGATGGAACTTCAGGGCAAGTTTTCGGTATTGAGATTTAATGTCTGTCAGAGGGGCATCTCGGGCCACTTCAAGAACCTCGTAGTAGCATCTACGCTTCTGTTTTTTCAGCATCGCCTCCGGTGTTTTGTTGTCGGACTCCATCGAAATTGTTGTTGAAAATTGAATAGGGCGAGAGTTTACTAATTATACAATACTTTTAATGAAACGCACAAAGGAAGCCTATTTCAGAGAGCACCCAGAGTGGCAGCAGACTGCAGGGATATCCGGGGTAACTACCCTCGAAGGGGAAGATAGGCGTACCGATGATGCTCAACTTAGGCTACTACGATAGAAAGAATGACTACAATATGGAACAAAAGGAAGCCTACATCAATCAAATGAAGGAGAAGAAGGAGCGTAAGGAGACCACCAAGCAAGAACAAAACGCGTTCGACCAGCAGATCATCGAACTGAATCGACAGAAAGGATTGCTCGAGGATGCCCATCGTTAAGCCAGATTTAACATGCACAAGGCCCAGTAGAACGAGAACCTGCAGTTGCACCAATAGCGAAAGCTCAGGGAAGAGCACTAGCGTAAGCAACGTCTCGAGGAAGAGCGTAGGGAACTCGAGATTCTCAATCAACGAAAGGTGAAGCGAGCGGTGATACCTCGGGAGCCAGAAGCGTGATATTCATAAGATCTACGCATCACAGATGAAGAGAAATACTCTAAAATTGAAGGTCACCACTCGTCAGTGTTCTCAGGCCGAGTTTCTGCTTCGTCGATTGGAACTTTGACCTTGAGCGTGGGCACCTTATTAATTTCGGTGCATTTCGAAAAACATTTGACATAATTCTCTTCAATTGCCTTGAACTCAGAGATTGCTATCGCCAGGTAGCTCAGCTGTTCACTTTCAACCCTTGGCATCTAGACTACGAATAAGTTGATGAGTACAATCCTAGTCGTTTGTGCGAATTTTGCGGATGGAGGGAGGTGTAACTGCGTTAGGAATCTCTATGCTCAGCTTCCGAGTATTAGGGGTGTCAGCAGCTCTGGTTGGGCTCAATGTAATATCGTGGCTGTCCTTCTGGTTAAGGAACTCATGCGGGTATGTCACAATCACCGATGGAATTACTTCAGAGTGGTATCGTTGCGCTTGCTTCTAGGCCTGTCTTACAGAAACGCGTTCGAGGTCTACTCCCACATTACGTTGCATAAAAGACTCGCGGTTGTTGCCTTGCCTCATAAGCTTCTTCTTTTCGTTGAGCTTTTTTCTCATACGTCTGGCGAAGTCTTTTTCGTAGTTAGAAGCGAATTTCATGGTTTCTTGTTCTTCTCTTAACCGAATACAGTTCTCGAGCATGCACATCAGAGTTTGATAACGCTTCTTGACTTCCTCGTTGTAGAGTAGCTGCTTCTGGGCCATTCCTTGATGCCGTGATGAGTCTCCGCCCACGGCTCTATGAGTAGTTGACAGCGCATTGGCCTGCAGGTATATCCGGAACATAAGCAAGTGCTGGAAGACGACTCTGACATTATACGACCAGTTTAAGAACATCTTGAAGAAAGGTTTGCTGAGAAGAAAGAAGGTGATATCCCTGCGACAGTCGAAGCTAAGGAGGTTGAAGTGCTTGTATATCAGCAGCAATGATTTGGAGACCGCAAAGCAGTGATCACTTTCCAGCATCTTCTTGATACCTGCGAGGAAGAAGGCGTAGTTAAAGGCCGTTGGAAAGCAGCGACCAGTATTCTCCAGAAAGCTAAAGTAACCATCCAGCAGTTCCGTGCACTTGATTACAGTCGCACAGTCGAATAGGTTGGTCTTTTAGAAAACGATGTACATCAGCTTGTTGAGTAGCCTTTCATTGGCGAGTAGCCTCGTGCTGGCATCTCTCAGGCTATCTGGGTATGCTAGCAGAGGTCTTTTTCGCATTTCACCGAGAACGGCGCTCACTAGTTGGCTATAACACGGCAGGTAGTCCCATTTGACACTCTCAGAGATTATCAGAGTCTGCTCGACATACTTCATCCAGTAGAACACGAAGTAGAAGAAGGCGACTCCTCGCTTCTCCATGCGATGGATCCACTCTCGCTGGTTTAGCACCTGCTAGAGTTACCTCAGGTTATTCATGTACCTCGGGTCATTTGACAGTGGCTTGTAAAAATTTTAATCCCAGTTGAATAGCATGTCCAGAGTTTGCAGCTCGTTTGACCTATTCTGATCGAAGCTGTCCCTTCTAGCCTGCGGCTCTTTTTCCAACTCATCCTAGGGCTTGCTGATTACCTGCACAATTCTTTGTCGAAATTCAGGAATTCGAAAGAAGCTATATGCACAGAAAAGCTCGACAAACATACGCTCGTTATCCTGAATTGCCTTCTTGGTAAGGCACTCCAATACGATTCCGATCATCTTATAGAAGAAGGATTGGACACGAAGCCCCACTTCGATTTTCTTTTTGGTCGGTTTCTTTGGTTAATTATCAGATATTTCACGCTTTTCATCATCTGTGAACCCCAGGCATCTCAGAGTGAGCTAGCCACGTTTCATCAGAGCAATGAGACACTTCCAACAGATATCGTGCAGGTTGTTATCGTCCTCCTCGATACACTATGCCAGCTTAAATCCGACATCAATGAGAGCTTCCTGGCCCCTTAAAAGATCCTTTTCTGAACTATAGCCGTATAGAATGACAGATTCCTTCTTGGAGCATTGGAGAACCTTCAGAATTTCGCACAGGTTTTCGTATATTTCCTGCTTGAGCAGTCGAACACGCATCTCGGATGCCTTGCCTTTGGAGTGGAGGCTACTGAGTTCCTCTAGAGTCTAGTCCACGTGTTTTTGAATGCGGATAATGGATACGATCTCTGAGCACTGGCCTTTTTCAGACGAGTGCGTGTAGAATGGAGTGAGCGTTTGAATTCCTTGCTCTGAGCGAATGTACACAACCATTTGACGGAAGAATCGAGGAATGCTGACTGATATGTGCAATCGCACCTACCCAATGTGCTTTCCGCGGTTCCACAGCTTCTAAGTAACCTCCACCTGACGGTTCTAACAGACCATGCCGTCATTTGTTGCCTCTTCGAAATCCCGCTGCAAAATCTTTCCGAAGGAAATGTAGCACTCGCCAGTCAAACTGTATGTGTGTTACACATCCAAAGTTTTCTATTATTTCGAACGACTGCTCTTTGGCTCTGAGTCTACGACCCACATGAGGAACTGTAAACTTAAGTTATGCAGCTAACTGACTGAAATGCCTGCGTTTATAAACGGCAGTCGTGCATTATTCCTTAGAGCCCCGCTACAGTCCCAGTAGATCTTGTGCAGTTCTTCAATAGTTGATTCCACCACCTGCTTCGACACTACAAGTTTATGATTTTTTGTGCGACTGGCCTCAAGTTCCTCCCTGAAGGTGCTTTCCAGCGATAGTTTTTAATTGTAGCTGTGATCACTTTCGTATTCCTTATTGTGGTTGCTCTGCGATAACAACACCTTTACTATGGTCTTGACAGAGTAATTGAAGGTTTATCCGGGCCTCTATTTGATGAGAGTAACAGTGGCAAATTTGGTCTCAATACGGGAGTTTAGCATCTGCGACAGGCGAACATCCACACATATGCGACCAATTGCTCGGTTTGAGTACTTGATGGGGAAGTCGAGGTGGTACGGCCCTGTCGCGATCAGAAAGAGATTAAACTGCATTTCGGCAACTTTGACTCCTAGGTGCTTGACATGCACCATCAAAAAAGCCCTTCGCAGTTGATACTCGTTCATCGCGAAGGATGCCTGCTTCTCGAACGTCCACTAGGTTAGAATTCGCTTTACTTTTAGGGACTCCGGATCAGTCTCATTATCGATTGGGTCTTGCGCATTCAGTTTGTGTTCCAGTATGTCCAGCAGGTAGAACTCTACAGATACTTCCCGCTGCTGCTGTAAAGTGCATCTTGTACGTATGGCACTCCCTTCAGCCGAACATTCGATAGCTTGATCTAGAAGTTAAGTGGTGGCAGGTCGGCTTGTGTGGCAGCAAGTGCTGCTGTATCACTGGGCTCCTCATCGCCGCTGGAGCTCCCAACATACTTTTTCCTGCCGGAGACACATGCGGCTCCCATTCCGTCGTAATTTGATTATAAACTTCAAACCGACCTCCTAACTATAATCCCGCAAGAGCGCTCAAACTTGAGGCTTGCCTTCTAATCACAATTAAACATTTATGTGGGGTCGCCGGTTAGCGAAGTTTGCACTCGCTACGGTGATGACTCCGGTCGTGGTGACCTCGGCCACGCTGTTTTATCTGTACCCAGAACTCAGGGACAACCCTCTTGGAATCCTTCGAGCCAACTACCGGCTGGGAATAGTCACGTATGCTGGCATCAGGATGGCAGCAATCTACACTATGTCGAAGCAATCTATGCACCAGAAACATATCGAGGCCAGTAAGGTTCTCAAACAGGCGTTCGTGCGGAGCGGTGGCCTATATCTCAAGTTTGGCCAGATAATCGGATCACTCGATATTGTTGTTCCCGACGAGTATCGAACTGAGTTGAGGGATTTAATGACGCAATGCAGGTAAGACGACTACTCAACGGTGAGAAAGACAGTGGAACATGAGACAGGAAGGAAGATGGAAGACATATTCTCATAGTTCTAAGAGAAGCCGATTGCATCTGCATCGATTGCTCAAGTTCATCGAGCAAGGCTTGTTACGGGTGAAGAAGTGGCTGTGAAAGTACAGCATCCATAACTCATAGAGAACACTCGGTTTGACTTGGCAGTGTTGGGTGGGTTCGTTGCCTTGGGCGAAAGGATGTTTCCCAAGTTCCGTTATAGGTGGCTCGTTGAAGAACTATCGAAGAACCTTCCTAAAGAACTAGACTTTAAGCTTGAAGCAGCCAACATTGAGAAGATAGGCAAAATTATTTAAAAAGATGGGATGGGATGTGTAGTCCCTAAAGTGTATCTACCCACCAGCAGACTACTGATCATGGAGTTCCTTGAAGGAGCCCACATCCATTAGCTCACAAAGATTGACGCGATGGGCGTCAACCGCAAATAGTTGTCGCTTGAACTTACTCGACTGCTCAACCGAATGATTTTCGTTCATGGGTTCGTGCATGCCGATCCACACTCCGGGAACCTGAAGGTGCGGGTGAAGCCAGGGACTAAAGACAAGCCCCAAGTAATTCTCCTGGACCATGGCCTCTATCAAAAACTTTCTGACGATATTCGGCTGAGTTACTGCCGTTT
>Ga0075152_10001576_pt1 | contig 16462 bp, 16 predicted proteins | sample JI61114C2DNA_FD_70964 | JGI IMG/M metagenome (GOLD analysis project Ga0075152, IMG submission 70964) | Wastewater effluent complex algal communities from Wisconsin, to seasonally profile nutrient transformation and Carbon sequestration -... | ecosystem: Engineered > WWTP > Effluent > Algae...
GCCCCCTCCGCCCTCCACTCCGCCCCTCCGCCCTCCCGCGCACCGCCGCCGCGTGCTAGACATCCCCGGTCCCGATGTTGACCCTCGCATCAATGCTGGCCGCGCTGGTGATCGCGGGCGCCTTCTGGGTCGGGATCCTCGCCGCCCGGCGCCTGCGCGACTGGGGCGATCGCCGTCAGCTCACCGAGGGTGACGGCCATACGCCCCTCGCCCTCGCCGCCGCCAGCAGCTCCGGCTCCAACCCCGGCGGCGGCCTGCTGCACGACGCGGTCAGCCAGCGCATCCGCGCCCGCGTCGCCCAGCGCCTCCAGGGCCGCGTCGGCCCGACCGCCCCTCGCCCCATCGACGCCGACCCCGACGCCCCGGACCTCGGCCTCACCGGCCTGCGCCAGGGCGACGTCATCGTCATCGAGGCCGGCGAGCCCCGGCTCGACGGCGACTACCTCGTCGACGGCGTCGTCAACCTCCGCGAGGGCGCCCAGGTCACCGTCGTCGCCGTGATGACCGACGCGGACCGCACCCGCTGGCTGGTCGGCTCGCCCGACCAGGACCGCTACTTCCTCTGCGAGCCGATCCGCGGCCACGGCCTCGCCGGCGAGCCGCCCCGCCACATCAACCACGACGAGCACGACTACGCGCTCGAGCGCCGCGGCCAGTCCAGCGCCGCCGGCGTCGGCATGCACGGCCGCCCCGCCCTGCCCCGCGTCGCCACCTACGTCTACCGCGCCGGCCCCGACCACGCCCTGTGGCTCGAGCGCTGGGGCGAGCAGATCCTCATGGGCACCGCCGTCGCGGTCTCCGCCCACGACGTCCATTTCCTCCCCGGCTCGTGAGCGACGTGCGCCCCGGGGACGCGAACTGTGAATCCACCTCCGGCGCGACCCCTGCGGCGCCCGGCTCCACCAGCGGCTTCTTCACGGCCCTGCGCGCCCCGTCCGGCGCCCCGCTGACCACGTTCACGATCTTCCGCTACCCGCCCGGCCAGCGCCTGTGGGCCTTCACCCTGATGGGCCGGGCCCGGCGCCCGCTCGCGCGGACCCCGGGCCTCGGCTTTCATCGCCTGCTCGGCTCCGGCAGCGGCCTCGGCTTCTCACTCCTCCCCGACTTCGGCCGCTACGCGCTGCTCGCCACCTGGTCCTCGGAGCAGGCGGCCGACGACTTCTTCGCCGCCGCCCCGCTGCTCGCCGACTGCCGCGAACGCGGCGCCGAGCTGTGGACCGTCAAGCTGCTGGCCCTGCGCAGCCGCGGCTCATGGGCCCGCGCCCAGCCCTTCGCCGTCCACCCGGACGAGCTCCCACCGGAGCTCCCCCGGGTGGTGCTGACGCGCGCCAGCCTGCGACTGCCCGCGCTCCCGAGCTTCTGGCGGCGGGTCCCGGCGATCAACCGCAGCCTGGCCGCCGCCGCCGGCCTGCGCATCGCGCTCGGCGTCGGCGAGCTCCCGTGGGTCCGCCCCGTCACCTTCAGCGTCTGGGACGACGACGCCAGCCTCGAGCGCTTCGCGTTCCAGGGCTCGTGCCACCACGCCGGCGCCCGCGCGGCCCTCCAGCGCCGCTGGTTCGGCGAGGACCTGTTCGCCCGCTTCGCCGCGATCGCCAGCCAGGGCCAGGTCGCCGGCCGCGACCCCTGCGGCTTCCAGCCCGCGCCGTGATCGGTCCCCCGGGACATGTTCAATCGAGCATGTCCGCCAAGACATGCCCGATCGAACATCCCCGTCCTTCACAGCGTCTTGAGGTACTCGATCACCGCGTGCCGCTCCGCGGCGCTGAGGTGGTCGCCGAAGGTGTGCCCGGTGTTCGCGTGGGCGATGTGGGTCGTGTCGTAGATGAACTTGCCCTCGTCCGCGTCGGCCCCGGCGTGCCCGTAAGGCAGCTCGATGAACGGCCAGCCGAGCGCCCACTGGTCGAAGTGCGCGCTGTCGAAGTCGACGCGCTTCCAGTAGGTCGGCCGCCGCGTGCTGTCGAGCACCAGCTCGATCGTCGGCACCGAGCCGTTGTGCAGGAAGGGCCCGGTCGCCCACACCCCGTCGAGCGGCGGCGCCATGTAGCCCGGGAACGGGTCGTCGGGCTCCATTCGCGTCACCGACCCGTAGAACGACTCATTGTACCAGTCGACCAGCTCCGGCGCGTACTTGGTCCCGCCCTCCGCCACCACCGGGTCGGTGCCGATCAGGTCCAGCGGGAACAGCAGGTTCGGGTAGGTCTCGTCCGCCTCGTCCTCCGCGTAGGTCCCGTGGCAGCCGGCGCAATTGGCGGTGAACAGCGCCTCGCCCTCGCTGGCCAGCGCCGCGTCGACCATGAACGGATACTTCGGCGCGCGCAGCGAGCGGATGTACGCCTGGATGTCCGCGAAGTAGCTGTCGATCGCCTGCGCCTCCGCGACGCTGTCGGTGCACAGCGCGGTCGCCAGCATCATCGTGCCGCGGTGGTCGCCGCGGGCCATGCCGTTATAAAACAGCGCGTGCTTCTTGTGCGCCCGCCACCACGGCGGCGGGTCCGAGGGCACGATGAACTCGGGCAGCGGCGTCAGCAGCTCGTCGCTCCACGCCAGCGTGTGCCGGTCCCGATGCGCCACCAGCGTCACCGCGACCGCCTCCGCCGGGTTGGTGCCGACCGTGCGCATCACCGTCTGCGGCCCGAGCACCTTGACCCGGTTGACGAAGCGCGTCATCTGCTCGAGGCCGGGGATCGGGATGTCGGGGATCGGGACCGCGTTGAGCAGCGCGCTCATGTCGTCGGTGAAGTCGGCCTCCGCCGTGCCGAGGCCGACCATCAGCTGGCCGTTGAACTTGCCCGCGTGGCACTGCAGGCAGTTCTGCGAGACGATGTCGGCCCCGTCGACGGTGTGCACCGTCCAGTTGAAGGGCACCTCGGCGTTCTTGCCCGAGCGCCCCGGCAGCGGCTGGTCGCCGATGTACGCGCCCATCAGCGGCTTGGCCAGCCCGAACAACAACCACGGGATCCCACACGAGATGTAACCCCTGGTGACCAGCGCCTGATAGCCCTCGATCGGGTCTCCCGGCGCCTGCGGCTCCGGCGGGATGTACACGCCCTGATCCCACGGCCCCGGCAAAGCCGCGGGACCGGTCGTGCCCTCCTCCGCACCCGTGGTCGGCGGGCCGTCGGTGACGCCCGAGCCGGTCGTGCCGGTCGTGCTGCCAGTCGGGCTGCCAGTCGGGCTGGTCATGCCAGTCGTGCCAGCATCACCGCTGGTGCCCGGCTGCGACGTGTCGCCGTCCGTGCCGCCACAGCCGGCGAGGAGCACCCACACACCGATCGCCGCTCGCGTGCCTCGTCTTCTCGTCATGGTCCGGCCCTCACGGCGACCGTAGGGCTGTAACCGCGCCTCGCGCAAGCGTCGCCGAGCACCCCGGCTCACTGCGCCTTCAGCGCGGCGCCAGGAGCACGCGCCGGTCAGACCCGATTTCGCGTCCGCACGCCGACGATCAGTCGATACAGGGCGAGCAGGACCACAGCGCCGATGATGGACGCGATGATCCCGGGGCCGTCACCGACCTCGGTGTACCAGCCGAAGGCGCGCCCGAGGAACCCGGCCACGAACGCGCCAGCGACGCCCAGCAGCATCGTCACGAGGATGCCGCCGGGGTCCTTCCCCGGCATGATGAGCTTGGCCAGCATTCCCGCGACCAAACCAATGAGCAGCGTCCAGAAGATTCCCATGATTTCGAGCTCCCTTTGAGGTGGATGGCCGCAAGCTAGCGCGCCCCCCGGGGCGCGCAAGCGCGGTCATGCGACACCTGGACATCGATCACCACTATCGATGACCTGGGGGCTCCTCGGCGCAGGGCGGAGATACGCGGGCCCGGCGATCTATGGCCCCAGCGGGCGCTACGCGCCTCCACCGCCTGATGGCACCGAACCAGCGATTGCCACCTTTGTCGGGAGTAGGACGTCTCCGCGTATCGAGCTCAGCGCAGGACCGGCTCGGCGGTGCGGTGGCGGAACAGGTACAGGCCGAGCGACAGGAACAGCACGGCGTTGAAGCACATCACAATGGAAAGGATAGAAAGGGTCGAAAGGGCGATCATGGCAATCTCCTCGTGCCCTTCATCCTGAGGCCGCTCCGGTCGCGAACCAAAGCGAAGCATTTACCGGCTCGCTCGCCCCCCCGCGCAGGTTTTTAGCGGTTGAGCTCCCGCACAGGTCGGTTCCTGACGCGACGTCAGGCTCCTCGTGATAGATCCTCGAGCCCTGATGCCGCCTCCGCTCTACGTCGTCGGCGCTGGCGCGGTCGGCCTCCACCTCGCCGCCCACCTCTCGCGCGTCACCCCCGTCACCCTCGTCGCCCGCGGCCCGCGGGTGGCCCGCCTCGCGCGCGAGGGCTTCGACCTCAGCGGCGCCGAACAGGGCCACCACCTCCTCCCCGTGGTCGACATCGACGAGCCCCTGCCCGCCGTCGCCGACCTCCTGCTCGCCGTGAAGGCCATCGACCTCGCGCCGACCCTCACCCAGCTCACCCTCGGCCCCCAGCACACCCTCGGCCTCTGCCAAACCGGCCTCGGCATCGCCGCCCTCGCCCGCGCCCACGCTCCGAGCGCCCCGCGCGTGCGCATCGCCTGCTGGTTCGGGGCCGGCCTCCCCGCGCCGACCGTCGTCCGCGTCAGCGGCGTCGCGGCGCTCGAGCTCGCCGCCGACGAGCCCGCGGCGCTGCACGCCCGCGACCGCTGGCACAAGCTGCTGCTCGCCGCCGGCTACAACGTGCGGGTCGCGCCGAGCGTGGCCGCCTGCGAGTGGCGCCGGTCGCTGTTGCCGCTCGCGGTCAGCGGCCTGTGCGCGGCCTTCGGCGAGCGCAACGGCGCGATCCTCGACTCGCCGCCCCTGCATGCGCTCGCGCGCGAGCTGCTGCAGGAGGCCCGCGCCGTCGCGGCCGCCGAGGGCGTCACCCTGACCGACGAGGACCTCGAGCGCGTGTTCGTCTCGGCCCTCAACAGCCGCGACAGCCGCGGCGCGATGCTTCAGGACCTCTCCCGCGGCGAGGCCACCGAGATGCCGTTCCTGAACCTCGCGGTCGCCCGAATGGCCGCGCGCCACGGCCTGTTCGCGCCGGTCAACGCGGTGGTCGCCCGCCTCGTCGAGCACTGCGAGCGACGCGGGGCCACCGGTCCTTGACGCATCGACGCGTCGACGCATCGCCGCATCGCCGCATCGCCGCATCGCCGCATCGACGCATCGACGCATCGCCGCATCGCCGCATCGCCGCATCGCCGCATCGCCGCATCGCCGCGACCCGAAGCCGCGACCGCATCATCGCGCTACCGCATCGAGGCGTTGCCGCTCGCGCTCGGCCCGACGCGGACGGTGATCGGTCGCGCGGTGTGCTTGTCGTCGCTGACGAGCAGCACGTTGCCCTCGGGCGCCTCGATGACCACCCGCGGACCGTCCGGGCCCGGCTCGTGCCGCACCACGCCGTACGCGGTGATCTCCTCGTCGAGCTCGAACAGGCTCTCCAGGTAGCGCAGCCGGGTCGCCGCGCCCTGATCGCCGTGCACGACGACCTGATGCCGGCGCAGGAACGTCTCCTGCGCCGGGCTCGGCGGCACCATGTGGTCCGAGTACGACGCCTCCTCGAGGTCCGCCGAGACCTGCGGCCGCAGCATCCGCACCAGCACCAGCCCGGTCCCGTCGTCGAGGCAGAAGTCGCACCACTGCTCCTCGTAGGCCAGCTGCACCCAGCCCTCCGACTTGCCGCTCGGCCGCCACTGCTGCGCGACCGACTGGTAGTAGCCGCAGCGCTTGCCCGACAGCGGCGCGATCAGCATCGGCCCCGCGACCGGCTTGAGCTTGCCGGTCACGCGCGCCAGCTTGCCGTCCTGCGTGGCGATCACCTTGGTGACGGACACCTTGCGCAGCGCCTGGTTGGTGCGCTTGGCCCCGGAGAAGAACACCACCAGCCCGAACACCGCCCCCAGCACCGCCAGGACGGCCACCGCCAGCAGCAAGAGCGCCCAAAGCCACATCGAGGGCCGACGATATCACAGCCACCTGGCGCGGGCGCAGCAGCGCGAAGCGCCAGCGCTGACCCACCCGCTCAGGCGTGCAAAGCGCGCATGGCCGCGGCGAGGCGCGGCAGGGCGGCCTGGATCTCCGCCTCGCTCGCCGCGCCGACGCTGAGCCGGAACCATCCCTCGTCGCCCGGAACGCCGAAGGCCTGGAACGGGACGATGCCGACGCCGGCCGCGTTGAGCACGTAACGCCGTACATCCTCATTGGTCCGCAGGGTCTGGCCCTCGGGGGTGACCTGGCCGAACGGGAAGATCCGCACCGTCAGGTAGATCGCGCCCATCGGCGGGATGCTGTCGACCGCCAGGCCCTCGGCCTTGAGCGCCTGAAAGCCGCCGTGCAGCAGCTGCAGGCGCGAGGCGATGCCGCTGAGGAAGGTCTGGTGATACGCGCGGATCGCCTCGGGGTCGTCGAGCAGGTCGACGGTCGCGACCTGCTCCGGCCGCGGCGCCCAGGCGCCGACGTGACCGAGCACCGCCGACATCTGGCGGATGACGTCGACCGGGCCCACCGCCCAGCCGACCCGCAGACCCGTCGCCGCGAACGCCTTGCTGATGCCGTCGACGAAGATCGTGTAGCGGGCCATCTCCGGGACCAGGCCCGGCGGCGTCACGTGGTGCGTGCCGCCGAAGCACAGCATCCAGTAGATGTGGTCGTACATCAGGTACACCGGCCGCGCCCCGCTGCGCTCGCGGATCCGGTTCTCGGCCAGGATCGCCTCGCAGATGCCGCGCAACGCATCCGCGTCGATCGCCGTGCCGGTCGGGTTCAGCGGCGAGTTCAGGCACACCAGGCGCGCCGTCGGCAGCTCGTTGAGCAGCGCGTCGCCGGTCGGCAAGAACCGCGTCTCCGGCCCGCACAGCACCTGCACCCCGCGCGCCCCGCACATGTGCACGTAGTGGTTGTTGTTCCACGAGGGCACGGGATAGATGACCGTGTCGCCCGGGTCGACGAGCGTGCGATAGGTGCCGTAGATGACCGGGCGGGCGCCGCCGGCGACCAGGAACGAGTCGAGCGGGTAGCGCAGGCCGAGGTCGCGCTCGTAGTAGCGCTGCAGCGCGTGGCGCAGCTCGAGCATGCCGTTGGCCGGCGGATAGTTGGTCTCGTGACGCTCGAGCGCCCGCAGCACCGCCTGCTGCAGCACGGCTGGGATGGCGAACTGCTTCGGGTCGAAGTCACCGACCGTCAGGTTGCAGATCTTGTGGCCATGCTGCGCCATCTGCCGGATCTCCGCGGCGATCTTCAAGATCTCCGAGCCGACCAGCGCCCCGGCCATGGTCGAGAACCGCCGTACCGGGGCCTCCCCGACGTAGGTCGCGTGGGCGGTGAGGTCGTGCAGGGCAGGCGTGGCGGCGTCCGACATCGCGCCGAACTATGCCACACTCGCCGCTGCATGAGCAGTCGCCAACCGCACCTCAGCGCCCGGCTTCAGGGCTTCGGCACCACGATCTTCACCGAGATGACCCGCCTCGCGCTGCAGCACTCGGCGGTCAACCTCGGGCAGGGCTTCCCCAACTTCGACGGCCCCGAGTTCATCAAGGAGGCCGCGATCGCGGCCATCCGCGCGGGGCACAACCAATACGCCCGCATGACCGGGATCCCCGAGCTCAACCGCGCGATCGCCGAGCATCAGCGGCGCTTCTACGACCTGCGCTACGACCCGGACAGTGAGATCACCGTCTATTCCGGGGCCACCGAGGCGATCTGCGCGGTGTTTCAGGCGCTGTGCGACACCGGCGACGAGGTCGTCCTCTTCGAGCCGTTCTACGACTCCTACCGCGCCAGCATCACCATGGCCGGCGCGGTCCCGCGGGTCGTCACGCTGCGGGCCCCGGACTTCAGCTACCGCCCCGAGGAGCTCGAGGCCGCGATCACCCCGAAGACCCGCGCCATCCTCCTCAACTCCCCGCACAACCCGAGCGGCAAGGTCTTCTCGATGAGCGAGCTCGAGCACATCGCCGCGCTGTGCCGCGAGCACGACCTCATCGCCGTCACCGATGAGGTCTACGAGCACCTCGTGTATGAGGGGACGCACGTGCCGCTGGCGACGCTGCCGGGCATGCGCGAGCGGACGGTGCTCATCTCCTCGTCGGGCAAGACCTTCAGCTTCACCGGCTGGAAGGTGGGCCACACCTGCGCCCCGCCGGCGATCTCCGCGGCGCTGCGCTGCGCCCATCAATTCGTGACCTTCTGCACGGCCACGCCGCTGCAGCACGCCCTGGCCCGCGCCTTCGTCGCGGACGACGACTTCTTCACCGGCCTCACCGCCGAGTACCGGGCCCGCCGCGACCGCCTCTGCGACGGCCTGCGAGAGATCGGCCTCGGCGTGCTGACCCCCGCCGGCACCTACTTCGTGATGACCGACATCCGCCCGCTCGGCTACACCGACGACCTCGAGTTCTGCCGGATGCTCCCGGAGAAGATCGGCGTCGCCGCGATCCCCCCGAGCTCCTTCTACGTCAACCAGCACGAGGGCCGACACCTGGTGCGCTGGGCCTTCTGCAAGACCGACGCGGTGCTCGACGAGGGCCTGCGCCGCCTGCAGAAGCTGCGCGCCTGAGCCAGGCCATACGGACATGTACGAAAGGACAGGACGATGCGAGTAGCGGCGATCCAGAGCGACATCGCGTGGGAGGATCCGGAGGCCAACTTCGAGCGGCTGCGGCCGTGGGTGGCGGCGGCCGCCGCCGCGGGCGCGCGCCTGGTCGTGCTCCCGGAGATGTTCGCCTGCGGCTTCTCGATGGCGACCGAGCGCGTGCGCGAGCCCCCCGACGGCCCGAGCGCCCGCTTCCTCGCCGACCAGGCCAATCAGCACGGCCTGTGGATCTGCGGCTCGATCCCCGAGGCGCCCGAGGGCGCCGCGCGGCCCTACAACACCCTCGTGCTCGCCAGCCCCGGCGGCCAGGTCCAGCACCGCTACCGCAAGATCCACCCCTTCAGCTTCGCCCGCGAGCACGAGCACTACGAGGCCGGCGACCGCCACGTCACCGTCGACGTCGAGGGCCTGCGCTGCACCCTGTTCGTCTGCTACGACCTGCGCTTCGCCGACGAGTTCTGGGGCCGCGCCGACGACACCGACGCCTACATCGTGGTCGCCAACTGGCCCGAGCGCCGCCGTCGGCACTGGACCACGCTGCTGCAGGCGCGCGCGATCGAGAACCAGGCCTACGTCGTCGGCGTCAACCGGGTCGGCCACGGCAGCGGCGTCGACTACAGCGGCGACAGCCGCATCATCGACCCCTGGGGCGAGATCCTCGCCGCCGGCGCCGGCGGCGAGACCATGCTGCTCGCCGACCTCAAGCCCGCCGCCGTCCAGGACGCGCGCGACAAGTTCCCTGTCCTCAAGGACAGGCGCCGCTGAGCGCCGACCCGCGCGCGCTCAGCCCGGCCTGGGGTCCGCGGCGCAGCGAAAGCCGACCGCGTGCACGTGGGCGGTCGCGTCCTGCGGGAAGCGCAGCGCCGGCTCGGCGTGCTCCGCCTGCGAGCTGTTGAACGCCCCGCCGCGGATCACCTTCATGCCCGCCGGCGCCGGCGTATCGACCGGCGCGCCCGGGTAGGGCCGGAAGTCGTCGGCCGTCCACTCGAAGACGTTGCCCACCATGTCCAGCAGCCCGGCCTGGGTCTTGCCCGCCGGGAAGCTCCCGACCGGCGCCGTCCCCGGGTGCCCATCGTCGCTCGCATAGAGCAGCGGCACCTCCGGCAGACCCGCACCCTTACGCCACGCCGCGCACTCCTGACCGCAGCCGTTGAGGTGACGCGCGTCGGGGACCTCGTCGCCCCACGGATAGGCCCGCCCGTCCGAACCCCGCGCCGCGAACTCCCACTCCGCCTCGCCCGGCAGCCGCTTGCCCGCGCGCTCGCAGTAGCCGGCCGCCTGCTCCCAGGTCACGCAGTTGACCGGGTGCGACTCGCGGCCCGCCTGGCCGGTGTTGCACAGCGGGCTGTAGGCCGCGCGCGCCTCTTCCCAGGCCTTGCGGCCGGTCCCGCCCTGCGGCCACATGCTGTCGCGAAACGCCCGCTTGCACTCGCCGCGGGTCGAGCAGGCCTCGTGCTCGGCGACCGTCACCTCGCGGAGGTCGAGGCAGAAGTCGGCGACCTTGACCTGATGGGCCGGCCGGGCCGAGGCGAGCGCCCGGTTGTCGACGTTGTCCGAGCCCATGAAGAACTTCCCGCCGGCGATCAGCACCATGCCCTCGGGGCAGCGCGGCGGCGGAGCGGGCGCCGCGACCGGGCTCGGCGCGGCCGCGGCCGCGGGCTCCGACCCGGTCGGCGCCGACTCGGACGGCGCCGACTCGGACGCGCGCGTCATCACCATCAACACCAGCGCCACGACGCCGATCGCGCCCACGCCGAGACTGAGCGCGTACCGCGGCGAGCGCCCCCGAGGCGACGCATCTGTCCCGAGGGCCATGCTCGTGACGCCGGGTTGCGACGTCGCCGGCCCGGCCGCCAGCACCCCGCCGACGCCCGGATCTCGCAGCGACACGTCGACGATGCGCGCGCGCTGGCTGGTCCCCGGACGGAGGTCGCCGCCGAGGCCGGTGCCCCAGGGCTCGGCGCTGATCGGGCGAAAGTCATGCACCTCCAGCGCCGCCGCCAGCGCGGTCCAGAACGCCGCCATGTGCTCGTAGCGCTCGCTGACCGGGATCGCCAGGGCCCGGGCGAACACCGCCTCGACCGCGTCGCTGGTGGTGATGCCGAGGGCGCGCGGGGTCGGCCGGCTCGCCGGGTCCTGGACCGCCAGCGCCAGCGTCACGAACTCCTTCTGCCCGAACACCCGGGTCCCGCCGCGCATCAGCTCGAGCATCACCAGCGCGAAGCCGAAGACATCGGTCCACGGCCCGGTCGCGCCGTGGCGGCGGTCGAACTGCTCGGGCGCGCCGTACTTCGGGGTGAAGTCGCTGCCGGCCGCGCCGGTGAGCGACAGGTCGGCGGGCATCACCTTGGCGATGCCGAAGTCCAGCAGCTTGACGACCACGCCCGGGCGCAGGTCCTGCCCGAGCGCGAAGAAGTTACCGGGCTTGATGTCACGATGCGCCACCCCGCCGGCGTGGGCGATCGCCAGGGCGCGAGCGACCCCGTCGAGCAGCTCGAAGGCCTCGCGCCAGCCGCGGCTCTTGCCCCGCTCCGGGCTCTCGCGGCTGTGCAGCAGGCGCTCGAGCGAGCTGCCCTCGAGCCACTCGAGCACCAGGAAGGGCAGGCGCGTGCCGTCCTCGGTCGTCAGGGTGCCCATGTCTCGCGCCTGGACGATGTTGGCCGAGCGCGTCGACAGCGAGGTGAGCAGCGCGCCCTCCTGGGCGAAGCGCTCGAGCAGCAGCTCGCGCTGATCGTCCTCGACCTGGGCCAGGCCGGTGAAGAACTTGAGCGCCACGGGCACGCGCAGGACCTCGTGGAAGGCGCGGTAGACCAGGCCATAGCCGCCGCGATCGATCACCGCCTCGACGGTGTACTTGTCGGCGATCTGCTTGCCGACGAGTCGGTACGGGTCCACTAAGCTCGCCACGAGCCGTCGAGGATGCCACAGCGCTCCCCCGCTGCCGAACACGCCTGCGCGCACGCTATCGCGCCGTCCGTGCCCGCACCCGCAGACCCGCGTGAACGCGATCGCGCCGTGCTGGCCCTCACTTGGTCCAGCCCTGGCCGCCAACTATCATCGACGACGATGCAAGTTACCCACCTTATTTTGTGCACAATGCTCATCATCGGTTGCAACGACGCCAAAGAGACGAGCCCCTCTTCGACGACGAGCGGCACCACGCCAACGACGACATCATCGCCGGGGACCGAGGGGACCGGGACGACGAACACCGCACAGCCTACGAGCGCGGCGTCGACCGAAACGGGGGGTAGCAACACGGGCACGTCCATGGCCATCGACGCGACGAGCACAACGACCTTGACGACATCGACTTCGACTGGGTCGAATACAGACGCGTCGTCAGAGGGCGACTCCTCGGGTGCGTCGACTTCGACTTCGACTTCGACTTCGACTTCGACCGTCTCTTCGGACAGCGGAGCGGTTCAAACATGCGAAGGTTCGAAGAAGTCGAGGGGTAATACCTGCACATTCACCTACGAGTGCGAAGATGGGTCCTATGTCGCCGAGTACAATGAACCAATGGCCCACTGCTTCTTTAACGGAATGCCCACAGGGGGCTGCGAGGCACTTGCCGTGTGCCAACTCGACGTATGGGACGCGGTCGGGGCCGTGAACTTCTGCTGCGACTGGTCGATCCCCCATCCCTGAGAGCGATGGTCGTGTCGGAGGTACGGGGTCGTCGCTTCGCAGGCCTCAGGTGCAGACCCTCCAGCCGCTGCGGGTCCGAGCTACTGCCCGAGCTCACAGCGCCGAGCGCACCAGGCCGATCAAGCGCGGCGCCAGTCCGACCAGCTGCACGAGGTCGACGCTGCGACGCGAGCGGTAGATGAAGCCGATCAGGCGGTCGTCCTGGCGCCAGACCACCAGGTAGGCCTGCTCGCTGATCTGGCGGTCGGTGGCGAGGCTCGAGAGGTCCTTGAAGCCGACCTGAAGGCCGTCGATCACCTCGACCCGCGGCATGGTGTCGATCAGCGAGTCGGCCTCGGCGCGCCGCGCCGCCAGCTCCGGCGAGGCCCCGCTGACCTCCTGATAGATCGGCTCGATCCGGGTGTCGGAGTCGATCGCGCTGCGCAGCGCCTGGGCGATCTCCAGCGCCACCGGCAGCGCCTGCTCGCCGCGCTGCAGCAGCGCCTCGATGCCGCCCCGCGACGCCTGCGCCCCGCGCTGCAGCCAGCCGCGCGCCGCCTCGCTCAGCTGCCCAGAGCGCACCAACTCGCCCGCCCACGCCCCCGCCGCCTCGGCCGCCTCCGCCGTGCGCTCCCCCGCCGCGACCACGAGCTCGCCCGCCCCGTCCCGCGTCTTCGCGGCCAGCACACCGGCCTCGCGCTGGACCTCGGCGCCCACCTCGCGCGCGCGCTGCTCGCTGCCCGGCTCACAGGCGCTCATGACCGTCATGACCAGCCCCGCAACCATCGCCGCCGTCGCCATCACCCGGGTCATCGCTGCCTCCTGAAACGGGGACGATAGCAGAGCCGCGGGCCGGGATCTCGGCCAGGTCCGCCGCCGGTCTCACGACCTGGCCAGGCCGCCTCGACCCGGCGCGGCGGCTGTCCGGAGCGAGCGTGGCCGTATACTCTCGCCCCGTGTCGGTCCTGCGCACAATCGTCAGCTCCTCGCGGGCGCTGGTCACCGGCGCCAAGGACGTGGCCCGATTTCGCGAGATCGCCACGGTCTTCGTGCGCCACGGCTTCGGCTGGTTCTTCGCCCAGCTCAAGCTGCGCCGCGAGCTGCAGGTCGACTACGACGGCGCCGACCTGACCCGCGCGGCGCTCGGCAACCCCGACACCGGCAAGCGGCTGGTCGCGGCCTTCTCGAAGCTCGGCCCGACCTTCGTCAAGCTCGGGCAGATCCTCTCGACCCGGCCCGACCTGCTGCCGCCGGGGATCCTCGGCGAGCTGACGCAGCTGCAGGACCAGGTCAGCCCGCTGCCCTTCGACCAGGTCGTGCAGCAGCTGCGGCACGCGCTCGGGCCGGGCTTTCGCGAGGTCTTCGCCAGCCTCGACGAGACCCCGCTCGCCTCGGCGAGCATCGCCCAGGTCCACCGCGCGACCCTCAAGGACGGCACCGCGGTGGTGCTCAAGATCCAGCGGCCCGGGCTGCGCCCGAAGATCGAGAGCGACCTCAACATCCTGCGAGCGATCGCCAGCTGGGTCGAGGAGTCGATCGAGGAGGCCGCGGCGATGGACCTCGGCGGGGTGCTGCGCGGCTTCGCCAAGTCGCTGGCCCAGGAGCTCGACTTCTGCTGCGAGGTCCGCAACATGAACCGCTTCCGCCGCAACTTCGCCGGCGACCCGCAGATCCGCATCCCCAGGGTCTACGACGACCTGTGCAGCGCCGAGGTGCTGTGCATGGAGTTCGTCGAGGGCCGCAAGTTCAGCGAGGTGCTGGCCAGCGGCGAGGACACCCGCCCGCTGGTCGAGGTGTACTTCAAGACCGCCTACAAGATGCTGTTCGTCGACGGCTTCTTCCACGGCGACCTGCACCCGGGCAACGTCTTCGTGCAGGCCGACGGCGGCCTGGCGATCATCGACTGCGGCATGGTCGGCCGGCTGTCCCCGGCGATGAAGGACCGGCTGATCGACATTCTGAACGCGGTGCTCAACGAGGACCTCGAGCAGCTCGCGCGCTGCTTCTACGCGCTGGCGATCCCGAGCGGCAAGGTCAATTACAGCGCCTTCGAGGCCGACGCGATCGAGATCGCCGAGCGCTACCTCGGCGGCGTCCCGCTCTCGGAGATCCAGATCGGCACGCTGTTCGGCGACCTCGTCGCCGGAGCGACGCGCCACAACGTGCGCATGCCCGCCGACTTCACGATGATGTTCAAGGCGATCGTCACCACCGAGGGCCTCGCCAAGTCGATCGCGCCCGACATCGACCCGATCGAGCTCGCCAGGCCCTTCATCACCCAGATGGTCGCCGAGCGCTACAGCAGCGAGCGGATCCGCAACCTCCTGATCAGCGACTTCCAGCTGGTCTCCAAGGCCGCCCACGCGCTGCCGCGGGTGCTCCCCGCGATCCTTCAGGACATCCAGGACGGCAAGCTGGCGATCGGCATCGCCCCGGGCACCCTCAAGACCCACCACGACGCGACCCAGCTGCACCTCAAGCAGGCCATCCGCGCGCTGCTCGCGGTCACCTGCCTCGCCTGCGGCACCTACTGCCTCGGCCTCTCGCTGCCGCTGTTCCCGACGCTCGGCATCCCGATCGCCTCGGCCGTGTTCTACGGCCTCGCGGTCTATCAGGTGCTGCGCATCCGCTGACCGGATCAGTGCGAGCGGCGCGCGACGACCCGGATGTCGACCCGCCGCTCGTTCGGCCAGCCCTCGGCGCCCTGCGGCATCTCGGCGTCGCCGGTCCTGGCCGCCGTCAGGATGTCCTCCCGCGCGACCCCCCCGCGCATCAGCGCGCCGCGCAGCTCCTCCGCGCGAAACGAGACCCGCGGCCCGGCGTCGGCCGCGGCCTCGTGGATCACGAGCTCGAGGCGCCGGCCGCTCATCGGCCCGTCCTTGACGCAGCTGGCGACCGCCTCGAGGATCCTGTCGGCGCGGATGTCGGCGGCGTCGGCGTCGTACACGAAGAAGTCGTCCGCGGACGACAGCTCGCACACGGTCGCCAGCGTCGGGTCGATATATACGCCGGAGGCCGTCGGCGAGTGCAAAGCGACGGGCGCGCTCGCCGTCGCGGCGAGCGCTGAATCGTCGTCATCCCGCGAGTCGATCGCTTCACGCGAATCGGGAGGAGCAGTGTCCAGCGAGGTCCTGCCGCACCCGCCCACGAGCGACAGACCGACGATCAACGCCGAGATTCGAGGCATGGTGTTCATGCCTCTGCCACTACGCCCGATACTGACAGCGAGCTCAGCGCCGGCCGAAGTCCGTCATAATCCCGCGAATTCGGGCGATTGGACGGGTCCCATTCGATATGCGCGCAAGCCTCGCTCCTGGTGCGTCGGCCGCAAACCCACGATTCACGCGCCGTTCTTGCGGAGCAGAAATCTGCGTTTGTTGGCCGCGCCGCGCCGCTCGAGCGCCGGACGCAGCAGCCGCGCCAGCCGCGGCGACAGGTACCCGAGCGTCGACAGCTTGCCCGACAGATACGGGATGTCACGGTCGAGCCCGGTCTCGCCGCTGCGCACGCAGTCCATCACGATCGCCGCGACCTGCTCCGCGCTGCACATCGGCTGCGAGAAGGTCAGGTCGGTGACGTGCTCGAAGTCGGCGTCGAAGAAGCCGGTGTCGACCGGCCCGGGGTTCACGTTGGCGATCCGGATGCCGCGCTTCCCGAGGTCCTCGGCCGCCGCCAAACCCCAGAAGCGCAGCCCCGCCTTGGTCCCCGAGTACACCGCCGAGCCCGGCACGCCGAGCTTGCCCGCCAGGCTCGCCACGTTGACCACCACGCTGCCCGCCGGCATCAGCTCGGCCGCGGCCCGCGTCAGCACGATCGGCGCGCTGAGGTTGACCTTGACCATCTCGGCCAGCGCCAGCGGGTCATGGCGCAGCATGTCGCCGCGATGATGCAGCCCCGCGTTGTTGATCACGACGTCGAGCCGCCCGAAGCGCGCGTGCACCTGCCCCGGCAACTTCGCCACCGCCTCGAGGTCGCCGACATCGAGCGGCCAGGCGATCGCCTGCGGCCCGAGCTCGGCCGCGACCGCCTCCAGGCGCGCGGCCCCACGGGCGACGAGCACCACGGTGGCGCCCCCGGAGATCAGCATACGAGCGACGGCGAGGCCGATGCCGGAGGAGGCACCGGTGACGATGGCGACGTGTTCACGCAGGTCCATGACGACGCCGACGATACGTTAAATGACTTCGCCCCGCACCGGCGAACCGGGCGAGGCGAAGCC
>Ga0075152_10001577_pt1 | contig 16454 bp, 12 predicted proteins | sample JI61114C2DNA_FD_70964 | JGI IMG/M metagenome (GOLD analysis project Ga0075152, IMG submission 70964) | Wastewater effluent complex algal communities from Wisconsin, to seasonally profile nutrient transformation and Carbon sequestration -... | ecosystem: Engineered > WWTP > Effluent > Algae...
CCAGGGGGCGTGACGTGGAGGCCCGTACCGCCGCCGCCCTCGTGGAAGCGCAACGTCATGGCTGGTGAAGAGGCCACCCACGCTAGCCCGCTCGTGTTGGGCTTCCCGGCGCCGGGCAGTCGGGTCCAGAAGGCCTACCACGATCTGTGGGAGGCCCAGAACGGCAGTGAGGAGCGCAAGAAGAAGCTGGGCAACCCCGCCAACCTGCCGCGCCCGTGGGACCCGACCACCTGTCTTGACCGCGGCCTGCGGTGGGAGGTCTGGCTGTGGCTCGACCAGGTGGCGGAGTGGATCAACACGGAGTACGTGTGGGAGGCCTCGGGAGGAGGGGGCATCCCTCACTGCTGGCCGCTGCATCCGCACCTGGTCCACGAGTTGGCCGTGGTGGCCGACCAACGCCGCCGCGCCGGTCACGCGCCGACGTCGGACGTCCTCGAGAACTGGCACCGCTACGTTCTGCCCGGCTTCATCGATCGGATGCGGCAGCGGCTCAAGCAGTCCTGCGACGACGAGCACCAGCCCTGGCCCAGCCGCAGCCGCTACACCCGCCACACGAGCGAAGGGGCGTCTGCCCAGCGACTCCGAGCGTTCGAGGTTGACCTGTTCGCACTTGCCCACGACGAAGACAATCGGCCCACCCTGCACCAACTCACCCTCCTGGATGGCGGTGACCTGATCGACCCGTCCACCGGTGAGGTCTTCTAGGCTGGATGATCAGCACTACTTGCCTGCGACTGACGACGCTCACCCGAACAACGCGATGGCCGCCAAAGCCCCGACGGCCAGCCACGGCCCGAACGGGAATGCGACTTTCTGGCGGCGGAACGGGGTGGCCAGAACCGCCGCAACGCAGGCAATCAGGAACCCCCACCACGCGACGGCGAGGCTGACCGCTGCGGTTGCGACGCCAATGATCGGGATGTACTTGCCGTCACCCCAACCGAAGCCGCCGGGCCGAACCCGGTCGAGGATCCAGAAGACGACGAACGCGACCACCCCGGCGACGGCGGCTTGGATGGCGATGCTCAGCTCGCCGCTGATGAGGACGGCGGCTCCCACCCCCGCGACGACGATGGCCGCGTGGACGGCGAGCAGCCGGTTCGGGAGTCGGCGGACGTCGAGGTCGATCGCAGACAGCCATGGGCCAAACCAACCGAGTGGCAGGGTGGGCAGGAGCAGCGGCCAGCGCTCGACTCCGAAGCGCCAAGCGAGGAGTCCACTGGCCGCTGCCGTTGCGAGGGGGATCCACCAACGCGGCCCCGGGTGGGGGTGGTCGACTTCGACGTCGCGGCGGTACGGGAGGTCGGCAAGACGAGACCTGATGGCCAAGCCGATGACGGCGCCGACGAGGGTGAGGGCGGCGGTGAGGATCAGGTCGTCACGAGTCATGGCTGGGACCCGTTTCCTGCTTGTGCCTGTAGAACGTGGCTCGACTCCATCCCACCAATTGCGCGGCGTCGGCGGCGGTAAGGCCGCGGGCCCGCGCGTCTTCAACCGCGCGGATCTTGTCTCGGATCAACACCCGATCGAGCGGCGGCCGGCCGAGTCTCTTGCCCGCCCGTCGAGCAGACGACATGCCCGCCGCGACCCGCTCGCCGGTCAAGCGTCGTTCGTACTCAGCGAGGCTTACGGTGAAGTCCACCATGAGGCGGCCGGTTGCGGTGCGCGAGTCGATGCCGTCCTGCACGGAGACGAGGTAGAGGCCCCGCTCGACCATGATGGTCACGGTGTCCAGGACTTCAGTGAGGGACCGGCCGAGACGGTCAATCCGCCAAACGACCACCGCGTCGCCCATCGCGGCATCTTCCATCAGTGCTCGCATCCCCGGGCAGTCACGATCGACCTTGGAGCCACCGATCACATCGCCCGTGATGTCGTGGGGGAGCACTCCGGCTGACATCAGCGCATCGGTCTGGAGGCGGGCGTCGTCCGTGACGCTGTTCACGCGGGTGTACCCCAGAAGCCTCACGATCTTATTGTCTCAGTAATCCATCTGGTGCCAGTGAGACACGCGGTTCCCTGTGCTGTCGGTGTCGGACCAGCGGCGGGGGGACCGCCGGAGCCCGTCAGCTGGAGGTGCGAGTTTGAGTGCGCGTTTTGGTCCGGTTTGGGTGTGGGGCGGCTAGACTCAACGATCATGTACCCAAACCGCGAAGTCTTTCCTCGAGCACCCCTGGCCCTCGTGGCTGCAGAGGTTCGCTTCACCGACGCCGCACGTCTTAGGCAACAGCAGACCAAGGACGAGCTCGCGATCGCGCTGGAGGATAGGTTCCCGTTCGCGGAGCCGCTCCAGCAGACGGATCTGAGTCTCACGCCAGCTGGACCACCCCAGATCCAGGAGCGAATAGGGGTGGTGCTCAGGAACGCCACCAGTACTGAGACGCTCACCATCATGTCGGAGTCCCTTACCTATGAGACGACCGCTTACGCAAGCTTCAACGAACTCCTGGAAGCGGTGACTGCGGCTTGCGATGCGTTGGTCGCAGCAAAGGTGCGGCCCGCGGTGCGGAGAGTGGGGCTGCGGTACATCGACGAAGTGCGGGTCCCTGAACCGATCAGCGATGTTCGCCACTGGAGCAAGTGGATCAGTCCGCAACTCCTTGGGCAACTGGATGTGGGGCCCGAGGGCATCCCTGCAACGATGACTCAGGTCATCAGCACATTCGACCTGGGCGGAGGACGGGGGATCAACATTCGCGCGGCTGCCTTGAATCAGGGGCCCGTCGTCGTTCCGCAGTTCCTCCGACGGCCACCCATCGAGTCCGGGCCATTCTTTGTCTTGGATTTTGACGGTTTCCACGTGTTCGCCGGTGCTGAGGATGTCCAGTTGAACTCCGAGGTTGTTAGAGAGACCCTCTCTGCCGTTCATGCTCCGTGCGGTTCCGCCTTCCAGCGTTCCATCACCGACGAGGCACGCAGGCTCTTCCGTGGAGAACTGTCATGACTGTCACCACTGGTGGCCAGGCGACAGGCTCCATTGCTGGCGGTGTGGTCGACTACACCCCGCCGGCGCCCAGCGAGACCCGGGCGCTGTCACTGCGTGCCGACTATCTGCGCACGGAGATCGACCTGCTCGGAGGCGAGGTGCACGAGCTGCACGGCGAGGCCCGTGTGATGGATCTGAGCGACCGCACGCTCGCGAAGGCCAAGAGGTCGGTCCCGGAACTCCTGGATGAACTGGCAGGCCACCGAGGCATGGGTTGGTCTGACCTTGCCGAGGTCGTCGGCGTCAGTATCTCCGCGATCCGGAAGTGGCGAAAGGGCTTGGGTGTCAGCCCGGAGAGCCGCTTGAAACTCGGTCGATTCGCGGCCCTACTTGACGTGCTCGAGGAGAAAGGGCTTGTCCAAGAGCCTGCGGCATGGATGGAAATGGACCTCCCACTTGACGCCGGCTACTTCATTCGACCCATGGACTTGTACCTCGAGGGCCATGTGACGGCCCTGATTGATCTTGCTGAGCAGCGGCTGACGGTCGCTCAAGTCCTCGATCAGGTCCGGCCCAACTGGCGAGCCAGCCGCAGCGATTTTGAGGTCGTCCTTGACGTTGACGGTGAACGTACCATCCGGCGACGCGAGCAGTAGCGGCCAGTCATGGACCAGATCGAATCTGAGGCGCTCTATGACGAGCGCGGTGATGTCAGTTGGTGTCGTCCCTTGCTGCAGGGTGACGTGTTTGACGGCGTGGTCCTTCCTGGTTTCGGTTCGGACCCAATGAAGGTCCAAGTTGTGAGCCACCCGTGCGCGATGAGAACAGGTACGAAGTTGACGCCACGCATTACCGTGGCACCAGTCGAGCCGCATGCATCGGTGACCGGCCGGGGGTGGGACGGCAACTTACGCGTCATGCCGCTTGCGGAGCTCATCGGAGGCCAGCATTTCGCGACGAGGTTCATCGACGTGACCGCCGCGCCCACCCTTCTGCTGGCAAGGGGGCGGAGGATTGCCACTCTGTCCAACCAGGGCATCTACGTACTGCAGCAGCGGCTCATCAAGCACTACACCCGCGTCGAGATGCCCTTGGATCTGCTTCGGCGCGAGTCCGCGGCCGTTCTCACCGAGGCGCAACTCCAGTGGGATTGGCTCGAGACGGTACTCACCGAGCCCGAGCAGATCGATGAGGCCGCAATCGATGCCGAGGAAAGAGTGTTCGATGGCTGGCTGCGTGAAGGGACACCTTCTCGCCGTGACCTATTGAGCATCGAGATCCACCACCCGGATCTTCGGCGGCAGGCGCAGCGTGCAGCTCGGGAGCGAACTCGCGGACGAGACGACGAGAGGTAGGCGAAGGCACATGGAGCATCTGCGCTACGACCTTGGCAGCCTCAAGAGGGGGTCCACCGTGGTGGTCACCCTCAAGAATCAGGCCAACGTCCAGCTGATGACGCGCACCGACTACAACAGCTACAAGGCTGGCCGACGCTATCGATACCACGGAGGACGGGTCACTCGATCCCCATTCAGCATCACCGTTCCATCTGACGGGCAGTGGGTCGTCGCCGTCGACCTGGGCGGCCATTCGGGGCGCATCGTGGCGAGCGTTGCTGTGAAGCCGCCGCCTTCGGGCTTCCTTCCAACGGCACGTTCTGCACAGGACAACGTCCTATCCAGGGTCGCAGTCCGGGAAGCACCCCTGGAGCCCGAGGGTGATCAGCTCGGTGGCCAGACGTGGGACGTATTCATCAGTCATGCCAGTGAGGACAAGGACGCCGTGGCCCGACCGCTCCGGGATGCGCTCACACGGTTGGGCGTGACCGTCTGGCTCGACGAGGCCCAGATGCGGATTGGGCACAGCCTGCGTCGCAAGATCGATGAGGGCATCCGTTCGAGCCGATTCGGCGTAGTGATTCTTTCAACGGCCTTCCTTCGGAAGGGGTGGACGAATCATGAGCTTGACGGCCTGGTGACACGCACCGTGGCAGGTGAGCAATCGCTGCTACCGATTTGGCACGACCTGACTGCCGAGGATGTAAGGACGTTCAGTCCTTCGCTCGCAGACAAGGTGGCCCTGAGCACGAGCCAGTTCAGCATTGATGAGATCGCCGACCAGATCGCCGAGGTGGTCTGTGGCGCCCGTTGACTAACATGGCGCAACCTGGTCTGACGCCAGGAGCCACGCATTCCGGCGCCAGATGGCGCTCGAAGCCCATAGGCGGCTATCTGCTTCTGGAGCGCGGTCAGTCCGCCCGTCCTGGCTAAGCGAAACGACCTCGCCCGCCTCGGGTGGGAGGGTCCTGGGATATCACCACGGTGGCGTGCTGGGCGGCGCAAAGCCAACGCGCCTCGTGATCACCAGGTGAGCGGGTGCCCTTCGCGACTCCGGCTGATGCCTTGGAGGCGTTCGTCCTGCCGGGCCTCTGCGGGCAAGCGCACCGAGTCGGCTGTGAACGGCTCGGGGCAGTTGAGCCGTTGAAGCCGGCTGGCCAGGTCGGCGGCGGGGGCGTCCGGGTTGAGGGGTCCGTCTTCGAGGGCGACGGTGAGAGCGTTGGCCACGTCCACTCGTTGGGCATGGGCGTCGTGAAGCGCGGAGGCGAGCTGCTGCCAGTGGGGGTCCGCGACGAGGCGGGGGTCGACCTCCTCGGCGAGGGTCTGCCAGCGGAGGGCGTTAGCGGCTCCGGTGAGCCGGTCCCGGACCTGGGCGGTCAGGCCGCGTTGCTGGCTGGCGAGGCGGTCTGGGTCGTTGTTCCAAGCTCGGATGAACGCCGCGGCGCTGGAGCGGATGACGTCGGCGTCGACACCGATCCTCTCAGCCACGGTGTGGACAGCGGGTTCCCACGCGTCAACGGGTTGGGCGGCGATGACGGGCGCTGCGGCCAGGGCCGCTTCGACCGGGGGTAGGTTCGCAAGGCGCTCGTCGATGAGGACATCGGCCAGTGGTCGAGCCTGGTCGAGGGCATCGACCAGCTGCGGGGAGCTGCCGGTGGCCACGAGTTCGGCGGGATCGCAGCCGTCAGGCAGGGCCGCATAGTGCGGCCGGAGGAGCTGCGGGGTGAGGATCCAGTAGTCCCGTTGTGCGGCCACTTGGCCGGCCACGTCGGCGTCAGTGGCAACGATCGGGTCGACGCCATAGCCGCGGAGTTGGGTGGCTTGTTCGCTGGTCAGGTTGGTGCCGAGCGGCGCGACGCCGACGTAGCGTCCCTCGCTGGCGCGGGTGACGGCGATGGCGTCGGCAGGTCCCTCGACGACGACCGGGATACCGCCGGCGTCCAGATGGCGCGCGCCGGCGACGAACAGCTGGGCCCTCTTGTGGAACAGCAGGGTCTCGGCGGTGTTGAGGTACTTCGGTCCGGCGTGGTCGAGGTCGGTGGCGTCGGGGTGGCGGCGTCCGACGAATCCGAGGACCTGCTGGTCGTGGACGATGGGGAAGACGGCGCGATCGCGGAACCGGTCGATGAGGCGTCCGGTGGAGGCTCGGACGGCCAGTCCGGAATTGAGCAACTCCTCGTCCGTGACGCCTTGGCGGTGGAGGTGGGTGACGAGGCTGGTCCAGCCGGCGGGGGCGTAGCCGGGGCGGATGTCGGGGTCGTCGGCGATGTCGGTGCCGAAGCGTCCGGCCAGATAGGGCTGCGCCCACGAGCCGCGGTAGCTGTCCTGGTAGTACGCGAGCGCGAGCTCGTTGACGGCCGCGAGGCGTTCGGGGGTGTGGGGGCTGGCTCGCCAGGCGTCGGCGCGGTCGAGTTGCGCGTTGAGGTCCGCGGCGGAGATCTCCGGCGGCGCCATCACCCGGCGTTCGATGGCTTCGAACGTGAAGGCCAGGTTCGGTTCGACCTCGTCGATCTGGTGGTCCTCCGTTGTCGCGCCCACTGCGTGATCCAGATCGGCGTGCGGCGTCCAGTGCCCGTCCGGGGCGGCATCGGCGGGGTCCGGGGGCAGGTCGTCGATATCGGGGAGGGGGTCGATCAGGACGCTGGTTCGCCACACGAGGGCCTGGCAGTCGTCGACGTCGACTGCACCCTCGGGCGTGCTGATCAGGTCGGTGAGCTGCCAGCCGCGGGCGAGTGCCTGCTCGATCGAGACGACGAGTGCCGGCCACCACGGCGAGGCCTGCAAGGTGGCTGCCCGTTCGGGGCCGACGTTCTGCTCGAGATCAGCCAGCCAACTGGTGGTGACGGCGCTGTGCTGGTCGGCGAGCTGGGTTGCGACGGTGGGGGTGAGGTGCCGGCAGATCCGCCACCACAAGGCTGACGCCGCGTGGTGGTCGGGGAGCTGGCCCTCGCTCGTCGCGGCCTGGAGGAGACGGTGGGCATCCAGGCCGACGCCGGAGATCTGCGCGAGCCGATGCGCCAGTACGGGCAGGTAGGGGTCCCGGTCTGCGGCGGGCGCGAGTTCATGGAGCAGCGGCGTCCATTCGGCGACGGCGGGGGCGAGGTGGTCGATGATGCGCCGGTCGAGGCGGGCCTGCCAGCGGGCCTCGACGGCCGAGAACTGCCGTTCGCCGGTGGGCCGGGTATCGGTGGGGGGAGTCCCGTGCGCGGCGCGCCACACGGTGAGGTCGGCGACGGTGGCGGCGTCCGGGCGGAAGCTGCCCGCCGGCGCCCACGCCGGGAGCTGGGTGGACGCCAGCGCCTGGTCGCGCACCTGATCGGCGAGTTCGACGACGAGTGCGTGACGCCGCTGCAGGTACCCGCCCCAGTCGCGGTGGAGGCCGAGACTGATCGGCAGGCCGGGGAGCCAGGGCAGGGGTGCGGGCTGGTTGTCGCGTCCGGTGACGGGTTCGAGGCGCCAGTCGAGGACCGCGGCCGGGTCGGCAGCGCTGCCCAACTCGCGAGCCTCCACCGCCTCGGTGAGCGTCCGGACGGGGTCGGTTCCGGACGCGGCGATCAAGAGCAGATGGGCGCGGAGCGTGGGCCACGCCGGGGCGTCGGGGAGTCCGGCGACGAGTTCGTCGGCGGTCTTTTCGAGGCGCTGGACGAGGTCGGCGCCTGCGGTCTGTTCGGCGGCGTAGCCGAGGGCGTCGCTGTAGCGGGCGACGGCGTCCACGAGTCGGTGAGTCGGGTCGGCGAGGGTGCGGGCTGTCGTGGTGGCGGAGGCGTTGTCCTCGTCGCGGGAGAGGATGCGTTCGAGGAGGTCGGTGGCGGTCGGCGGGATGATCGCCTCGGGCCGGATAAGGGAGTGGGCGTCGCCGTCGCCGACGACTTCGAGGTGGACGTGGTTGGCGTACCGGCCGCGGGTGAGCATCGTGTACAGCTGCTGCCGGGTTTCGGCCCCGGTGGCGATGCCGTGCAGGACGTCGGCGGTGACACCCTGGGCGCCGTGGATGGTGCAGGCGTAGCCGAGTTCGACGGACTCGGTCACGTAGTCGGCGGGCAGGATCACGCTCTGCCGGTTGGTCTGGTGGATCGCGCGGAGGTTCCCGTTGGTGGCGATGCCGGTGATGGTCCAGCGGTCGCCGTTGCGGACCCAGTCGGTGCCCGTCGTGCGGAGCCGTCGGTCGTTCAGGCGGGTGATGATGACGTCACCCACCGCGGCGTCGCTGCCGTCGGCGAGGGCCACGGTGCGGCTGGGCCGGACGCCGCTGCGGAGGTCGGCTTGGGCGCGAGCGTTGAGTTCGGCCACCAGTGCGCGGGTGGGGGCGACCATGAGGGCGTCCGCGCCGGCGTGGCGGGCGGTGAGCCAGGAGTCGAAGACCTGGTCGGCGCAGGTGCTCAGGTCGCCGACGTGGACTCGGTGGTTGTCGAGGTAGAAGCCCAGAGCTTCGGGGTCGCCGGCGCGCAGCGCGAGGCTGGCGGCGCCTTCGGCGGGGTCGGCGAAGCGGACAAGTTCGTTGAGCTGGACGGCGCCGTGGGTGGCCTGGATGTCGCGGAGGACGCCGCCGGCGCCGATCGCGGCGAGTTGCTGGTCGTCGCCGATGAGTCGTACCGATCCGCCGCGGTCGAGGACGAACTCGACCACCTGATCCAGCGAGAGGGTGTCGGCCATGCCGGCTTCATCGATGATGACCAGGCTCGTCGGCCCGATGCGTTCCGCCCACGACGGGAGCGGTCGCCGGTGGTTCAGGGCGTGGGTGAGGAGGGCCATCGTGTCGGCGTGGGTGTCGATCTGCGCCCCGAGCTGGGCGGCCGCGGCGGCGGACGGCGCGAGCCCGACGACGCTGCCGCCGCCGTTGCGCCACGCGGTGGCCAGTGCGCGCATGGCAGTGGTCTTGCCGGAGCCGGCGGGGGCGATCGCGAGCTGGAGGCGGGCTCCGCTGGTGGCCATCTCGCGGACGAGGGCGACCTGTCCGGGGTTGAGCGGGGTGCGGTTCGCGACCGACTCGATGAGGGCGACCTCGACGGCCGGGGTGGGCACCTGGTGGCCGCCGCGGCGTCCGGCGGCGTCGACGAGGCGGTGTTCGGCGGCGACGATCCGGCGGGAGGTGTGCCAGGTGGAGCGCGCCACGGTGTACACGCTGTTCCCGTCGGTGCGCCGCAGCGCTGCGGGTTCAGCGATGCCGTCGGCGGGGACTTGCAGGGCGACGGAGTGCCGGGTGAGGGCGGCGTGGGTGAGGCGGGCGACGACCTCGTCAACTCGCCTGCGGGGCACGTTCGCGGCACGGACCACGCGTAGTGCTTCGGCGCGGACGTGCCAGTCCTGCCACGTGGAGCGCGAGCCTTCCACGGTCGCGACGATCTGCGCCGACTGCGTCCGCACCCACGCCCGCGTCACGAACGCGGGACGCCGCAGCGTCCGGGCGGTCAGGGTCGCGGTCAGCATCGAGCGGACGCCGTCGGCGCCGCCCAGGACTTCTTCGGCTGCGGCGCGCCAGGTGGCGCGTTGTTCGGCCAGAGTGCGGGGTTCGTGCTTGGCCTGCCGGGTCTCGAGGTTGGCCTGCTGCGCCAGCGCGCGGGCCTCAACCATGGTCGGGGGCCGGTGGTGCTCGCGCTGGAACGCCGCCGTCAGCTGGCTCTGGCGGTGCTCGATGGACGCCCGTCGCTGCGACCAGCGCGCGTTCAGCGCGGGGTCGACGCCGACAAGTTCGCGGACGGGACGCTTGCCCGGGTCGGTGGACGGCCGCTCGGCGAACCGGACCGGCAGGGCTTCGGAGAGGCGGCGTTCCAGGGCGGTGTTGTAGACCTCGGAGGCGGCGACGATGGCCTTGAAGAGAAGGCGTCCGTCGATGGAGAGCCAGCGTCCGTCGAGGGTCTGGACCTTGTTCGCGACGGGGACGTGGGTGTGCAGGTCGGGGTCGCCGGCGCGGCTGTCGCGGTGGGTGAACCGGGCGGCGACCAGCCCGGTCACGTCGACCTGCCGGACGCCGTTATGGCCGGTCCGGGTGTAGAGCGCGTGGGTCTCGATGAACCGCAGCGCATCGCCGATCGCAGCGAGGTGGGCACGCTCGATGGTGGCCGCCGTCGCGGGTTCGGCCAGCGCCCACAGCGTCGAGACGCTCTTCACCGGCGAGAAGGTCAGGTCGTAGCCGGCGACGGCCGTGGTCTGCGGGCGGGACGCCGTGGCGATCAGCCCGGCGAGCTCGCGGGCGTCGACCGGGTCGCGACCGAACGTGGCCCGGAACGTCTCGCGTCCGACCTGGGTGCGGATCGCCGCACGAACCTGAGCGGGGACCGGCGCATCCTGCGGGGCGCCGACCTGGGCGTTGTAGGCGGCGAACCGCTTGGCGACCTCGATGCGGAACTCGGGCATGTCGTGGGCGTAGACCTTGAACGGCTGGCCCAGCCGGATCGCGTCGCGGGCCTGGGCGACGGTGGCGTCCGGGGGCAAGGCGTCGCCGCGCTGGCGCGCGAGAGGGTGGTGACCCGATCCGAACAGGAACCGCATCTGCTCGGCGGTGACCGGGTCGCCGGCGTCCAGGCCGTCGATGCCGGCCATCCCGGAGCCGACCCACACGCCGGGGGTCTCGCCCTTCTGCGTGTAGTAGGACGCCAGCCCGGTGTGCCCCTTCTCGGTGGAGTCCATCGCAGCCACCTGCCGGGTCAGGTACTCGTACCCGTCCCCGGCGGTCAGCTTGTGCAGACTCATCACACCCGCCTAACGGGGCCCCGGATGCCTCGGCGGACAGCGTCCGGCGACGACTTCGCACGGGCCTGGGTCGCAGCTGCCGCAATTGGCACTTGACTAGGGGAAACCGTCGATGCAACAGGTGTGGAGGTCTCGGGATTGAGGGGTTACGAGGGGGTCCAGGCGACGGGGAAAAGGAGGAACGGCGAGGACGTCGGGGGCGCTTGGCGGTGAAGGAGGGACGTAGGTCTCGTCCGGAAGACTGACTGGGGAGACTCGACGGACCGGGTGAAGTTCAGGGTGACGACGAACCGGTTTTGCCGCTCAGGTGCGGCGTCCAGAGAGCGGTGGCTCCGAGAATCGTGGGAGCGATCTGGGAGCCTTGCGGTTGTCAGGACTCACGGGCCGAAAGGACCCCTCCCATGATCACCCCCTTTGACGAGCAGACCACGGACGCCCCCGCGGTCCGTGGTCCGTCCGGGAAGCACCCGCCTTTGGCGGCCACACCGGCGCCCTCCCCGATCGCCGGCCTGGAGCCGCTCACGCGCCGCACGTTTCGGCGGTTGGCCCGGCTCAGTCTGCGAAACGCCTCGGCAAGCCCGTCCATCATGACCGCCATCGGAGTCACCGCGTGCTCATTGGCGATCGGCTCAGCTTTCATCGCCGGCCAGAATGGCGCCGCCGATCCGATCGCCGTTGCGGCGATCGCCACTCCCATCGGTCTGGTCGCGTTTGTGTTCATCGCCTGGTTCTTCTTGGCCGGCGAGATTCGAGGTTGGGCGCGAGATGAGGGTTGGGTGGTCGGCTACTTCACCGCCGACAGCAGCCAACTCGTCCACCCCGCCAGCGGCGACTGGGTGCTCACGGACCACTACACCGCCCACCGAGGGGGCGGCGAGGCAGGACCCTTCCGCCGGCAGGTGTTCGCTCACCTCGCAGCCGAGGCCGACCTGCACCAGGTCGTGATCCGATTCGACACCAAAGTCCGAAGACTCATCGACATCTACCTCCAGGACATGCCCGGCCTCGAGTTGATCGACACACGTCGGGGCAGGCTCACGACCGTGTACTTCCTCGAGCGGACGCCGCGTCCCTTCCCAAGTCCATGAAGTGAACCGAGGGAACGGTGCGGGTCTACAGTTGGCTGTACTGCGCGGCTCGGGAGTCGCTCCTGGAAAGTCGGTCGACGGCGACCGAGCGGCCCGGGCGGACGAGCCTTACACGCGCCAAGACGCAACTCGATGACCTGTTGCGGCGGCGACGGGGGATGGGGGTCGAGTGAGAATCGCGCGTACCAGGTTCATGGCGGGTCTGGCCGTGGCGCTGGCGTTCGGGATCGTGGGCTGCGCCATCGAACCGCCGTCGGTGCGGGACCAAGCCACTCCCGCCGCGGTTGAGCCAACGATCGCCGTCACCACCTCGCCCGTCACAGCTTCGCCGGCGGTGGAGGCGACGACCGTGCCGGCCGTTTCGGCGTCCGCGTCGGCCACCTTCGTAGCCGTGGTTGATGGCGACACCGTCGAGACCAGTGAGGGGACTGTCCGCATCATCGGCATCGACACCCCCGAGCGGGGGGAGTGTGGCCACCCGGAGGCCTCGGCCGCGATCGGGCGGGTGGTGTCTCCCGGTGAACCGGTAGCGCTGTTGTTGCCGGAGGGGCAGAACAACCTCGACCAGCACGGCCGCTTCATCCGGTACGTCATCACCGACGACGGCGTCGACCTCGGCCTCATGCAACTCGAGGCCGGCAACGCGATCGCCCGCTACGACTCCACCGACGGCTACCGCGAACATCCTCGCCAGGCCAGCTACCACGCCGCCGAGGTCGCCTCGTCCGGACCGGATGGTTCCGTCCTCACGATCGCCTGCCAGCAGGGGCGTCCCGAGGGGGTGGCGCCGTTCACGGGGAAGGCAGACGACGATCGTTGGTGGACCCAGTACACGTCGTGCTCCAAGCTGAAGAAGAACACCGCCGGGCATCCGACGGGGCCCTTCAGCCAGGATGATCCCCAAGAGGCCGCCATCTACGACTGGTTCGCCAACGGCACCGGCTATCGCGGCGATGGTGACTCCGACGGACTCGCCTGCGAGTAACAGTCCCACGCCGACGTCACACGCAGTCATCGCTTGCTCGACCTTGGATTGGTGGGCGCCGCGGTGTCCACCTGAGGCGCGGGTCTCCCGTTAGGTAGGTCGAGGCGGCGACTCGGCCTGCGCAGCGAGGGAGGACGACAGCGATGGCGATGAATGAGATCCGGCAGCAGGCGCGCAAGAGCGCAGCGGAGCGGGTCGCTCGGTTGCGGCAGCAGCGGGCAGACCTGCTCCGGACGCAGGAGGAGCTGTCTTCGTCGGTGATGACCGCGCTCGCCGAACGTGACGCGCTGATCGCCGACGCCGAGCGCCGGGCGGGAACGGCGCTGACGGCGCTGATGGCCACCGGGTTGAGCGTGCTGGAGGCCTCCCGTTGGTGCGACGTCTCGACGAGGGAGGCGGCCAGGATGATGAAGCTCGCCTTCGGCGTGCCTGGGAGTCCCGAAACTGTCGGAGTCGACCAGTAGCTTCCAGAGCAGGGGGCCGAGGAGGACGATCATGACGACGACAGCCGAGTACCCGCTTCGAACGGGTCGACTCCGCCGCGCGGGAGCGCTGGTGAAGGTTCCGCGGGTTCTGATCGCGGCGGTGCTGTGGCTGGTGCTGATCGAGGCCCTTTCCGGCTTCGCGGCCTGGGTTGTACTGGTGGTCGTCCTCGGCGGCACGGTTGCTGCGGTCGTGGCCGAACCGGTGGTCGTGCGTCTGTTGTGGTGGGCGCGTCGCCCTTCGACGCCGATCGTCGTGCCCGGTGACCCGCAGGTCCGCGTCGTTGTAACCCGGCGAGGATTGGGCGGGGGGATCGGGACTGCCGGACGCCGCCATCTCGTCGTCCCCGCCGCTTGGGTCGGTCGGGCGGACCTGCCTGAGTTGCTGGGTGCGGCCCGCCGCCGCCAGCTCGTTGCCTCGGGCGCCTTCGACGTGGCGTACCAGTGGTTCACGTGGCCGTGGCAGGTGCTGGCTGCCTTAGTCGACGGTTTTGCGCGCGGCGTGGCCCGGTTGCCGCTGGTCGGGTTCGCGTGGCGGGTCCGCTTCGTGGTCGCGGGCATCGCCGTCTGGCAGACCTTGGCCGCCGGCCAGTACCCCGCCACCGTCGGGATCCTCGTGGTGATGGGCCTGACCTACCTGCTGCCCTGGACCAGCGCGCACGAGGAACACCTGATCCGGCAAGCCTTGGCCGGCGACGAACGACCGGTTCCCACGCGTACGGTCGGGCGTCCGGAAGCCCGACGGGGCCAGCGGGCATCGGTGCGACGCCGTGCGTGCGTCCGGGCGCCTCGCGTTGCCCTGCAGCCCTGTGGACAGCGGCGGTCTCGGGCGCCGGTGGTCTCGTGTGGGGGAGAGGGGAGTCGTGGGCGAGCCCACGGCGTCCGAACAACCAGAAGGAAAGGATTCCCGTCATGACCGCAGTACCGATGCCCATCGACTCGATCGCCAAGGTGGATCTCCTGCTCGGGCAGGCGATCATGCTCGCCCCTGACGACTGGGACGACGTGACCGCCGACCTCCACGAGGCCATGGGGATCGCGCTCCTGATGGCGGCCCAGCACCCCACCGGCGAGCCGGTGGACCGGCCCGACGTGAGCCAGCGGGACGTCCTCGGCTGCGTCGAGCAGGCGCTGCGCGAAGTCCAGTCCTGGGATCTGGCCCTCGCGGCCGACCTGCCGGACCTGGCACGGCTGCGGGTCCTGCTGACCGACGTCCGGCGGGAGTTGGTCGCCGCCGCGCGGCAGGGGTAGCGACCCATGTGGGAAACCGTCCGGCGTGAACTCACCCGCCTCCATTGGGACGCCGAGCCCCCGCTCACGGCGGACTTGATGGCCGACTGGACGCAGACCGTCCACAACCTGATGGCCATCCGGCGAGCCTTGGGTCCGGTCCCCGAGGACGACCCGGTCGCCCTGCTCGCGACGGCCACCTTGGGTGCCGCGCGGATCCAGGAGGTGCCGTCCATTGTGGCGCCGTCGCTGCAGCGCGTGGACGCCGCCCTCGCCGAGGTCGCAAGCATGGTGGAGGCCCGCCCGGGCGACGTGGACCGACAGGGGGAGATCGCGACGCTGAACCAGATCGCGTACGAGCTCGTGCACTGGGTGCGGGTCCAGGCGCCCGACGAGCGGGCAAGGGCGTGGCTGCAGGCTGGCGAGACGGCGCTCGACAGCGCGATCCATGGCCCGGCCGCCCGGTCGACGATGAGTGCCGGGCTGGCGGCGTGGCAGGAGGCCCTCGCCGCCGTGCAACCAGTGCACGACGCCCCGATCGTGCGGCGAAGCCTCGCGCTCGGACACCTGATGCTCCTGCGCGAAGCCAAGGCCATGGTCACCCATGCTCAAGACGGGGGGATGTTGCCGCAGCCCTACGCCGACGCCGTCCTCGCCAACATTGGTGAACTCGCCCGATCCCACCTTGCGACCTTGGCCCGGATCGACGGGCGGCGACTCGGCTCGTCGCGTGTCGACCAAGCGGTGATGCTCAGGGTCGGGGTCGCTGTCCGGCAGCTCACCATTCGCCCCGACATCGCCGAGCCCGCCACCGGCCGCCTGGCGGCGCTGCTGCGCTCAAGCGTCGGGGAGTCCGTCCTCGTCGCCAACCTCACCCAGGATGCCTCCGCCAAGCCCGTCGCAGGCGCCCTCAACCGGCTCGCCCTGGAGTACCTGGCCAACCCCGGGATGCTTCGCCCCGAGAACCCGCCTCGTTCTCCGCCTATCGACGCACCTGTGGAACGCCGGCCAGCGCCCCTACGGAAAGCGCCGGCCGCCGCTGCCCCAGCCACAGCGTGGGAACCGTCGATCAGGCCCGGAACCATTCTCGACGGCGACGCGATTCAGACCCTGTGCCGCGCCCGCGACCTGGGAATCGCGGCAGCCGCCGGCGATGCGACCAACCCGCCCGAGATCCTGCGCGGGATCGACCCCTTACGTTGGCCGCAGCTCGCCGTGGAGGGGAAACAGGCGGTGACCGACCTCGTCGCCTCGGTCATCCCGATGGTGTACGCCCAAACCCGGCGCGCACCCAACGCCGCCGACATCCGCGGGCAGATGTTCGTCGAACTCATGGGGGCGGCCCACCGGTTCGATCCGCAGCGGATCCTGCCGGAGCATTGGCCCAAGTACGCGTGGATGACACTCCAGCACAGTCGGTGGCGCGGGGTCGACGACTCCGGCGTGGTCCGGAAACGCGTACGCGGTCCCCGGCCCACGACCGTGGCCATCGACAGTGTGGAGCCGGCGAGCCGCGCGCCAGCCCCCGGCGATGGACTCGAGGAACGGGAGTCCATCGCAGCCATCGCGAAGGCGGTGAGACAACTGCCCGCTTCGGTGCGTGACCCGCTGCTGGAGTCGATTCAGGGCCACCCTGTCCGGGTGATCGCCGAGGACTTCGGGTTCTCCGAGAGCACCGCCCGCCGACGCCTCAACATGGCGCGCGACTCCATCAGG
>Ga0075152_10001583_pt1 | contig 16418 bp, 12 predicted proteins | sample JI61114C2DNA_FD_70964 | JGI IMG/M metagenome (GOLD analysis project Ga0075152, IMG submission 70964) | Wastewater effluent complex algal communities from Wisconsin, to seasonally profile nutrient transformation and Carbon sequestration -... | ecosystem: Engineered > WWTP > Effluent > Algae...
AGATAAATCAAGTAGAAATTCCAAATTTAATAGAGCGAAATCAGTTTAATAAAAGAAGAAGATAACTGTTCTTGTTTTCAGAGGAAGTTAAAACCAAATTAACCAAATATGTGATTCTTGGTGACAGAGGTTATTTGGCGGAAAACATTCAATTGGACTTATTTCAAACTGTAAAATTAAGAACTCCGATAAAAATAAATCAGAAGCAGTATAAGCCACAGCTTACATCTTGAAAAAAACAAGAAAAAGAATAAAACTTTATTTTCGCAGTTGTGCGACCAGTTTATAATTAGACAAAATTATGCCAAATCTTTTCAAGTTTTAAAAACTAGAATTTTAGCAAAAAATATATCTAATTTTAACTCAATATACCATAACAGACCAATTAATAATATCCAAAATCAAATCATTTAATTACACCTAACGAATTAATTTACTTTATATATATGATTGAATTTTACAAAGTTTCTTTTAAAGTTAAAACAAATGAATTATGTTAAGAATAGCAAATATCATTATAATAAGCGTGGTATTTATATTTTCTCAAATGATATTTGGGCAATGTATACAAAACACAGAGTTTGACGAAACAATTCCTAAGAAGGATTTAAGAGGTGTTTTTCTTACATCTATATTTAATCTCGATTGGCCAACAAATAGATTAGCAACGCCGGCGGTTCAACAAGCAGAATTAATTGCCATTTTAGATAATCTAGAAAATAACAATTATAATACAGTTTTTTTACAAATACGACCTGAATGTGATGCTTTATACAATTCAAATATAGAGCCTTGGTCTTATTGGTTAACAGGAGCGCAAGGTGTAGCACCTAATCCTTTATGGGATCCGTTAGCATTTGCTGTAACAGAAGCTCATGCGCGCGGACTAGATTTGCATGCGTGGTTAAATCCATTTAGAGTTAGATCAAATGTAACAACATATACCGCCTCTCCTAACAGTATATTAAATACACAACCTACATGGATTCTTACTGCTTCAAATGACATAAAACTAAAAATTCTTAATCCTGGAATTCCTGCGGTTCAAACTTATATAGAGACTATTGTTCAAGACATCGCTTCAAGATATGATATCGATGGGATACATTTTGACGATTATTTTTATCCAAATGGAGGAATGACAACAAATCAAGATTACCAAACTTATATTGATAATAATCCAACAAATATTTCCAGTATTGAAGATTGGAGGAGAAATAATGTAAATACTATGATTGAAAAGGTTTATGATGCTATTCAAGTTGTTAATTTAAATCAAAATAAAAATATAGTATTCGGAGTAAGTCCTTTTGGAATTTGGAAATCAGGGATTCCTACAGGGATTTCAGGAAATTCCTCTTTTTTTTCACTTTATTGTGATCCTATCAAATGGTTAAACGATGATAAATTAGATTATTTAGCACCACAATTATATTGGCAAATAACAGGTGCACAAGATTATCTATCACTTTCTAAATGGTGGAATGATCAGGTTAAAATAAAAAACAAACAGCTATACGTAAGTCAAGCCTACTATAGAATGACTGATGTTAGCGATTGGCCAGTGACCGAAATTCAAAACCAAATTATTCATAATAGGACAACTAATATGGATGCAACTTTTGGACAAATTGCTTATAGATACTCCTCTATAAAAAACAATGACAAAATAATTAATACAACGCTAAAGAACACACAATACCTCTATAAATCTTTTGCACCACCTATTTTAGGAATTGGAAAAGACATAGTTTGTCCTAATATTCCAACAAATGTAAGAATAGATGGATTATATTTAAAATGGGATACACCAACCATAGCCTCTGATGGAGATTTGCCTGTAAAATATGTAATTTATGCTTTTGATAATGCAACACAAGCATTAACAAACCAAGATGATGGTTCTAAAATTTTAGATATTGTTGCTGGAAATCAATTATTGTTAGACCCAACATTAATAGATACTAAATACTTCGTTATATCTTCTCTTGACAAGAACAATAATGAAAAAGGCGATTTTACACAACCATTACTTACTATAAAAAATCAAAGTATAGAAAATAATATTATATTATATCCAAATCCTTTTACTGAAGATTTTGTAATTTATAGTGATAGCAATCAATTATTTGGACAAATTATTCTCGAAATATATGATGTTTCAGGAAAGCAAGTTTTTAGCCTAAATAAAATAAATAATAGTAAAGAATTAAAATTAAATCCTAACACAATCCAAAATGGGTTTTACCTCATCAAAATAATTTTATCAAATGGAGTTACTAAAACTTTTAAACTAATAAAAAATTAGTAATCAAAACCTAATGGTAGTTAATTATTATAAACTTTATATTTATCTGTGTTTCTCATCTTTTTTATTTTTAGAATAAAAAAAGGGATTATTTACAAAAAATAAAACAAAAAACAACATTAAATAACCTTTTTTTGTAAATTTGCGCCACAATTTTTTTAATTAATTTAACATTATTTCAAATTTTTCTGATGAGAAAACTATTTAAAATTACATTTTTATCCTCTTTACTTATTCTTTCATGTTCGAAAGAAGAAGATTTAAAAAATTCAATTATTATAGAGGATTCTGAAAAAGAGCCTCTAACTAATTCTCAAATCAACTTAAAAATTGACGAATCATTTGCTTCTGCTTCCAAAGACTCTTTCAACTGGAAAAACGCATCTGATCATATGTTATGGAGTGCAATTTATCAAAATCAAAAAATAGCAACTATTGGATTTGGGGCTTCTAATAATGATTTTGATAGAAGTAAATCACCACAAAATAATAAAATTCAAAAAGAGATCATTGATTTAATTATGGAATATGAAAATAAATCAATTGAAAAAATTCTAGTATCTTCTGATGCTTATTTAAATATTATTGATGTATATATAGAAAAACAAGAGACTATAATTGCATTAAGAAGAACAAATTTAATTAGATACATTGAACCCGCAGATTATAGATATTCCGAAAACAAAAATAATTTTCAACGAATATCTTCAGGTTGTGGATTCGAATCAGAAATACTAAATGCTACGGATTACACAACAATCGCACCAAACGCAAAAATGCCTTGGAATTTTATAAAACACAGTATTCAATCTGCATGGAATAAATCAACTGGTGCAGGTATTACCATTGGAGTTATTGATACAGGTGTTTCACCAAATCAAGCACTTTTAGGAAGTAATTTTAATAGTGGTCTATCAACTGGAAGAAATATTCAAAAATATGGAACATATGTAGATTCGCCTTGGTCATGGATTACCACAACTGATGGGCCAAATGATCAATGTGGACATGGAACAAGTATGGCTTCAGTAATTGCAGCACCAAGAAACAATATTGGTTTACCGGTTGGTGTTGCATATAACTCCAATTTGATTACTTATAGAGCTGCTTCCAATGTACTTCTTGATAGTTATCACGATCAAAACGGTGTTAAAAATGCCTTCACAGCATTAGGTAATAATGCATCTGTAAAAATAATTTCAATGTCAATGGGAAATATAATTTATGCAGGGAAAATTGCAGATGGTGTAAAATATGCTTATAATAAAGGAAAATTGATTTTTTGTGCAGGTGGTACTTCTACTAATTATACAAATTTTACAGGTGTGGTTTTTCCAGCATCAATGGCTGAAACAGTAGCAGTTACAGGCGTTAAAGAAGGAACTTCTGATCAAAAGTGTGATATTTGCCATATTGGAAGCAAAATCGATTTTACTATACAAATGCAACGTAATTCGGGTAAAACTATTCCAGTGAGTAGCTATTATAATTCACAAAGTGATTATGTTGGTGGTTCTTCTGTTGCAACTGCTACAACAGCTGGTATTGCAGCATTAGTTTGGTCAAAAAATCCATCTTGGACTAGAGCACAAGTATTAAATAAAATGAAACAATCTTCAACTTATTATCCAACTAAAAATTCAAAATATGGTTATGGTAATATCAATGCTTATTTAGCTGTCCAATAATAGCAATAGATATTATGTTTAATAGAAATTAAAATACAGAAAGTTTAATTCAATAAGTGTGATTTAAACTGTTATGAAATAATTAGTTTAATATCTAAAATAATTCCATTTTTATCATTTTTTTTAGTGTAAAATTAATTTTGTTAAGATTGGTGACGAGGAAGATCACGTTCATTTTTTGATACAAAGTGTTACTTCAGATTCAGTCAAGACAATAAAAAAGAACTTTTTTTAAAAAAATCCAAAAATAAAGAACAAATTAAAGGAAAGTGATTTTTGAGCAAATAAATATTGTGTATACACAGTTGGTTTATATGCAAAATGAAGATAAGCCAAAATAAATATGTAGAGATGTAGAGATAATAAATTATCCTTACATCTCTACATATTTATAATCAATTCTTCTATTTCACGTTTTTGTTCTTCATATTTTAACCGCAATGGATTAGCTTCTTTTTCTGAACGGTCGTAATATACCATAGCTTTTTCAGCAAAAAACTTTTGATGATAAGTCGAAGCCTTTGGAATTAAAGGAAATTCTTTGTGAAATAACATTTCGTAATAGGCTTGCCATTCGCGTTCGTTTTTGTCTTGCATAGCAACTTCTGGCGATTTTTGTTTTACGTGCATCATTTCGTGTGCTAATAAATTCAACATCAAAACCAACGGAAATTCAAACGTGTTTTCTGGAATGCGTATAATTTGTTTGCCTCCAATATCTCCTTCGGCAGTCATTAAAATAAAATCGGGTTTTGCGGCTTCTCTAAATTTAAAACCTGTAAAATTTGGATGCTCTAATTTATATAATTTTAAAAGCCATAATGCAGCTTCTTTCGTTAAGCCATGCTTATGAAAGGTTTTTACAGTAAGTTCTATGTCTTCAAAGGATATCATATTTCAAGGTCAAAAATTAAATTTAAGAACAAGAATAATTTGAAAATTGAACTTTTAAAGCGTTTCTTTCAACCAACCAAAAAATTCTTTTTGCCAAACTAAGGCATTTTGTGGTTTTAATACCCAATGGTTCTCATCTGGAAACAATAAAAATTTACTTTTAATTCCTTTTAATTGAGCCGCTTGAAATGCTTCTTGTCCTTGTCCAATTGGCACGCGATAATCTTTTCCACCTTGAATAATTAAAATTGGTGTATTCCAATTATTGACTAACTTAATTGGATTGAATTCGTTATAGGTTTTTTGTGCTGTAGCATTATCTTTTTCCCAATACGCGCCACCAGAATCCCAATTCGTAAAGAAAACTTCTTCCGTAGTTCCATACATACTTTCTGTATTGAAAATTCCACAGTGCGAAATGAAGGTTTTGAAACGGTTTTTGTGAATTCCAGCTAATTGAAATACAGAATAACCTCCGTAACTAGCACCCACAGCGCCTAAACGCGTTTTGTCTGCATACGATTCTTTCGCAATATCGTCAATCGCACTTAGATAATCATCCATAACTTGTCCGCCCCAATCACCTGAAATTTGTTCGTTCCAAGCCGTTCCGTGTCCTGGCATTCCTCTTCGGTTTGGTGCCACAATTACATAACCTTGTGAAGCCATCAATTGGAAATTCCAACGGAAAGAATACGATTGTGTCAACGCACTTTGTGGCCCGCCTTGACAGTATAAAAGCGTTGAATATTTTTTAGTTTTATCGAAATTTGGAGGTAAAATTACCCAAACCAACATCTTTTTACCATCGGTAGTCGTAACCCAACGTTTTTCTGTTTTACAAGAACTGATTTTAGCATAAGCTTCATCATTAACTTTCGTAATTTGTTTCCAAGTTTTCTTAGCTAAATCATACGAATAGACTTCCGGAGCATGATTCATATCATTTCGAGTTACTAAAACCGAAGTTCCTGAAAAACCAACAATCGCATTTACATCAAAATCGCCATCAGTTAATTGAGTTACTCGAACCGCAATTTTTGTTAAACCAGGAAAATTGACTTCAAAAAGTTGTTTTGTTCCTTTTGTTGGTGCAATGAAATATACTTTTTTCCCATCGGCACTCCAAGTAAAACTATCCACAGTTCCGTCCCAACCCGCAGTTAAATTGATGTCTAATCCTTTATGGCGAACAATGATATCGTTTTTATCGGCTTCAAAACCATCGCGTTTCATTTGTAACCAAGACAAATCACCTTTTGGAGAAAAAACAGGATGCGTGTCGTAACCTAAATTGCTTTCGGTAAGGTTTTTTGTGGTTTTTGTTGCTAAATCGTATTCGTATAAATCGGTGTTAGTGCTGGTTGCATAAGCAGTTCCCGCTTTCTTTTTGCAAACGTAGATGATTTTTGTTCCATCAGGAGACCAAATGTAATCTTCATCACCACCAAAAGGTTTTTGAGGCGCATCATAAGGTTCGTTTGGCATAATGTCAATTCCAACGGCATCTTTTTTATTTTCCGAATAGAAAACGTGGTTGTGCGTTCCATCATTCCAAGTGTCCCAATGACGATAATCTAAACCTGTATAAACTTGAGCCGTAGTTTTTGATAATTCAGGATAAAGGTCTTTTCCTAATAACTTCTCTACTTTTATTTCTTTCGAAAATAAAAGGTTTTTTCCATCAGGAGAAACATTTTTATCTGCTAACAATGATTTGTAATCTTCCGCTAAAGTTGCATTTCCGCCTTGAATGGGAATAGTATAATATTTTGAGTTGATTTTATTTTCTTCCACAGAGGGCGTTCCCACTTTAAAAACCAATAGTTTTCCATTTTTTGAAATTCCTAATGGAGTTACTCTTCCTAATTGCCATAACGTTTCAGGAGTTAGGTTTTTCTGTGCTAATGTACTCATACTTATCATGCTGAAAATGAGAAAAATGTAATTTTTCATGCCTGTTATTTTTAAAACGATGCTAAATGTAGCAATTTTTTCAAAAAAATATACCTATTTTCACAATCTAAAATATATATGTATTGTGAAGAATAATAAACTATTTATATTAATAATTGTTTCGCTTATTATAGGGATTGTTTTGGGCGGAATTGTGCATTATCAGTTTCCAAATTCAATTGATGTTTTTTCAAAAAACATTAAACTTCTCGGAACTATTTTTATCCGATTAGTGCAAATGATTATTGCTCCATTAGTTTTTTCAACTTTAGTAGTTGGAATTGCAAAAATGGGCGATATGAAAATGGTTGGAAGAATTGGAGCTAAAGCTATGACATGGTTTATTTCCGCATCACTGATTTCATTACTTTTAGGAATGGTTTTGGTAAACTTTTTTGCGCCAGGAAAAGGAACTTCAATAAAGTTAGATGATACCGCAAGTGCTTCAGAGTTGTTAGAAAATTCAAAAGGATTTTCATTAGAAGAGTTTGTAAAACACGTAATTCCGAAGAGTTTGTTTGAGGCTTTGGCAACAAATGAAATTTTACAAATTGTAATTTTTTCTATCTTATTCGGTGTAGCCTTGGCTGCTTTTTCAAAAAAAGAAGCAAAACCTGTTTTAAAATTTTTAGATACGGTTTCACATGTGATCTTAAAAATGGTCACTTATATTATGTGGACAGCACCATTAGGAGTTTTAGGTGCAGTTTCGAGTGCAATTGCTAAACACGGCTTTGAAGTTTTTACCTTATATGCAAAATATTTGGCTGCATTTTTTGTTGGTATTATAATATTATGGATAATTCTACTTTTGGTTGGTTATTTAATCTTAGGAAAAAGATTATTTGTGCTTTTACAAAGAATAAAGAGCCCATTATTAATTGCATTTTCAACTACAAGTTCAGAAGCTGTATTTCCTAAAATGGTTGAAGAGTTAGAGCGTTTTGGTTGTCAACCTAAAATTGTATCGTTTACATTGCCTCTTGGTTATTCATTTAACCTTGACGGAAGTATGATGTACATGACTTTCGCTAGTATTTTTATTGCTCAAGTATATGGAATTGATATGTCAGTAGGAGAACAACTAACTATGTTATTGGTTTTGATGTTGACTAGTAAAGGTGTTGCTGGTGTTCCAAGAGCTTCTTTGATTGTCGTAGTAGCAACTTGTGCTATGTTTGGTATTCCTCCAGAAGGAATTGCTTTGATTTTACCAATTGACCATTTTTGTGATATGGCAAGAAGTATGACGAATGTTTTAGGAAACGCATTGTCAACCGCTGCAATTGACAAATGGGAATCTAAACCAGAAGAGTATCATGGATAATTTTCATTGGACCAAGCTTTTTAATCCCGAATTCTATATCACAATGGAAGTAGGTGGAATTCCTATTGGAATTTACATGGTTTTATTCATTGTTTTTGCAGAAACAGGCTTATTTGCTGGATTCTTTTTACCTGGTGACAGTCTTTTGTTTTTGTCTGGAATTTATAGTCGTGAGTTGGTAGAAACATTTTTCATGATTCCAAGTGATTTATCTAATGTTACGATTTTGTCTTTATTGATTGCTACTGCGGCAACTTTAGGAAATATTTTCGGTTATTGGTTTGGAGCAAAAAGCGGTCAATTTTTATACAATAAAGAAGATAGTTTCTTTTTCAAAAAGAAATATTTATACGAATCACAAGCATTTTTTGAAAAACACGGTGGAAAAGCTATCATTTTTGCTCGTTTTCTTCCAATAGTTAGAACATTCGTACCTATTATAGCAGGAATTGTCCATATGCAAAAAAGCAAGTTCATGTTTTATAATGTGTTGAGTTCTATACTTTGGTCTTTTTTACTAGTATTCGCCGGACATTATTTATATGGATTCTTTTTAGAAGAATTAGGAATTGATTTAAAGAAGCATATTGAAAAAATTATTTTAATTTTAATTGCAGTAACTTCATTTCCTTTGATAATGAAAGCGATTAAGTCTAGAAGTAAAACTGCTAATACTGAAGAATAATGCAACTCAGTTATTGGGAAATAAAAAATTGGTTTTCAAATATCGATTTTACTATCGTAGGTAGTGGAATTGTAGGTTTAAATACTGCATTAGCTTTGCGCGAAAGATTTCCTTCTGCTAAAATTTTAGTTCTCGAAAAAGGCATTTTACCACAAGGTGCTAGTACAAAAAATGCTGGTTTTGCATGTTTTGGAAGCATTTCTGAAATCATAGACGATTTAAAAACGCATACAGAAGAAGAAGTTATTCAACTGATTCAAAAGCGACACGCTGGGTTACAATTGCTTCGAAAAAACCTCAGAGATACTGTAATTGATTTAAAACCTTTTGGAGGTTACGAATTGTTTCTAAAAGAAGATGAATCGTTTTATAATGAATGTATTCAGAAAGTCCAATTCATTAATGATATTATTAGACCGCTTTTTAAAACAGATGTCTTTTCAAAAGAAGTTGACCGATTCAATTTTGGAGATGTTTTTGAATATCTAATTTTCAATCCGTTTGAAGCGCAAATTGATACTGGAAATATGATGCAAGCTTTACTAAAAAAAGCACATCAAAACGACATCCTGATTTTAAATTGTCAAACGGTAACGAGTTTTCAAGAACTAAACGAGGTTGTTGAGGTTGTTGCAAACGGAATTACGTTTAAAACCAATAAATTGTTATTTACAACTAATGGATTTGCTTCGCAATTAACAAATAATCAAGTGCAGCCTGCAAGAGCTCAAGTTTTGATTACAAAACCAATTCCGAATTTAGAAATTAAAGGTGCTTTTCATTTAGATAAAGGGTATTTTTATTTTCGAAATATCAACGATAGAATTCTTTTTGGTGGTGGAAGAAACTTAGATTTTGTAGGTGAAACTAATACTTCAAAAGATACTACCGAATTGATTCAAAATCATTTGGAAGAGTTATTAAAAACAGTAATTTTGCCACATCAAGATTTTGAAATTGAACATCGATGGAGCGGTACAATGGGTGTAGGAACACATAAAAAACCAATCGTAGAACAACTTTCAAATCACGTGTATTGTGGAGTACGCATGGGTGGAATGGGTGTTGCTATAGGCAGTTTAGTCGGACAAGAATTAGCAGATTTAGTTTAAAATATGGCAAAAAAAACTACTCCAAGTAAAAAGACTTCAGTAAAAAAATCAGTTCAAAAAAGGACTACAGTTCAAAAGATATTTCGTTTCTTTTGGTTAATGTTTCTATGGTTTAACATCGTCAGTTTTTCGGTTGTTTTGTTATTTAAATTTGTTCCAGTTCCGTTTACACCATTAATGGGAATTCGTGCTTTGGAACGTAAAAAAGAAAATAAAGAAATGACTTGTAGCCACGAATGGTTACCCATTGAGGAAATCTCGTTAAATCTTCAAAAAGCGGTTATTGCCAGCGAAGATGGTCATTTCTTAACGCATTGGGGTTTTGATTTTGAAGCAATGCAAAAGGCGTATAAAAATAATTCAGAAGGTAAAAAACTCAAAGGTGGAAGTACGATTTCGCAACAAACTGCAAAAAATGTTTTTTTGTGGCAAGGGCGAAGTTATGTTCGTAAAGCTCTTGAAGCATATTATACCGTTTTAATTGAACTTATTTGGGGTAAAAAACGCATCATGGAAGTCTATTTAAATAGCATAGAAATGGGTGATGGTGTTTATGGTGCTGAAGCAGCCGCAAAACATTGGTATCGAAAAGATTCTGCTAGTTTAACACGATATGAAGCGGCTGGAATTGCTGCTATTTTACCAAATCCAAGAAAATATAAAGCATCTAATTCATCATCTTATATTAACCGAAGAAAATCTAGAATAAACAAAGAAATTGGTTATGTAAAGTTGAATTATTAAATACAAAATTTTGAAAAAAACAGTATTAATCACAGGAGCTGCAGGTGGGATAGGAAAACAGACAGCACTGTTTTTTGCAGAAAAAAATTGGAATGTTATAGCAACCATGTTACATCTTCATGAAGCAGAGGAATTAAATAATAATCCATATATCAAATGTTATGAACTTGATGTAACGAGTTCTAAAAGTATTGAATCAGCAAAACAGAAAATCATTCTAGAAAACCCAAAAATTGATGTAATTATTAATAACGCCGGTGTAGGTTACAGAAGTTTTGTAGAACTTTCTGAAGATGAGAAAATTGATGCTATTGTTTCTATTAATTGGTTGGGTGTTGTAAAAGTTTGTAGAGCTTTTATCCCCATTTTTAGAGAACAAAAAAACGGACTTTTTATAAATATTTCCTCAATTGCTGGATTGGTAAATTTACCTTTAGGTAGTTTTTACCACTCGACAAAACAAGCAGTTGAAAGTTTTTCAGAATGTATGGCGTACGAATTACACGATTTAAATATTAAAGTTTGTACAGTTCAGTTTGGAAACGCACCAACTTCTTTTCAAAAAAATGTTGCCAAATGTCCTGTGACTTCAGTAAAATCGTATAATGACTTGATGAAAAAAGTAACCGATTTACTCCAGAAAAAATCAAATAAAAACACAAGCCTAAAACCATTAATCACTGAAAAATTATATAAAATCGCAGAAAATCCAAATAAAAAATTTAGAAGATACACCATAGGTTTTGATGCGAATTTTATGAAATTTCTCAGAAGAGGATTAGGCTACCGACTTTTTAATAGTCTAATTAGAAAATATACACTCAAGTAATTTTTAATTTTTTGTAACTTTTTTTTTTGTAAACGACATATTTATAAACTTTTAGAATTAGAAAATATGAAAGCACACGAAATAGATTACCATATTTATGGTGAAGAAATGCAATATGTTGAAATTGAATTAGATCCTCAAGAAGTTGTGGTTGCCGAAGCAGGAAGTTTTATGATGATGGAAAACGGCATCAAAATGGAAACTATTTTTGGAGATGGAAGCCAAGAACAACAACAAGGAATTTTCGGAAAACTGTTATCTGCAGGAAAGCGAGTTTTAACAGGCGAAAGTTTGTTTATGACGGCTTACCAAAATCAAGATATGGGAAAACGCAAGGTTTCGTTCGCTTCTCCTTATCCTGGAAAAATTGTTCCGATAGATTTACAACTATTTGGAGGGAAATTTATTTGTCAAAAAGACTCTTTTTTATGCGCAGCAAAAGGTGTTTCTGTTGGTATTGAATTTACTAAAAAATTAGGAACAGGTTTATTTGGTGGAGAAGGTTTCATCATGCAAAAGATTGAAGGAGATGGTATGGCTTTTGTACATTCTGGAGGAACTTTAGCTAAAAAAGAATTACAATCTGGAGAATTACTTCGCGTTGATACAGGTTGTTTAGTTGGGTTTACCAAAGATGTAGATTATGATATTGAATTTGTAGGTGGCATAAAAAATACCATTTTTGGAGGAGAAGGCGTTTTTTTTGCAACACTTCGAGGACCAGGAACAGTTTACATTCAATCGTTACCATTTACACGTTTAGCAGATAGAATTATTGCATCGGCACCGAAAGCAGGTGGAGGTAGCAGAGAAGAAGGAAGCTTACTTGGTGGCTTAGGAAGAATGCTTGACGGTGATAACCGATTTTAAAGTTAAATAAAAATTTAAAAAATTTACCAGATTTTTTTTGATATTTTAAAATAATTTTAACTCTTTAATTCCCATATTATACAATGTAAATACTTGCATATCCACATTTTCTTGAATGGTAGCGGCAACAGATTTTCCAGCGCCATGACCTGCATTTACATCTATACGAATTAAAACTGGATTGTTTCCTGCTTGTTTATCTTGTAATTCTGCGGCAAATTTGAAACTGTGTGCAGGAACTACTCGATCGTCATGGTCACCTGTGGTTACCATAGTTGCTGGATATTTTGCACCTGCTTTTACATTATGAACAGGCGAGTAACCTTTAATATATTCAAACATTTCCTTACTTTGTTCAGATGTTCCATAATCGTAAGCCCAACCTGCTCCGGATGTAAATGTATGATAACGCAACATATCTAATACTCCAACTGCTGGCAAAGCAACTTTTATTAAATCTGGACGCTGTGTCATCACCGCACCTACTAAAAGTCCTCCATTTGAACCTCCTTTTATCGCTAAATAATCAGAAGAGGTGTGTTTTTCTTTGATTAAATATTCAGCAGCTGCAATGAAATCATCAAAAACGTTTTGCTTTTTCAATTGCGTTCCAGCATCATGCCATTTTTTACCATATTCTCCACCACCACGTAAATTCGCAACAGCGTAAACTCCTCCGTTTTCTAACCAAACAGCGTTTGAAATACTAAAAGCAGGTGTTAAGCTCACATTAAATCCACCATATCCATACAAAATCGTTGGGTTTTTGCCATTTAACTCCGTTCCTTTTTTATAGGTGATAATCATAGGAATTTTTGTTCCATCTTTTGAAGTATAAAATACTTGTTTTGATTCGTAATTTTCTGAATCAAAATCTACTTTTGGTTTTTGATATATTGCTGATTTTCCTGTTTTTGGATCAAAAGTGTAGATAGTTCCTGGTGTTACATAATTCGTAAACGAAAAATATAAGGTAGTTTCTTTTTCTTTTCCGCTAAAACCACCAGCAGTTCCAACACCTGGCAATTGAATATCACGAACTAATTTTCCGTTATAGTCATATTGTTTAATGAATGAAACGGCATCTTTCATATAACTTGCGAAAATATAACCGCTTCCTGTATTTGGCGACAATACATTTTCGGTTTCAGCGATGCAATCTTTCCAATTTTCTTTGGTTGGATTTGATAAATCAAAAGTTACCACGCGTTTGTTTGGTGCTTTATAATTCGTTACCAAATAAATTTTAGAGCCTTTGTTGTCTAAAACATCATTATCATTTTCGTAATTGTCAATTAAAGTTACAATTTTAGCATCAGATTTTGATAAATCTAAATAGTATAGTTCGTTTCCAGAAGTTGAATTCGCAGCAGAAATGAATAAGTATTTTTCATCTTCCGAAACACCACCACCAACATATCTTCTTTTTACATCGCCACCAAAAACCAATTTATCATTTTTTTGCGAAGTATTTAATTTGTGGTAATACAATTTGTGTTGGTCTGTTTTTGCCGATAATTCGCTTCCAACAGGTTTGTCGTAGCTTGAATAATAGAAACCTTCGTTTTTGTACCAAGAAACGCCACTGAATTTCACATCTACAATTGTATCTCCGATGATTTTCTTAGTTTTTGCTTCCATCACAATTACTTTTCTCCAATCGCTTCCGCCTTCTGAAATGGCATAAGCAACTAAACTTCCGTCTTTACTGAAATTTAATCCGCCTAAAGAAGTAGTTCCGTCTTTTGAAAATGTATTTGGATCTAAAAAGATTTTTTCTTTACCTGCTTTATCTTTTCGGTACAAAACCGATTGATTTTGAAGTCCATTATTTTTGTAGTAATACGTAAAATCACCTTCTTTGAATGGAGCCGAAATTTTTTCGTAATTCCATAATTTTTCCATTCTGGATTTTAGTTGATTTCTGTATGGAATTTGCTCTAAATAACCATAAGTAACCACATTTTGAGCTTTTACCCAAGCTTCCGTTTCAGCGCTTCGGTCGTCTTCTAACCAACGATAAGGATCGTTAATTTTTTCGCCAAAATACGTGTCAACATGGTCGATTTTTTTTGTTTCAGGATAATTGATTTTTGTTTGTGCGTTCATAACAAGTGTACAAACAATAGCCGATACTGTTATTGTTTTTTTCATAAAAAGTTTTTGTTGGATAACAAAGATATTCATTTGAATTCTAAAGATTTGTTAAAAAACAAAAACGACTGAAATTTCAGCCGTTTTGTAACAAATTTGATTTGATTTTTTAGTTTACTGCTATAGGAAAAGAAACCGCAGCATCAGTACTTCCGCCAGCATTTGTTATATCTCCACTCGAAACTCCAGAAGCGGATTTGTTTGGTTCATGTTTTAAAGTAACTGTTAAATTACCACTTCCAGCTGAACCAGCAACTAGTGTAAAAGTCAATCCAATAGGTTTTCCGTTAGCATCAGTGTCAGTATAAGTAACAACTCCTAAAGATGAAGCTAATTGGTAAAATACTTGATGATCAACTCCTTCTTCTTCTACTTCAACTGTGATATCTTCGGCTGGATTTTCCAATTCATTTAAAAATGTGGTTGAACCAGTGTAAGTGGTTCCTGCTGTTAAATTTCCTGAAACAGTTACCACAGGAGCATTTGGTCCATCACCATCTAAATCTCTTGAAGTTAAGGTAATAGTTTGTCCACCACCAACAAGCGTTGTTGTTACGGTTGTTATAACTTCTTCCTCGTTCACAGGAGCATCATCGTTAGAACAAGAAGTTGAAAATATTACTGGAATTACTAATAGCGCGATAAGTTTTAAATTTTTCATGATTGTAAATTGTTTTAATAATTAAATTTAAATTGAATTTGAATGTTTCTACCCATTTCGTCTACAAAAAAGCGTTGGCGATTTAGGTAATCTCGATACGTTGTGTTCATTATATTCTGTACACTAAAAGAAGTGGTTAAGCTATTTTTTTTATTGATTTTAAACGTCATTTCGCTATAAAAATGCAATAAATGATAGCCTTTTGGTGGTGAACTAATATCAACCAAGACAGGAGTTAGTGTATCATCAACAACAATATTGGTTTCAAAATTATAATTTGGGAATTGATTTTGTCTGAAAACCAATTCACTTTTTAATTCGGTAACTAAATTGAACCAAGATTCATTTTTATATTGAATTTTATTATTGATTACAAACGGTGGCATATCAATTAAATACTCGTCAGTACTTAAATTTTGCCCGTTTACATAAGCCATTCCTAATTCGTGTGAAAAATGATTGGAAATATTCCATTTGGTGTTGATATCAAAACCAGTTAACAAAGCTTCTGTTTGTTTGAATTCCCAAACTGGAAAAGCGCCTCGAATAGTAGTTTCAAAACCAGTAGGTTGCAAATACATAAAATTTGAAATTCGGTTAATAAACGGATTAAGTTGCACTTGAATCGATTTCCAGTCTTTCTTAAATGTCGTATTGAATTTATACGCTTGCTCTTTTTTTAATCGTAAATCGCCTAATTCAATTTGACCAGTAGAATGATGTAATCCATCGCTAAATAATTCGGACGGATTTGGATTTCGAGAAGCCAAACTCACATTTACTAACCATTCCATTTCATGATGAAATTGCTTTCTAAACCCAATGTTTGCTGTAATATTATGATAATCAAAAGTTGGTTTGGTTAACCATTGATTGCCTTCTTCGCCCACAATAAAATGAGAAAATTTGGCATCATAACCACGTTCGGTCCATCTTGATTTTAAGTAATATTTTGTCGCTTCGATAGTCGAAAAATCATAACGAATTCCCGATTCTAATGAAGTAGCATTGTCGAATTTGTAAACGGCAATTCCGTACAAGCCAGCATCTAATTTCTCATAACTCGGAATTAGTGGACGAACACCTGTTTCTGGATTCGCAAAGTCATTTTGGTAACCTAAATTCAAACCCGATTTCAATCGCCAATTTCCAACATTCGTTTTATAATCGGCTAAAAAAGTATGCGTTGC
>Ga0075152_10001584_pt1 | contig 16408 bp, 11 predicted proteins | sample JI61114C2DNA_FD_70964 | JGI IMG/M metagenome (GOLD analysis project Ga0075152, IMG submission 70964) | Wastewater effluent complex algal communities from Wisconsin, to seasonally profile nutrient transformation and Carbon sequestration -... | ecosystem: Engineered > WWTP > Effluent > Algae...
CGCTTAAGTAATCAGTGGCTTGAGGTGTGACATCAGCACATAGTTTGTGCGGGCTAGCAAGTAGTCAATGTTAGGGTCGTGTATTTGTGTTTGCGACTGAAAGAGCGAAGGATCTGATGGCAAATAGCGCCAAACAATTTTTGAGCCCTCACCGTACTTTGTCACGTCAACACGCACAGTCATCATGATCTTTGTGGTCTTGCTCGTATCTTTGTACTGGCTTGTTACTTGGGCTACGCGACTAAGAGCTATATCGGTCACGCCTTCGACACGGATAGAGGTCTCAATTGGGTCGACGATATTGATTACTTTGATATGGTACTTAAAATTACGGTGGCTGCGTGTCAAAGCTTTTTGTACTGAAGCTGCTGCTGTTCTATATTCTTGTTTGCTCTGAATGGCCACAGGCAGGTGGGCGATTTTGCCCATTAAGGGCTCGGTGATTGTGCGCAAGAGATTGAGTTCGATCACCGCCCAAAGGCGAGGAACGGCGAATAACAATACAAAAAGGCCGCAAACGGCGTAGACACAGAACTCGAGATTGATAGTCATACTTATATTTCAGTGGTTACAGTGCTTATACCCTTAGTAGAGAGTTTCATACACAAAGTAACTGCCAAAAACTTTGCGTACATAGTCTCTTGTTTCTCTAAACGGAATCTCTTCGACAAAGTAGTCCCAATCTTTTCCACCAGCAGCATTGAACTTATCAACCCAGCTCTTGACTGCATTAGGGCCGCCATTATAGCTAGCTACAGCCAGCATAGCATTGCCATTAAAGCGCTTCAATGTGTATTCCAGGTAGGCCGTCCCCAGCTTGATGTTATTGTCAGGAATGAAGACATCTTCTTTGCTAGAAAGAGGTACCCCGATGCGTTTGCCGACACCAAATGCGGTGCCAGGAAGTAACTGCATCAAGCCGATGGCTTGTGAGCGGCTAAGCGCTTTGGGGAAGTAACGTGACTCTTCGCGAATTAAGGCGTGAATTAAATAGGGGTCTACTTTGCGCAGCTGCCCTTGTTCTTTGATTCTGGCAGCATAGGCCCAAGGATAAGTAATCTGCCAGAGCGGAGCGTGATTAGGCTTGCCCTCTAGGTCTTTGCCTGCAGCTCGAATACCTTCCATTATCAAACCCTGACTGAGATAGAGCCATGAGCGAAAACCAATCATGTCTTCGCGATTACTTTCATTGGCCTCTCCAGCCTCCGCTAGTGCGGTTTGACACTCATCTAGCTGGCGGGCTGCTGCCAGCAAAGCTACTTTAGGTCCAGCAAAACGAGCAACTTTGTCAAAATTAAATAGAGTAGGCGGTTGTGGCCAACTCCAGTTATCGAGACAATTGCGTTGTGCACTGGTAGACCAACCACGGTCGTGACGTTTGTCAGCTGGGGCATTGTGATAGGCCAAGCGGGCCAGGGCACGAAATGCATAATAGTTTGATGGGTAGAGATTATGGGCGTGTTGGTAAAGTGCTTTGGCCTTAGCATGGTCACCTAAATGCTCATGAATTTTGCCTGCCCAAAATAGAAAGCGCGCGGCCGAGCGATGGGTGGGGTAGCGCGCTGCGGCATTTTCAGCCATGAGGGCCAGAGCCTCTGCTTGCGCTTTGTTCTTGGCTAAACCGGCTGGATAAATTACTTTTGTCCGATGCCAGAACATCCACCAGGTGGCTTCAGGAGCGTGTTCTGAAGTGGGATATTCTTTTACCAGGCGTTGAAACAATGGGGTGGCATCGGTGTCACTGGCTCGCACAGCGATATTCCACAGGGCATGATCGAGCTTGACTGGTTTGATAGCAAGTATTTGCTTCCACACCTCTGCGGTCTCTGCTCGGCTCAGGGGGCCCGTAACCACGTCAGCAAAGTCGTCATAATAGGCCGCCTCAGGTGCCTGTCTGATGGCCGCTAACAAGGCTGCTACCGATTCAGGCTTGCGATGCAGTTTTGCTAAGCACTGGGCCTTGCGAAACTGATTGTTGCTTGTGCCAGAGCGGTTAAAGGCCTCTAGAGCTTTGCCATAATTGTTCTTGCGATAGTAGACCAAGCCAATGCGATCAAGGTCGGCGGGTGTCAGTGCGGCACCTCTAGTATTGAGAGACATGAGTTTGTCTGCTACATCGCTAGAGAAGCGCCCGTTAACGCTGCCTTTGAGGTAATCGCAAAAGTAGGCTAAAGCCTCTGTTTCACCTGCATTTAAGGGCGTCGCGCCACTAGCGCCAGAGCTAGAAATGCCAGCTGAGTTTCCGGTAGAGCTGCCGAAAGCGCCATCACTTGCAGCGCTAGAGTTGCTGCTGGCGCTCGAGCTGGAAGATGAAAGAGCATTGTTACCAGTGGCCGAACTATTATTATTACTATTGCTGAGGGCCAGTTGGCCTAAATAGTAATTAGATGCAGTACCAAATTCGGTGCCGCCATATTTCTGCTTTAGGGTCAGCAGTAAATCTTTTGCCTTCTGGTTATTCTCGCTGCTAGGCTCGCGCAAGAATGACTGAGCCATCTCATAGAGAGCACGGGCTTGATCGCCAGTATCAGCAGCAGGATCGCGCAATATCTTTTCAACAAAATCGCGAGTTTTTCGGTTGTCACCCTGGCTAGTCAAAACTTCTGCGGCGTGCCAGAGCGAGTCGATGTGCAAGAGTGGTAGCCCTTGAGCCTGGGTAAAGAGAGCAATGGCTTCATTTTGATCGGCGCTGTTATTGCTCTTGGCCAGAAGTCGTGCCAGTGAGTAAGAGGCGACAAGGCGCTCAGTGTTGTTGCTAGTAAAGTTTTGGCTTTCGAGAAAACGTCTTAAATTGGCTATCGATATATCTTTGGGATCGCTAGCTAAATTGGCTACCGCTGCTGCAAACTGTGGCGATGGTGCCTGCCAGAGGCGGCTGATTTCAGCTGGAATAGCTTGTGCTGTGGCGCCTTTAGCTTTGACTGCCGGCGCGGCATTGCAGCTGAGCCATTGGCTCAAATTGGCCCCGAGGGCGATGGTGCCTGCCAATAATCCTACATATACAAATCTAGTAGCGACAAATCTAGACCTGGCCGTTGCCTGGTTGCCTCTAATTTTTTTGCTCACCACTTATCAACTCACCACAATTTTAGAAATTTAGTCTAGAAATAAAATGCTAGCATGGCACAGTCGACCCTGCCTTTACTGGATTGTTTGCGGTTTCTGGTGAGCTTTGATTTCGTACTTTGACAACGCTGCTACTTCTCATCCAAAGCCCGAAGAGGTTTATCAGGCTTGTGATTCGGCCCTTCGTGCCGGCGGCAACCCTGGCCGCGGCGCCCATAGTCTTTCGTTTGCGGCGGCAACTTTGCAGTATCAGAGCCGCTATGAAATTGCTCAGTATCTTGGCATTCAAGATAGCAGCCGTTTGATTTTTACCAGTGGTTGTACTGCTTCAATTAATTTAGTTCTCAATGGCATGGTTGGTGCTGGTCGACTCAAGGCCGGCGATACGGTTTTGACTAGTGCCTTTGAGCATAATGCGGTGATGCGGCCACTTCAGGCCCTGGCTGAAGCTTTGCCATTAAACCTGGTGGTGGTGCCCTGGCTGAAGAGCGACAAAGCTGTGGCCGCAAACGGAGCAGAGAGCAGCCATATCGCCTCTCTGGTTGATTTAGAGCAGCTCAATGTCTTGCTGGAGGAGCACAAACCAGCTCTCTGTATCTTCACTAGAGCCAGTAATGTCACCGGTCAAATACTAGATTTAGACGATGTTGCCACTGTGGTCAATCGTCATCACGTACCCCTATTAATAGATGCGGCGCAAAGCGCGGGCGTTGTGCCCGAGCATTTGGAGCGAGGTGAGCCCGCCGTGTCGTTCTGGGTGGCCTCTGGTCACAAAAGTATGCTAGGGCCACCTGGCATTGGCCTCCTATATATATCTGATGGTGAAGTCTTGAACCCGCCCCATCGCGGTGGCACAGGCTCACGCTCAGAAAGCTTTGTCATGCCCGAGGCTTTGCCAGACAGATTAGAGCCGGGCAGCCCGGCGGTGCACCTGGCCTGGGGCGTAGCGGCAGGGCTAAGGTTCTTGCAGGGGCTGCCATCTGGATTAGACACGATAAGGCTGCATGAAAAAGCACTTTCAATGCGCTTTTTGCATGGCTTGGCCGTGATCAATCAGTATTCAATCAGTCATCAGGCTATCCATCCATCGCGCGGAAAAATCGAACTAATTGGTCGCCCCTGTTGGAATTTGAATTTGCCTGCCGAGGCTCAGCAAGATTTGCTAGATGGCTATTTACCCGTCTTCTCCTTGCGTTTCGTTGGTATTGATGACTCTCATGTGATCGATAGATTGACACCAGATAGAGTGGCGCAATACTTAGATGAAGATTTCGGCATGGCCACAAGACCAGGTTTGCATTGCGCACTGCTGGCCCATCAAACCCTTGGCACAGTTGAGCAAGGTCTGTTGCGCGTCAGCTTTGGCCCCAGCAATACCGAAGATGAAGTTGATAGTTTGCTGGCCGCTTTAGAGCTGGCCTGGGATCTCGTGCATTAGGTAAACCTAGACAGAGATGGTTGCTTTGAGTTAGGCCAGATATTTCTTTCTCAATCGATTAGGATATATCCGTGGGTCAACGATGGTTTCTGTTCGTGCGTCAATTTTCTTGGCAAATCTTTCTAGCCTCGTTGTTATGTGCCCTGAGCACTGCACCTGCGGTGGCGCAAGAGAGTCAGCCTGACTCTCCTTACGTTTGGCCGCAAATGATTATCTATAAAAGATCTGCTACCCCAGGTCTGACAAGGTTCAGCAAGGTTGCCGACGATGGAAAGCCGAAATGGGGATTGGCTGATGCTTCAGGGAAAGAAGTGCTGCCTGCTAAGTACGACCAAATGTCTCCCAATGGCGACGGAATTTTTCTAGTCGTCGCTGGTGAGAACGATCCCAAGACCTGCAAGTGTTGGTTTTTCAATGAGAAGACTGGCAAGCTCTCCGCGAGATTTAAGTATGATGAGCAGCTATTCGAAGCTAATGAGGGCTTGATTGGCTTTCGCAAGCAAGATGCACCCAATTTTCGTGGCATTCATAGCAGGGGTTACTACAATTACCAACATGAGGTCGTTATACCTGAGCAATATCAGGAGGGAAGCGAGTTTCGTGATGGCTTGGCTATGGTGTCTCCAGAAATTCGTGGCACGAATAAGCCTTTTAGGTGGCAGTTTATTGATAAGAAAGGCAAGATTGTAGCGCCAGAAATTTTTCCTGTTTCGCTTTTCTACAATGGTCTTGCTATCGCTTCTCCGCTTGCTATACCGTCTGGCGTTGCCAATTCTAGTGACTCTGATGGATCGGCGAATTCTCAGGTTGTGACTGCGCGGCCTCAACGTAAATATGGTTTAGTCAATCGCCAGTTTCAGTTTGTTGTGAAGCCTGTGTACACAAGTTTGCAGCGCGTGGCCAAGAACGTCTTCGCGGCTCGCTTGAGTGAGCTGGATGACTATATTGCTATAGCGGAAACGGGTAGAAAACTCTTTGACTTTTCGCCTGGTATCACTCAATTCCGTCTATTTGATGAGAACTCAGATGATTTGATTGTTGCTGGTCTAGCTGTAGCAAAGAAGGACCCGTCTTGTCCGCAATTACACCTGGACGTTGTCTTTGACTTGAGCGGCAAGATGATTGTGCCACCAAAATATAGAGTGGGTACAATTGAGAATGGAAAGATTCAATTGTACGAAAACACTTATTTTCACGATCGTGCCTATGGTGTGATGAATCTCAAGGGTGAATGGATCGAGCCGATGGCTTATCCACCGCGGCGCTTTGATAGTGGTATTTGGAAGAGCTGCAAGAGTACTTATCAACGCTTGGATCAATTCGCCTATTTCTTGCAGGATTATGATCTAATTGGTATGCCGCGCTCTGCTGTTGAGAAGTTGCTAGGTGCTGGTTCCAGTTCTAGTCTTGGAAATCAAGTCTGTTTTCCGTTGAACATGCAAATCGGTTGCGGAAATTCTCGCACCGGTATTGTAATCGACTACTTGGACGGGCGAGTGAAGCGTTGGCGAATTTATCAGGGTATGGAACACACATCCGATAGATGGTTCACCGACAACATGATTTTTAGGCCAAACGTTGAGCCGACAAACGATTTTGTGCCAAAGGCGATGTATGAAAAGCTTTGACTTCTTTTGCGAAGTCCAACGCCAGGCAGGCTAGTGCTATGCTTGGCTTTTCAGCTCAGGTCTTTGCTCACCCATTGCGGATTTCTGATGCCAATTCCTCTAATGCGATAGCTTTCGATCGTGCCGTCTTGAGCGAATTTCATGTCTATGTGAAAGAGTTGTTTCTCTCGCTGAAAAGTTACGTAAGTGTCAAAAACGTAGAAGGTTGTTTTGCCAACACCGCGGAGGTGAGGTTCTCCGAAGATTTTCTTGGCAGATTCGAGCGATAGCTTTTGCCAGCCTGGTCCTTCTTTGTAAAAACTGACTCTATTTGTGAACTCCACTAAACGTCGAAGATTTGTCTGTTCTTCTGGTTTTGGTGAGTGCTTAAAGTCAAGGGAAAGTAAGTCGGCTGAGCCCTCTATGGGCCCGTATATGATAACGAATCGTGCTGATGGGTAATTTACTTTGTCTCGATTTTCTAGGTCGACCATGCCCAATATATAGCCTGGTGTAAGCTGGTCAGAGGCTTCGGCAATGGCCTCCTCATCAAAGCAGACGGTTCTCTCTTCTTTGGTTGTAATTGTCTGTTGCACTTGCGACTTCTCAAAGGCTAGGCAAGGTATTTGGGCTAACCCCAGCAGTGTTATGACAGTCATAATTATTTTGTATGCCATGCTTATTTCATTCACTGGTCGCTGCCTGCTGGGTTGGCGCTCGGGCTGCTCGGATTCGAAACAGCTTTCTTCTCTGCCAACAGATATTTGATAATTGCCACTAGGGCCCAGCAATAAAGCAAAGCCATGATTGATACCAATAGCAGTGGCTTCACCCAGGTCATGTTGGTGATAAGCAATATGCCGTAGGCTGTCATCACAAGCCAGTATGATGCTAGTATGCGCCGCAGCTGAACGGTTAATTCACCAAGGCTGCTCAGGCTCTTATCCCAGGCGGCAAAGACTAAATAAAATGCTGGAACAATAGTGCAGAGGTCGTAAATAAATAAATGGGGTACTACTAGAGGCAGAGCCAGACAGCCAATTACAATAGATAAATTGGCTTTTGTGGTTTTGCTTTTTATGGCAGAACTTGAATGTGAGAGCATGGTTACCACTCCTAGCCCCAGCGCTAAAAGCAAGAAAGCCAGGCCATAAACAACTGGTTTGAGCATAGCGTGCTGCGCCACTGGTTGGCTCAGCAAAACCGCTCTGGGTAAGCTTGTTGCCAGGTGTATTGCCACACCATTAGAGGGGTCTGAAAATATTTTGTCTGATAGCCTGAGGCAATTGAGCCAGGCTTGAAATACTTCTGGTCCAAAGGCAATAGCGTTTGACTGGGCTAAAACCATTACCCCAATACACATGCCAACCAACGCCATAACTCGCTTTTGGGCTAGTTCACTGACAATGAGAAAGACCGCAAGAAAAAGCATCTGTGGCTTAAGAAAGAGCAGCGAAAAGATTAGTCCCGCCAGAAGTGGGCTAGAGCCCAAGAAGTAAAAACCAGCTGCTAGCGGCAGCAGGCCAAATACTAAACCGACTTGGCCAATCCAAATAGTGAAGCAGACAGGTAGAAAAGACAGAGTGGCAGCGGCAGTCAGTGCCAGATAGAGTTTGCTGAATTTTACTGCCGTGGCATTCTCAGTTTCTCTCGCCATATTCTTAGCGCTGCCGATAAGAATTAAGCATGTGGAGGCGAAAATAGCTGCCAGTGAGGTTAATTGCCAGGCCAATAATGAAAACTCAATTTTTAAGGCACTAAACGGCGCAAAAACTAAGGCGCTCATTGGCATATACATATATTCTGAAACTGAGGCGACGGGCATCATCGGCAGCAACTGGTGTGAGAGCTGATCGAAGGGCGCACCATGAAAAGCCGTGGCATCAGCAGCCGGATAAAGTATCGCCCATTTGCCGTGAGCGGCTATCCATCCGGCTGTATGGAAGGTCATCAAATAATCAGAGATAGCAATTGCGGCCGGTAATTTAAAATCGATGAAATACATAATGGTCAGTGTCACCACTGCCCAAAATATAATTGCTTGCGCCAGTAGCTTCTTTAGGGTCATTGCCTAGATCTCGTGCAAGGGCATCTTTTTACCGTGATAGCTCTCGGCCGTGGTCTTCAAATTATCAAAGCCTGGATGAAAACCCATGGCTAGCATTTCGCAATAGGCATCTTGCAAATTCCATTCTTCCACCACCATGCGATAAATGCCTACTAACATGCCGGTGCGGTCTTGGCCATGCAGGCAATGAACAAATACAGGTTGCTTGCTTTCGTCAGTGATAATGCTTATAGCCTGATGAATCAACTCATTTGTGGGAAAAGCAAAGGGCGAAATCGCCAGTGAATGATAGTTAAAACCAAGCCTCTTGATTAGCGCTTCTTCGGCCGCCAGATGATCGCTTCCTTCATTTAAGTTGTCCCGCAAATTGATAATAGTTTTAATACCCTCTTCTTTGAGAATCTCAAAACCCCGCTCTGTGGGCTGTCCGCCGCGCTGCAGGCCTTCGTTTACTACCTGATAATTAGGCAGATGCTCAAAAATCTCGCTCAATTCAGGAAAATGAGCCAGGGCATTTTGATTATCTTGATGCCAATTGGATGTCAAACTACTTCACTTCCCTACGTACTACTAAAATCTTGCCTCAACTCAAGAGATAATAGACGGCTATAGGGCGAAGGGCAAATACAAGGGGGACATGATGACATCCAGCCAGATGGCGCAATCGAAGGGCCACGCGCCTGACAATGCACTCACCGACTCCATCGCGATTCTCGATTTTGGTTCGCAATATTCTCAATTGATTGCCCGTCGCATCCGCGAGCTCAATGTCTATTCAGAGCTTTTGCCCCACTCAATTTCGGCCGAAGAACTCAAGAGGCTAAATCCTAAAGGAATAATACTTTCAGGCGGCCCCTCTAGCTGTTACGACGAATTTGCCCCACAGTTAGACCAGGATATTTGGAAACTTGGCATACCTGTATTAGGCGTTTGCTACGGCATGCAACTTATGTCTCGCGACTTAGGCGGCCATGTTGAGCCTTCTAACGTTCGTGAATACGGCCGCGCCCTGCTGACAATTGTTCATCATGACAAACTTTTTGAAGGCCTCGACCCCGCTATTGAAAGCTGGATGAGCCACGGCGACAGCGTTACTACCTTGCCCGAAGGTTTTGCTACGGTTGCTCGCACAGCCGACACGCCAGTTGCTGCCATTGCCGATGAGACACGTAAACTCTACGGTGTGCAATTCCACCCAGAAGTTGTTCACACTGTTGGTGGTAAACAAATAATTTCTAACTTCGTCCTTGGCGTTTGCGAATGTAGCAAAAGCTGGACCATGAGCCGCTATATAGAAGAAGCGATTCGCGAAGTGAAAGAACGCTGTGGCGATAGACGGGTCTTGCTCGCTTTGTCAGGCGGCGTGGATAGCTCAACTCTAGCGTTTCTATTGCACAAAGCCATTGGCGATAAGCTCACTTGTATGTTTATCGATCAAGGCTTTATGCGCAAGAACGAGCCTGAGTGGCTGGTTGAGACCTTTGAGCGCGACTTCAATATACATGTGCACTTTGTCAAAGCAAGAGATCGCTTCATCAGTAAAATTGCTGGTGTGACCGATCCAGAAGAGAAACGTAAAGCCATTGGTGCTGAGTTTATCCGCGTTTTCGAAGAAGAATCAAAGAGACTTGGACCATTCGATTTTCTCGCTCAAGGCACACTCTATCCCGATGTAATCGAGTCTGCTGGCACTAAAATTGATTCTAAGACTGGCAAAAAAGTCGCTGTCAAAATTAAGTCGCACCACAACGTTGGTGGTCTACCTGAAGACCTACAGTTCGAGCTGGTTGAACCGTTCTGCAAATTATTCAAAGATGAAGTGCGCGTGCTTGGTCGCGAAATTGGTGTGCCACCAGGCATTATTGAACGCCATCCTTTCCCCGGCCCTGGTCTAGCTATTCGTGTTCTTGGCGAAGTCACTAAAGAGCGGCTCAAAACTTTGCGCGAAGCTGACTGGATTATTCGTGAAGAAATTAAGAGCCACGGCCTCTATCGTCAGGTTTGGCAAGTGTTTGGCGTCTTACTCCCAACTCTATCAGTGGGTGTCATGGGCGATCAGCGCACCTATCAAAACCAGATTGTTATTCGCGCCGTAACCTCTGAAGATGGCATGACTGCTGATTGGGCCAGACTACCTTATGACTTGCTCAGCGTCATTTCATCGCGCATCGTCAATGAAGTACCTGGTATCAACCGTGTAGTTTATGACGTAACATCCAAGCCACCTGCCACTATTGAATGGGAGTAAGCCTTGGACTTTGAGGATCTCTATAATGATGAACCTCGCGATTCCAATGGAGCTTCTAAACTCTCACCAGAGAAAAAGAAGATAGAGGTTTCTCCCCAAGAAGCCCTAGCGACAATTGTTTCTCGTGTAGTCTTGGGTCTCATCCTTTTAGTCTCCTTTACCGTAGGCTGCTGGGTGTCTGCCACTGCTTTGCACCAGTCAGACACCTGCTGGTTTCTTGCCCTCGGCCGTTGGATATACGAGCACGGTGCCGTGCCCGATCTTGATCCATTTTCTTGGACAATGGCTATCAGCGCAGCAAGCGGCCAAACTGCCGCTGCCAGCCAGGTTGTAGCTAGTAATTTTGTGGTCAGTCAGTGGCTCTCGGCGCTGCTTTCTTATCTTTCAACGCTGGCTGGCGGACTGCTTACTCTGCTGATCTTAAACGACGTGGTCATCGTCACCGCCTTTCTTTCTTTGCCTATTGGCTTCGTTGTCAGGCGTGGTGCTCCTTTTGTCGCTGGTTTGGCACTGGTTATTCTGGCAATGTTGACGGCCCTTTTTTGCCCAACAAGCTGTACTGAGATTTTCTCTTATTTGTTCATTGCTGTTTTCTTGCAGGTGGCTCACCATGCACGCTCTGCAATGCTTTGGCATGACGATAAGGTCTTTCGTATTGCTTATGTTCTAGTGCCACTGATGGTGCTCTGGGCGAACCTGCATGTCGGTTTTGTTTTCGGGCTTTTGATCTTGGCCGGCTGCTTATTGGGCGCTGCTCTGGGCAAGTTTTTCAAAGGTGCTAGCAATAAGGCTCTCACTGTTGAGCTAGCAATGGCCCTTGTGGGTTCGCTGCTGGCTAGCTTTGCGACACCTTATGGCCTAAAGCTTTGGGCTGTTATGCCACAAGAGCTGTCGTCATTGCTCTCGCGCAATGTTAATGCCTTCGCCTATTGGCCCTACGGGCTGCTCTGCCTTGCCTACGCTCTTCTAATGGTGCGCGAGTATCGCGCTTGCCAGGGTAAGCCTGGCGCTGTGGTGGACGGACTAGTTGTTTCTGAACTGGTCACAGCCGGGCTCGTTGGTAGTGTCGCTATAGCCGCGACTGTAGCTATTCCTGGCCTGATTGTTTTTACTACTCTAATTGTTCTTGCAGAAGTTCTGACTTTGCTAGGCTTGCGCCGTCTGGCTGCCCATGCCGACGCTTCTATGGCTGCTGCTAAGGCTGAAGCTGCTGCCGCGCCCCAGTCAAATTCACCCCCAGAAAACCCTCGCAAACGCACATTCTGGCAAGATCTCAACTATCACTCGCTCGATGTCTGGCTGGCCGGTGGTGCTTTCGAGTTGGCTATCGTTTCGTTCTGCTCTATTGCCGGTGTCTGCCTGGTTGCTAACAAAATAACTAAGCCAGAATTGCCCACTGTTAGCCGTGCCTTTAACCATCCCTATGAAATTTTCAATCAGGTTGTCTGTCCAAATCTAAGTTCGCCTCTCAGTCCCCCTGTCAGCTCCTCTCTAAGTCCGGCTTCAAATAAACCCACGGGAAAAATTGCCAGCAAGGCAATTCATTACATCGAGCAGCACAGCAATGAGCTTGGCGACAGGGTCTTTAGCGATGCTGCTTTTGGTGATTTGATTGAGTGGCAATTGCGGGCCACGCCTAAAGTTTTCATCGACACTCGTTTGAATGTCTACGATGCAAAAATCGTGGCCGATTATCGCACTATAAATGACTGCTTGGATGGCTGGCAATCAAGGCTTGATGCCTATGCTGTTGACTGGGTCTTTGTTCCCGCCAACTCTAAGTTAGGTCAGTCATTGCTAAACAATTCGGCCTGGGAAAATCGCTATCATGATGATGGTGCTGTGATTTTTGTACGTAAGAAAATCTAGGGAAGCGCTTGATTCTCGCCGCTGTGCTTATCTATCCAGCTAGATAGTGAGTCAAGAACTATGCTGTTCTGATTGTCTGTTTCAAAAATCAGGTGCTCGGCATTACCAACGATCATCATTGTTTTGTCGTCTGATTTAACTGCAGCGAATAAATCGTAGGTGCCTTGTGGCTTAACCAGCTTGTCTTTGAGTCCTTGTATCATCAGCACCGGTAAAGTCTTGATGTCTCCACAGTGGCTCTGGGTGCGACGCATGAAGATAGCAAAGCGCATAAGCTCTTTGGGTGACAGCTCGTTTTTTGCCTTGAGACTGTTGGCCCAGAGTGTGCGCATCTCTGGTCTGGCTGTGGCTTGAGCGGCAATTTGAGTGCCAACGTTGAAGGGCTTGTCTGGGCCATTGAGAAAGTGTAGCGCTACTGTCAGGCTCATTCGCTTGGCCTGCAGTCTCTCGGCTGAAGGCACCGAGGCAATAACGCCGCGCAAATTCTGTCCGAACTGAGCTGCTGTATTGAGGGCAATGGCGCCACCCATTGATTCACCGAGCAGAAAGACAGGTGCTGATGGATTGTGCTGTTTAATCAATTCGACCAGATTATTGATATCAACAAAACTATCTTTGTAGTCGATTTTTTCATTGCCACTGGCATTCATCCAAGAGCCAAAGCCCCTAACATCGATGGCAAAAATCGTATAGCCCCGCGCTCTCATTTCGTGGGCAAACTTAGTGAAGGCGCGATTGTCGAGGCCCATGCCATGCACGGCAATAATGGTGGCTTTGCTTTTGATTCCGGGAGATGTGCTTTGCCAGGCAATTATCGGTAAAGTCTTGAGTTTGAAAGTTGTGGCCAGCCAGAGATATTCGCCCAGAGATTGAGGGTGAGTGTCAGCCATGTAATCTTTGAGAAAGCGATCGCGCACTGCTTTCAGGGGAACAGCTCCCACTGTATTTTCTATTTGTTCGCGTTCGCCCATCATCTGCACAAGCAGGCCCACAAGGTTTTTGCGGTAGAACTCGTTTTTGTCTTTGTCGCCAAGATTTTTGTAGATTTCAGCGAGATAGACATTGGCCCAAAAATAGGGACAGAGCCCGGATAGCTGATTGCTGTTGGTGGCGGTTAGCTGTGCCAGAACTAGAGCTGGTGCCTCGGCTTCTTTGTAGCGTTTCTCTAGAAGGTAGCAGCCCACCAGGCCTTCTTCTAGCTCGGCTCTTAGCAGCGTGCCTATGTCATTATTGCCAGCGCATAAGAGCGCTAGATTATAGTGCTTAAGAGCGTTTTTAGTGTCTCTCTGGCGGTAATAACACTCAGCAATGCAGCGTTGCAAAATTACTTGATCTTGCAGCGAGAGTTGCTGGTTGCCTGCTGGCAGCTCTTGAATTTCTTTTAGATACTTGATGGCATCGTTGTATTTCTCGTCTTTGAACTGCGAGAAACCAGCCAGATAGAGAATGGTTGGATCGAGTTTCTTAGCCTTGCGGGCCTCATTCAATGCTTCTGCGATTTTGGCATCAGCTTCTTCCACTTTGTCTGCTTGCAGAAGGCTAAATATTTGCAATTCAAGATTGCTCAGGTCGCCTTTTGAGCGGTTGGGCGCAGCGTTTTGCTGCATTCCCGATTGTTGCATGCCAGATTGCTGCATGCCAGATTGTTGCGGCTCCATTTGTTGCTGAATTGACTGCGGAGCAGGCTGTTGAAATGGCTGTTGAGGAGGCTGCTGAGGAGGGGCCAGGTCAGATGTTGATGTTGTAGTCAGCGGTGTGTGCGATTGCGGCACGTGTGCGAGACCTGGAATTGGCACTAATAACGTCGCCATCAACGCTGTTATGGAGGCGCCTAGTCGGTTAGTTCGTAGAAGTTGATGTTGCCGCACGGAATACCTAAAAGTTAGTAGGTCTAGTCTATAGCAAGCCGGCTCGGTGCCGCTAGCTCCCTTGGTGGTGATAGCTGATTTTCCCGGCCTCTTTTTGCCTGCCGCTAGTCAAGTGTCTATTGCTTTCTTGCCAACAGAGTCTTGTTTGCTATCGGCAAGCTAAAATAAAGGGCTATGAATCAAAACCCCAAAAGTCCTGACGAAAACAATGACAGTCTATCCGCTGAGGAGCGCAAGCTCAGGCTAGATGAGCACAAGCTTGAGATTGAACGCCAGAAGCTGCTCCTTGACAATAATAAGTTTGCCCATGACCGCTCTTTCATCAAGACCTGGCTGCCAATTATTTTGCCGGTTTGCGCCACCGTAGGTATCGCGGTAATTTCTTCGACCATTAGCCTGATCGATAAAAAGGCCCAAGAAGAAGCGACAAAAAGAGCAGGCATCGAGGCTGAAGCCAAAGATAAACATGACTGGTCTGTCAAAGTCGTAGAACTTTATCTCAAAAATCCCGCTTCTTTTGACCTGACGGCAGACAAGTATAAAGCTGGCCGCAACTTGCAGCTTCTGGCTTCGGTGGCACCGGCCGAAGTGCAGTCGGTGCTTGAAATTGAAGTGTCGAAGCTCACCCCCAGTCTAAACAATGAAGGTAATGCATCGGCGGAGTGGCTCACCACCCTTGGTGCTATTTCAAAAGTTCAAAGGGCAATTCATAAATCATCAAAGTCGTCAAAGGTGCTCTATGGAAGAGACCATGCTTTGGCTGAAACAGTAAATGCCCAAGACGTTTCGGTCATTGCCAAACCAGAAGAAGCTGTTCACTTTCAAGATATGACCGCCTACGTGCAATATCCAGAAACTCGAAAAGACGAAGCTACCACTGCAAAAGAGTTGCTAGTCTCAAAGGGAATGACCATACCGTCTATGCAGGTTTCGAGCCAACCGCCCGATCGCCTATTGATCAAATACTACCTGCATAAACAGAAGCCTCTGGCTGAAGCTCTAGCATCTGAATTGCAGAGCAAGCTGAATCTGAAAGCTAGTGAGGCAAGAAGAATAAAGAGTGAGGGGCACACTATGCCTGACGGCATCTTAGAAATCTGGCTGCCCAATTGACTTGCGCTGGTTTAGCGACTTAATCTGGCAGCGACTGGTGCGCCTTGAGTAAGTCAGCAGCAGCTTTTTTGTCTTCGTGTAATATCTGATATATGTGCGCTCTTTCGGTATAGGCATCACTGGCGTCTTTGGGCGATTTGTTAATGACCGCAGTATAGTCTTTGATTGCCGCCTGGTACTGCTTCATGGCAGTATAAGCCTCTGCCCGTCCCATTCTTGCCTTGGCTAGGTTGGGGTATTGCTTAAGTACTTTGCTGAAATCAGCTACTGCCTCTTTGTATTGTTTGCCGCTGGCAAGATAGATGCTGCCTCTGGTTTCGAAGGGCGCAATCAAATCAGGGTTTTGTTTAATTGCTTGATTGATATCAGCCATCGCCTCTGTGAGCTTATGCAGTTCCCGGTAACAATCGGCACGCAGGGTCAAAGCTGCGGCCTGCTTTCCTTTGGCTGCGGTCTTGAGAGCGCTGACTGGTTCTGGCTTTTTGCTCTGTTCAATTACAGCCGAGCAATCTTTTATAGCTGCATCAAAGTCGCGTTTCTTGGCGTAGAGCGTGGCGCGCAGAATTCGAGCAGACATACCGACAGAACTGTCTTTTTCTTGCTCCGCCCGGTTCACGGCCAGTGTAGCATTCGTCAGGGCGTTGGTCTGATCGCCCGCTTTGGCGTAGAGCGTCGCTAGATGAAGGGGTAAGTCTGGTTGCGACTTGTCGTTGAGTTGAAACTTTAGATAGTTGATTGCCCTTTGCAGGTCGCCTATCTTTTCGAGGCGTGCTGCGTCATTGCACAAGCCGGCACTTATCTTTTGCTCTTCTCTTACTGGTCGCAGCGTCAGATAGTGCTTCATATCAATGTTGGCTTCTTTGAGCTTGCCCAGTTGGCGGTAAGCAATCGCCCTGTTGTGATAGGGCATAGGTGATTTTGGATTGAGTTTAATTGCCGTGGTGTAATCGGCAATAGCCTTTTCGAGCTGATTGGCAACCGTATAACAATAAGCTCGGCGATCGTAGGCATCTGAGAGCTTTGGGTCTAGCTGAATAGCTAAATTGCAGTCTTTCATTGCCGCATCGTATTGATCGAGAGCGACATAAACAGCAGCTCTTTCGGCATAGAAAGACGCATTTTTGCTAGCTT
>Ga0075152_10001585_pt1 | contig 16406 bp, 14 predicted proteins | sample JI61114C2DNA_FD_70964 | JGI IMG/M metagenome (GOLD analysis project Ga0075152, IMG submission 70964) | Wastewater effluent complex algal communities from Wisconsin, to seasonally profile nutrient transformation and Carbon sequestration -... | ecosystem: Engineered > WWTP > Effluent > Algae...
GGTCGCGGTGATGTACGTGCTGCGCTTGCCGGTGAAGTAGGTGACCTGTCCGCCGGCGACGAAGCCGGTGTCCTTCGGCACGTCCTCGTAGAGCTTGTCCTCGACCTCGCGCTGACCGCCGGGCACGTAGTGGAACTCGCCGTAGAGAATTGCTTTGACGCCGCCGGTGCCGGACAGCGGCCACAGGTGGCTCAGCTTGGCGCTGCTGATCAGCTTCTGGCGATCGAGCAGGCGGACCTCGGTGTCGCCGAACTGGTTGTGCGCGGGCGAGCGCAGCACGCTCTGGCGGTAGTAGGGGTCGGTCGGCTGGTTGAGGCCGGCGTGGACCCGGATCGAGGTGCGCTGGCCCTTGCCGAAGGCGTAGCCGAGCCCGCCGCCGATGGTGTTGAGGTTGTCGAGCGGCCAGAAGTTGAGCAGGTAGATGTCGTCGCCGCGGTACATGCGGGAGCCGGCCCACAGCGACAGGCCCTTGGCGCCGAGGCCGGTCTCCTCGATGTAGAGGTTGCGCAGGGCGACGGCGGCGGCGAACTGGCCGTTGTAATGGAAGACGGGGTTGGCGAAGGCCGCGGTGGCGACGATGCGGGTGTAGGCGCCGGTCTTCTTCCAGTAGTCCTCGCGGCGCAGCTCGAGCTCGGCGTAGTTCGACTCGTCGAGGCGTGAGCCGCGGGCGACGATGTCGGCGTCGCGCCCGGGCCGACCGGTCGCGTCGCCGCCGGCGATCACGCGGCCGTAGGAGCCGAAGTGAAAGCCGTCGGCGTAGCCCGGCGGCTGGTTGGGGTCCTTCGGGCCGTCCTCGGGCGGCGGCGGCTCGCTCGCGGTCTTCTGGTCCTCGTCGACGACGGCCTTCGGCAGCGTGTCGGCGGGCGGGACCGGTCGGGTCGCCGCCGCAGCGGTGGCCGGCGGCGTGGTCTCGACGGTCGCGGGCTCGTCGGCGGCCTGCGGCTGTGAGGGATCGTCGGGGCCGGGCGATGCGGGAGGCGATGCGGGCGATGCGGGAGGAGACGCGGGAGGTGGTGGGGCCTGGGCGGCGGCCGTCGACGCGCCGAGGGGAGCCGCGAGCAGGCCGCCGAGGAGGACCACCTCACGAGACAGGCGAGGCATCAGAGGCGGGCAAAGCAGGCCGGGGACTCTATGGGTGTCGCGTCGCACAGGTGTACATCCAAGGTTTCACCAGATCCCGGCGCTATTGTCGACAGCGATCTTTGTTAGAGTTGCCCGCGGGTCGTGATGCGCTGCGCTCCCTCTCTCGGTGTACTGATGACGCTGGCGATGCAGGTCGGCTGCGGCGACGAGCCGCCGCGCCGGGCATGTGCGACGCACGTGTGGGCGACGCCCTCGCGTCCCGGCGCGCAGCTGCAGGTCATCGGGAGCTGGGACGGCTGGCTGACCCCGGGGATCACCATGCGGGCGTCGGACGATCCGCCGTGGCTGGTGGCCCGCGTCGACGGTGAGGTCCCCCCCGGCGAGTACGGCTACCTGATCCTCGAGGACGACGCGCACCGCATCGACGAGCACAACCCGCTGTCGACCTTCTGGGCCGAGCAGGGCGACCTCGAGGTCTCGCTGCTGGTGGTGCCGGACTGCGAGCAGCCGGCGCTGGTGATCGAGGCGGTCGAGGTCGATGAGCGGGGCGAGCTCGCGGTGCGGGCCCGCTTCGAGGCGGCGAGCGACGGGGCGCCGGTGGCGAGCGCGAGCGCGACGACGCGGTCGGGCGAGCTGGTGGCGGAGGCCTCGGCGCAGCGCGGGGAGGTGTCGCTGCGGCTGCCCGCGGCGGCGCGTGGCCGGCACACGCTGACGCTGACGGCGCGCGACGAGCAGGGGCGCAGCGCGAGCGCGACGGCGTCGGCGTTCGTGGGGCCGGTCGCGGCGAGCTGGGGCGACGGGCTGCTGTATCAGGTGGTGACGGACCGGTTTCGCGGCGACGGCGGCGCGGTGCTGGAGCCGCCGGCGACGCCGGGTTCACGGGCGGGCGGGACCCTCGACGGGATCACGGCGGAGATCGAGCGCGGGACCTTCGCGGCGATGGGGGTCACGGGGCTGTGGATCTCGCCGGTCTATACCAACCCGATCGAGGCTCGCGAGGGCCGCGGCGACGGGCACATGTACGAGGGCTATCACGGCTACTGGCCGAGCGAGCCGCGCGGGGTCGATCCGCGGATCGGCGGCGAGGCTGGGCTGGATCGGATGATCGCGGCGGCGCACGCGGCGGGGATCCGGGTGCTGCTCGACGTGGTGCCGAATCACGTCTACGAGGACAGCCCGCGCTTCGCCGAGCGGGACGACGATCGCTGGTTCAACTTCGCCGATCCGCCGTGCGTGTGCGGGCTCGGGTCCTGCGACTGGGGCAGCCACATCCAGACCTGCTGGTTCACCGATTATCTCCCGGACCTGCGGCTGCAGGAGCCGGCGGCGCTGAAGGCCGGGTACGAGGATCTGCTGTGGTGGACACGGCGCTTCGAGGTCGACGGGCTGCGCGTCGACGCGGTGCCGATGATGCCGCGGGCGGCGACCCGGCGCATGGCCCACGAGCTGCGGCTCGGCGTGCAGGGCGAGTCGCCGTTCCTGATCGGAGAGGTCTTCACCGGGGCCGGGGCGTGGGGCGTGGACGTGATCCGCTACTACCTCGGGCCGGAGGGGCTCGACAGCGTGTTCGACTTCCCGTTGATGTGGGCGATCCGCGACGCGGTGGCGCACGAGACGGCGGGCTTCGACGCGGTCGAGGCGATGATCGAGCAGATCGACGCGGCGACGGCGGGCTCGGGCGCGGTGCTGGGGCAGATGCTCGGCAACCACGATGTCACGCGCTTCTTCTCCGAGGCGCACGGCGACGCGGGCGGAGATCCGTGGGCCGCGCCCGCCGAGCAGGCCGAGGACGCGCGGGCCTTCGCCCGCATGCGCACCGGCCTGACGCTGCTGCTGACGCTGCCGGGCCTGCCGGTGCTGTTCTATGGCGACGAGATCGGCCTGGCCGGGGCCAACGATCCCGACAACCGGCGGGTGCTGCCCGACTGGGACGCCCTCAGCCCGGAGCAGCTGGCGACGCGCAGGTTGGTGCAGCGGCTCGGGACCCTGCGACGCTGCCTGCCGGCGCTGCGCAGTGGTTCACGGCGAGCGCTCCGGGTCGAGGACCGGCTCTACGTGTACATGCGCGGGGAGGGCGAGGCGCTGGTGCTGCTGTCGAGCGCCGCCGAGGCGACCATGGTCGCGGTGCCGGCCGAGCTCGCGCCGGGGGAGTACGTCGACGTGCTGACGGGGGAGCGGATCATGGTCGATGGTGCGGGCGTGCAGCTCGCCCTCGGGCCGCGACAGCCGCGGGTGCTGGTGCGGGCCGACGGCGGCTGCGCGGGCTGAGCGGGCGGATCTGCGAGAGGGGGCTTGACCGCGGGCGGGCGCGCGGCGAGCGTGTGGGGGATGCTCCGCCTTCGCTCGCTGCTGCTGGTCCCCTCGCTGTTGGTCGCCTGCGCCGACGCGCCGCTGATGTCCGAGTCGCAGTCGACCGCGCCGCCGGACACGACGCCCTATGACCCGTCGCAGGGCGGGGCGGCGGCGACGGCCTACGCGACGGGCGGGGTGGAGAGCGACACGGACGGGCCGCCGACGACCTCGGACACGGCGACGGACGGGACGACGGGCGAGCCGCCGCCGCCGATGTGCGACGACGCGTCGAAGCGGTGCGACCACGTGTTCAGCTACCCGGACAGCGGTGAGGCGTCGGTGGACGTGATGGGGAGCTTCTCGGCGGAGGGCTGGACGGTCGGGGTGCCGATGACGAGCGACGGCACGAATTGGACGGCGACGGTGCCGGTGCCGTGGGACACGCAGGTGCTCTACAAGTTTCGCGTCAACGGCGACATGTGGATCCCGGACCCGGGCAACCCGAACAGCGTCGACGACGGCTTCGGGAGCATGAACTCGGTGATCGAGCCGACGACCTGCGAGGAGTTCTCCTGCGACGCGGGGGTGGTCGGGACCTTCGACTGGCGCGACTCGGTGATCTACTTCGTGTTCGTCGACCGCTTCTTCAACGGCGACAAGGGCAACGACAAGCTGATCGGGGTCGAGTCGGCGGCGGACTGGCAGGGCGGCGACTGGGCCGGCGTGACGGCGAAGATCGAGGAGGGCTACTTCAACGAGCTCGGGGTCAACACGCTGTGGCTGACGGTGCCGATGGACAACACCAGCGACAAGGGCATCGGTACGGACGGCCACTTCTACAGCGCCTACCACGGCTACTGGCCGACCAACCTCGACCAGCCGGAGGAGCACTTCGGGACGCTGGCGGACCTCCAGGCGCTGGTGACGGCGGCCCACGATCACGACCTCAAGGTGATCCTCGACTACGCGATGAACCACGTGCACAGCAGCTCGCCGGTGTACGCCGACCACAAGGACTGGTTCTGGCCGAACGACAACGGCAAGGGCGGGAATTGCGTGTGCGGGCAGGGCTGCTCGTGGGACGAGGCGGCGGAGGCTCGCCGCTGCTGGTTCACCGACTACCTGCCCGACTTCAACTTCGAGGACGCGGCGGCGCGCAAGTTCTCGGTCGACAACGCGATCAAGTGGATCGAGGACACCGGCATCGACGGCTTTCGCCTCGACGCGGTCAAGCACATCGCCGACCCGTGGCTGTTCGACATGCGCGCGCGCGTGAAGGCGGACATCGAGTCGGTGACGCAGGAGCACTTCTACATGGTCGGCGAGACCTTCACCGGCAAGCAGGACGTGATCAAGTACTACGTGCGGCCGGACATGCTCGACGGCCAGTTCGACTTCCCGCTGCGCATGCAGATGGCGGCGACGGTGCTGCTGCGCAAGGGCAGCATGGCCGACCTGGCCGGCTTCATGGACCAGAACGACAGCTATTACGGCAACGGGATCATGAGCACCTTCATCGGCAATCATGACATCCCGCGGGCGATCCACCTCGCCGAGGACACGCCGGTGTGGGGCGACCAGTGGACCGACGGCAAGGACCGGGCGTGGGACAACAAGCCGGGGCTGCCGGCCGGGACCTCGGCCTTCGAGCGGCTCGGCCTGGCCTTCACGATCTTGTACACGACGAAGGGCGCGCCGCTGGTCTACTACGGCGACGAGGTCGGCATGCCGGGCGCGGGCGACCCGGACAACCGCCGCTTCATGCAGTGGGCCAACTACTCGGCCGGGCAAGCGCAGCTGCTGCAGCACATCAAGGACCTCGGGGCGATCCGCGCGGCTCACCCGGCGCTGCGTCGCGGGAGCCGCAAGACCCTGAGCTCGGCGCAGGACACGATGGCCTACGAGGTGAAGGATGCGAGCGAGACGGTGTACGTGGTGCTCAACCGCGGCGACGCGCCGGCCAGCGTGGGCGGGGTCCCGGCCGGCAGCTACAACGACGAGCTGGGCGGCGGGATGGTCGACGGCGGGATGGTCAGCGTGCCGGCTCGCTCGGCGCGGATCTTGATCAAGCCCTGAGCCGCTCGCGCGGGCGAGCGGCGCTCAGCGGGGGTCCTGGCCGTAGACCATGCCCGGGTCGGGCTCGTCGCCGCCCGGGCCGTCCGGAGCGGGGACGTCGATCTCCGGCGGCTGGATCTCCGGGGTCTTGATCTCGGGGCGCTCGATCTCCGGCTGCGGCGGCTTGGGCGGCTGGATCATCGGATCGGGTGGCGGCTGGATCTCGGGCTGCTCGATCTCGGGGCGCTGGATCTCGGGCTGCTTGATCTCGGGGCGCTCGATCATGGGGTCCGGCGGCGCGGGGATCTCGGGGCGCTCGGGCTCCTGGTTCTTGATGTCCGGCATACGAGGTCCATGCAGGCGGTCCGTGCCGGGCGCAAATGGCCGGGGGGGCCGCGGGCCTCGGTCGCGTCCGGGACGCCGGGACTGTCGCCGTGGAGGCACGCCGCGGCCGTGGCCGCCCGCGCCCGACGGCCTTCCTGGCCGCGAGACGGGCGGCTTGTTGACCTCGTCACGGTGATGCGGCGAGGATGACGCTGTGCGTACATTCATCGCCTCGTACTCCCTCATCGCCCTCGGCCTCGTCACGGGGTGTGGCAGCGGCGAGCCGCTGGACAGCGGCTTCGTCAGCAACAGCGCGCCGACCACGGCGACGATGCCGACGATGACGGCCGCCACGGAGGCCGGCGTCACCGAGACGGGCGCACCGACCAGCGGATCGAGCGAGCCGGAGGGGACGAGCACCGGCAGAGACCCGGTCGAGACCGGGCATTCGCCGGCGACCGAGTCCGACGCGACCACGGGGCCGCCGCCGCCGCCGCCCGAGCCGACCTGCGACGACGCGATGCTGAACCAGGACGAGAGCGACGTCGACTGCGGCGGGTCGCTGTGCGCCGGCTGTGCGATCGGTGAGGCCTGCAAGGTGCGCGAGGACTGCGAGTCCGACAGCTGCATCGCCGGCGTGTGCACCGACGCGAATTGTATGGACGGGGCCAAGAACGGCGACGAGAGCGACGTCGACTGCGGCGGCGCCTGTGGAGCCTGCGGCGACAACCTCGGCTGCGCTGCGGCCGAGGACTGCGACAGCGGGGTCTGTACCAACATGGTGTGCTCGCCGGCGGCCTGCGGCGACGGGGTCAAGAACGGCGCGGAGACGGAGGTCGACTGCGGCGGCGGGGCCTGCATCGGCTGCGCCGAGGGCCAGGCCTGCGTGGGCCAGCTGGACTGCCTGTCGGGCTTTTGTAACGCGGGCACGTGCGCGCCGAAGGAGTGCGACAGCGACGCCAACTGCGCGCAGTTCAACAGCGCGTGCACGAAGGGTGTGTGCAACGGGCTCAAGAAGTGCGAGGCGCAGAACGCCAACGAGGGCGCGGCCTGCGACGACGGGAACAAGTGCGCGACGGGCGAGAAGTGCAGCGCGGGCACCTGCGGCGGCGCGGTGCCGGTGGACTGTTCGGCGATGTCGAACCAGTGCGCGCTGGGGGTCTGCGACCCGAACAGCGGGGCCTGCACGGCGCAGGCGGCGAACGAGGGCAACCCGTGCAACGACGGGAAGAGCTGCACGGTGGCGGAGGTGTGCGGGGCGGGCACGTGCAAGGACCCGGTCAACCCGAATGGTTATGTGTTCTACGAGCCCTTCGCCAACAACGGGGCGGGCTGGCAGCTGGGGACGGAGTGGGGGATCGCCAGCGCGAAGGCGTCGGCGGGCGGCAGCGGCAACCCGGACCCGAGCGTGGACCACACGCCGACCGGCGACAACGGGGTCGCGGGCGTGGTGATCGGCGGCAACGCGACCACGGCGCTCCACGACTTCTACTACATCACGAGCCCGGCGATGAACACGACGGCGATCGCGGGCACCGTGTGGCTGTCGCTGTGGCGCTGGCTCAACACCGACTACAACAACTACATGGACAACCGGATCGAGGTGTTCAACGGCAACACCTGGGTGGCGGTCTTCTCCGGGCCGGCATGCTGCTCGCCGATCTTCGACAACCAGTGGAACCAGGTGAGCTACGACGTGACGGCCCACAAGAACGCGAACTTCCGGGTCCGCGTCGGGCACAAGGTCGGGCAGGGCGGGGCGTTCACGGTCGGCTCGTGGAACATCGACGACGTGGTGGTCGGCCCGGCCGTCTGCACGCCGTAGCTCGGGCGGAGGACGGCGTGGTATGCCCGGGGTCATGAGCAGCTTCCGTGACGACATTCTCCGCGGGCAGGTCGCGCTGGTCACCGGCGGGGGTTCGGGCATCGGGGCCGGCGTCGCCCAGGCGCTGGCCGCCCACGGCGCGCGGGTGGCGGTCTGCGGGCGGACGCAGGCGCGGGTCGACGGGGTGGCGGAGCAGATCGTCGCGGCGGGCGGCGAGGCGCTGGCGCTCGCGGCCGACGTGCGCAAGCCCGAGGCGCTGGCGGCGGTGATGACGGCGATCGAGGCGCGCTGGGGGCGGCTCGACATCCTGATCAACGGGGCCGCGGGCAACTTCCTCGCGCCGGCGGCGGCGCTGTCCGCCAACGGCTTCGGGACGGTGGTCGACATCGACCTGAAGGGGACCTTCAACGCCTGCAAGGCCGCGCTGCCGCTGCTGCAGGTGCGCGGCGGCAGCGTGGTCAACATCTCGGCGACGCTGCACTACGGGGGCACGCCGTTGCAGGTGCACGCGGCGAGCGCGAAGGCGGGGATCGACGCGATGACGCGGACGCTCGCGGTCGAGTGGGGGCCGGCGCAGATCCGGGTGAACGCGCTCGCGCCCGGGCCGATCGCGGGAACGGAGGGGATGGAGCGCCTGGCCCCGCCGCAGGCGCGCGAACGCATGATGGCCCAGATCCCGCTGCGCCGCTTCGGCACCATCGCCGAGATCGCGGAGGCGGCGCTGTTCCTGGCCGCGCCAGTGAGCGCTTACATGACCGGCGCGGTGCTGGTGGTCGACGGCGGCCAGTGGCTCACCGGGACCAACTTCCTCGCGCTGCTCTCGGAGTAGCTCAGGGGAGGGTGCCGCGAAACACCTGGCGGGCCGGGCCGGTCATCCACACGCGGTCGGCGGCGAGGCGTAGCTGCAGGGGGCCGCCGGGGAGCTGGACGCGCACGGCGGCGTCGGCGGGGACGAGGCTCTGGCGAGCCGCGGCCGCGACGGTGGCGCAGGCACCGGTGCCGCAGGCGGCCGTGATCCCGCAGCCCCGCTCCCAGACCCACAGGGTCAGGCTGCCGTCGGCCTCGAGGCGGGCGAACTCGACGTTGGTGCGGCCGGGGAAGCGTGGGTCGCGCTCGATCTGCGGGCCGAGCTCGCGGGCGAGCTGCTCGGGGTCCTCGTCGCGGCCGACGAAGGCGACCGCGTGGGGGTTGCCGAGCGAGACGGCGAGGAAGTCGCGGCCGGCGATCTGGTGGTCGCCGAGGTGGAGGGCAGGGCCCATGTCGACCTCGACCTCGCCGCTGCGCCCATCCGCGGACCGGGCGAGGATCCGGCAGACGCGCGGGCCCGCGTCGGTGTCGACCACGACGACGGGATCGACACCGGCCAGAAACAGGGCCACGCAGCGCAGGCCGTTGCCGCACATCTCCGGGCGCGAGCCGTCGTGATTGACGACGATCATCGTCCCTGCGGCGCCCGGGCTGCGCGGCGGGGTGATCACGAGGAGCCCGTCGCCGCCGACCCCGAGGCGCCGGTCGCAGAGGGTCGGGGCGCGCTCGCAGAGGCGCTCGAGGGCGACGGCGGAGCGCCGCAGGTCCACGAGCAGGAAGTCGTTGCCGAGGCCCTCGACCTTGAGGAAGGACAGGGGCCCGGCCGTCATGGCTCAGGGGGCCGGAGCAGCCGGCGGTGCGTCAGAGGGCGTGGGCGTGGCCGCGCTGCCGGACGGGACGGCGGGTGCGTCGGCCGGGACGGCGGGTGCGTCGGACGGGACGGCGGGTGCGTCGGACGGGACAGCCGGGACGGCGTCGGACGGGACAGCCGGGACGGCGTCGGACGGGACGGCCGAGGCGGGTGCGTCGGCCGGGTCAGTCACGGGCGGGGTCGGCATCGCGGCGTTCGGGTCACGAGTCGCGGGGAGCGGCTGGGGATTGGGACCGATGCGCTCGTCGGGGACGGCCTCGTCGGGACCGGCTGCCATCTCCTCGGCGATGTTCTCGTCGCTCTTGGACTTGAGGTTGGTCGAGCCGCTGTGCGCGCTGGCGTAGGCCAGGAACATCGCAAAGATCATGAAGCCTGCGGCGCAACCTTGCGTGACCTTTGCAAGAACGTCGGAGCTGCCTCCGCCGCCGAAGACGCTCTGGCTGGCGCCACCGCCGAGCGCGGTGCCCATGCCACCGCGACCGGCTTGCAGCAAGATGATGAGGATCATCAGGACGCAGATGATCACGTAGATGACAGTGATAAGTGTGACGAGGATGTCGAACATGGCTCAGGCCGCGCTGACGACGAGTCGAACGATCTGCAGAAAGGCTTCGGCCTCGAGGGAGGCCCCGCCGACGAGGAAGCCGTCGACGTCGCCCGCGGCCATCAGGGCAGCGGCGTTGTTGGGCTTGACGCTACCACCGTAGAGGATGGATCTGTCGGCGCCTGCGGAGCCGAAGTGCTCCTCCATCCAGGCCCGGAGTCTGCGGTGCATGGCGGCGGCGTCGCGTGGGGTCGCGGTCTTGCCGGTGCCGATCGCCCAGACCGGCTCGTAGGCGAGGATCAGGCGCTCGCCCATGAGTTCATGCGGAAGCTGAGATAGCGCGGCCGAAAGCTGCGATATCACGAAGCTTTCGTGGGTGCCGGATTCGCGGATCTCGAGGCCCTCGCCGACACAGAGGACGACCCGGAGATCGGCCTCGAGGGCGAGCTGGACCTTGCGGGCGACGCCGGCGTCGGTCTCGCCGAACAGGGCGCGGCGCTCCGAGTGACCGACGATCGCCCCGTGGACGCCGGCGTCGCGCAGCATCTCCGGACCGACCTCGCCGGTGAAGGCGCCCTCGTCCTGGGCCGCGACGTTCTGGGCGAACAGGAACAGGGGGCCCTGCGGGCGGACCCAGGGGCGGACGACGTCGAGGGCGACGAAGCTGGGGGCGATGCCGACGCGGACCTGCTTGCCGCCCTCGGCGACCGGTTCCGGCAAGTCACCGACCACGGCGGTCGCCAGATCCTCGGCCGCGCCGCGGAGCAGGTTCTGCTTCCAGTTGCCGATGGTCCATCGCGTGCGGGTCACGGTCAGCTGCTCCTGCCGGGGTGCCCGGAGTGGGGCAGCAAGGCCTCGACGCCCGGGAGGGTCTTGCCCTCGATCATCTCGAGCGAAGCGCCGCCGCCGGTGGAGATGTGATTGATCTGGTTGGCGACGCCGGAGTCCTGGATCGCGGCGACGCTGTCGCCGCCGCCCACGACCGTGAACCCGGGGCACGCGGCGACCGCGCGGGCGAGCGAGAGGGTGCCCTCCGCGAACAGGGGGTTCTCGAACAGGCCCATCGGGCCGTTCCAGAACACCATCTTCGCGTTGCGGATGGCCGAGGCGAAGCGGATCTCGGTGTCGGGGCCGATGTCGAGGGCCATCTCGTCGTCGGGGATGCCGGCGTCGTCACCGTCGCCGACGCGGATGATGCGGGCGGCGCTGGCCTTGAGGCCGCGACCCAGGCGGAGGTCGGTCGGGAGGATCACGCGGATGCCGCGGGCCGCGGCGCGGGTCAGCAGGCTGCGGCAGTCGGCGAGGCGGTCGGGCTCGTGCAGCGAGGCGCCGAGCTCGAGGCCCTTGGCGGCCAGGAAGGTGTTGGCCATCGCGCCGCCGATGAGGATGCTGTCGCCGTCCTTGAGGCGGCCGAGGGTGGCGATCAGCACGGGCAGCTTGTCGGAGACCTTCGCGCCGCCGATGATCATCACGAAGGGGTGGGCCGGGTGGTGGACCACGCGACCGAGGGCCTGGGTCTCGGCCGCGAGCAGCAGGCCGGCCGCCTTGGCGTTGATCAGGCGCGGGACGCCGACCACGGAGGCGTGGGCCCGGTGCGAGGCGCCGAAGGCGTCGTTGACGTAGGCCTCGGCGAGGTTGGCGAGGGCCTGCGCGAAGGCCGGGTCGTTCTTGGTCTCGCCGGGGTGAAAGCGGAGGTTCTCGAGCAGGACGACCTGCTGGGCGCGGGTGTCGAGGACCAGCTTGGTGACGCCGTCGCCGACGACCTCGTCCGGGAGTCGGACCTCGCAGTTGAGCAGTTCTGCGAGGCGGAGGCCGACCGGCTCCATCGAGTATTTGAGGTCGACGGCGCCGTCGGGACGACCGAGGTGCGAGGCGAGGATCAGCCGCGCGCCGCGTTCGCGGAGGCGTTGCAGGGTCGGCAGGGTGGCCCGGATGCGCGAGTCGTCGCGGACCTCACTACCCTTGAGGGGCACGTTGAAGTCGACGCGGACGAAGACGCGGCGGTTCTCGACGTCGAGATCGTCGAGCGTGGGCAGGTTCAAGGGGCTGTCGGGGGCCGACGGCATGGGGAGCAGCAATACCGACCGTGGCCCGATCCGTCCACGCCGCGGTCCGTGAGCTTTCGACCGCTACTCGGCCGCCCAGCGCGCGTCCATCGCCCGCTCCTGGCGCAGGTCGTGGCTGACGAGCTCGATGAGCTCCGAGGACAGGCCGATGATCTGCTCCGGGGAGTAGCCCTGCTCGCGCATCTGCCGGAACAGCGAGCGGGCGAGGATGCTGAGTGCGCGACGGTGGGTGTCCCGGGTCTCGGCGGTCGGCGTCATGAGCGGCGGTCCTTTGCGCGGCGCACTCTGCAAGTGTCACGCGCGCCGCTCCAAATCCCATGCGTGGCAATTAGTATCAAAGATTTTCAATGTTTAGGGTGGAAGCGCCCCGCGCGAGAGGGCGCTGGGTCGCGGCAGTGTGCACCGATCTGCACAACCTGGCTGTCATGCACGCGCAGCGGGGTGCACACCGAGCTCAGTTGCCCGGGGCCGGGAGAGAGATCTGGCCGCTCAGCACGCGGTTGAGCACGGACAGGCGCTGGCGGAGGTCGGGGGCCAGGACGCTGAAGGCCACGCCGATCTGCTGCGAGCCCTCGGTGTCGGTCAGCCACACGACTTGTCCCGGCACGATGATCGCCTCGCTCGCGCCCCACTCGAGCACCAGCCGGAGGTGCACCTGCACCTGTGTGCCGGGCTCCACGGGGGTATTGGTGGTGAGGCACACGGCGCTGTCGCTCATGTCGCGGCCGCGGCCGACGATGCGTCCGCGGCTGGTCTCGAGTTCGACGTCGAGGTCACAGGCGAATCGTTCATGCATGCCGCGCCGAGCTGTCACGGTGGCAGAGTATCAAAGTCAGGGACGCGGCCACTATGGGCCGTTGGAGCGCAGTTTCGCGTCGTCGCCATTGGCTCCGGGGCGCGGGAAGCGGAGCCCGGTGAGGCCGACCAGCACGGCCTCGACCTCGGCGAGGCGGACATGGCGGCCGATCGCCTCGCGGCCGTCGCGAGCGGGCAGGCTGGCGATCTCGAGCAGGAGTTGCTGGCGCTCGAAGTACAGCTGGGTCACCCGCACCAGCAAGCGCTCGCGGACGTCGGCGAGGTCGAGGGCCGCCCGCGCGGCGCGCAGCTCGTCGGGGTTGAAGATCAGGCGGTCGAGGTCCCAGCTGGCGCGCAGCTGGAGGTTGCGCCCGGCTCCGAGGTCCTGGGAGAGCTCGTCGCCGTCGTCGGCGGCCTGGTCGAGCTGCCAGCCCTGATCGTTGCGCAGGTCGAGGCCGATCTGGACCTCGGGGAGGAGGGCGGCCGCGCGAGCGCGCCGGAGCCAGCGCTCGGCGGTCCGCGGCGCGAGCGTGGCGCGACGCAGGGCGGCCTCCTGGACCGTGGCGACGCTGGGGCGAGTCGGCAGCTCGGCGAGCGCGCGGGCCAGCAGCGCCGGGTTCGGCGGCGGTGGTGGTGGCGGTGGTGGCGGGCCGAGCAGGGACAGCAGCAGCGCGAGGATCACGGGGCACCTTCACAGACCGCGGCGCGCAGGGCTTGCCGCTCGGCGGTGAACAGCGGGCCGCGGCTGCGCGGGGCCGGTAGGGCGTGCAGGCTCGCTCGCGCCTGCGCCTGGAGATCGGCGCGTTCACGGCGCTGGGCGACGAAGCGGACCGGGTCGATCCCGAGCTGCAGCACGGCCAGCAGCTGCAGGCCGGTGGTCGCCGCAGCGCCGGGGGCCCCGAGGTCGCGCCAGCGCTCGCGGGCCGCCAGCTCGATGCCGACGCGCAGGCGCAGCATGCTCGGTCGGCGCAGTCGCAGCGGACGGGCCGGCCGCGCGCAGACGAAGCGCTCGCTCGGGGCCTCGGGGCAGGGGCGGGCGATGAAGCCGAGGTGTTCGCGGCCAGCGGACGGGAGCGCGCCGACGGGTCCGCAGGCGCGCGGTTGTGGGGTCTCGCGCGGGATCGCGGTCCAGGTGGCGAGGCGCGGTCCGGGATCGCCCCGCACGATCCACCAGGTCGCGTCGCCGCCGTCGCCGAGGACCAGGGTGCTGGCGTCGACGAACTCGGCGCGCAGGCTCGCCACGTCGACGGTGCCGGCGAGCTCGAGGCGCTGCCAGCAGCGGGCGTCCGGCGCGTCCCAGCAGACCCAGGCGTCGCCGCGCCACAGCGCCAGCCAGGCGAGCGGCGCCGCGAAGCCGCCGTGCACGGTCGGGAGGGGGTCGTCGGGCTCGAGGACCCGGGGCGTGGTCACCTCGGCGGGCCCGGTGACGAAGGCGAGGATCAGCGCGAGCTGCATGGTGCGGGTGTCGGCCGCTGCGGTGGCGCTGTTGCGCTGGACCGCGAGAAATTTGCTCGCAAGTTCGGTGCAACGCCGCGACCGTTCGGGCCGAACCAGGGGCCATGGATCTGACAGCGCTGCTGCTCGCGGGGACCCTCGGGGCGCCGGAGGGGCCCGGGCTCCGCTTCATCGATGTCGGCCAGGGCGGCGCGCTGCTGCTGCTCGGCCCCGAGGGGCACGCGGTGATGATCGACTCCGGCCCGCCGGGCGCGGCGGAGGCGGTGATCCACGCGCTGGACGATCACGGGCTGATGCGCGTCGACCTGTGGATCCACACCCACTTCGACGCCGACCATGTCGGCGGCTTCGGGCGCGTGCTCCCGGGGGCCGACGGCGCGGTCGACAGCGACGACGACATCGAGGTGCTGGCGCTGTGGGATCGCGGGCTGGACGGGGCGCCCGAGACCGACTCGGTCGCGGCGTACCGCGAGCTCGCGGGCGAGCGGCGCCGGCAGGCCCGGGCGGGCGATCGCTGGGATGCGCCGGGGCTGTCGCTGCGGCTGGTTGCGACCGGAGCGCCGGCGGCCCTGGCGGCGGAGAACGCCCGGGGCCTGGCGATCTGTGTCGAGCTCGGGGGGCTTCGGCTGCTGGCGCCCGGCGATCTGCCGGCCGCGCAGGCGGCGGCGGCGGCGGCGGACTGCGGCGTGGTCGATGTGCTGTGGGCGGCGCACCACGGCGGCGCGGACGGGAGCTCGACGGAGGTCATCGCCGCGGCCGATCCCGCCCTTGTCGTCATTACAGCGGGCCGCGACAACGCCTACTGCCATCCGGCGCCGATCACCCTCGCGCGGCTCGCGGAGCGCGAGGTATGGATCTCGGGTCTCGCGGGGGCCGGTCCGCTGGGCGGGTGTGCTGGCCTCGCAACGTCGTTTGGCGCCCGTCATCGGCTGTTGCCGGGGGATCTGTGGCTTGCCGCCGGGGACTGAGCGGTTCTACGGTCAGAAGCGGAGATTGATGGCGTCGCGGGTCGTCGGCCCCCAGGTGGCCCCGTCCCTATACGCTGTTACACTGCGACGCCAGTGCGCCCCCCCTGCTCAAGTGCTCTCCTCGGCCTCGTGCTGCTGAGTCTGGTCGCGGGCTGCGGTGGCTGGCGCGGCCACGGTAACACCTACTACCGGCGCTGGGAGCCGGGGCCGGTGAAGCACGAGGCGACGTACCGCTTCGGCCTGCCGGGCGCGGCCTGGGCCCCGCTGAAGCAGAAGGGCACCCAGGTGGCCTGGTTCAACGAGGGCCTCGACGCGGCGATCCTGCTCGACAGCCAGTGCGAGAGCCACGGGGACAGCACGCTCGAGCAGTTCACGGACCACCTGCGGATCGACTTTCGCCAGTGGGAGGTCAAGTCGCAGGAGTCGGTGATGCTGGCCGGGCGCGACGCGGTCCGCACCGTGGTGTTGGCGTCGATCGACGGCGGGCCGCAGTCGCAGCTGGAGCTGTACGTCACCAAGAAGAACGGCTGCCTCTTCGACCTCGAGTACATCGCTCCTCCGGGGAATTTCGAGCGCGGCCGGGCCGACTTCGCCCGCGTGGTCGCGGCCTTCGAGTTCCCGATCGGGTCTCCGAGCAAGGGATAGGCGACTGTGCTCGGCTGGATCGAATCTATCGGCAAGTCGATCCGCGACGGCGTGGAGTGGGCGGGCGCCATGGCGACCATGTTCCTCCAGGCGGTGGGATCGGGGCTGCGGCGGCCGCTCGGGATCTACGACATCTTTTATCAGGTCGTCGCGCTCGGCGTGCGCAGCATCCCGCTGGCGACGCTGATGGGGGTCTTCGTCGGCATGGCGCTGACCTGGCAGTTCGGCGAGGCGCTGATGGGCTTCGGGGCCAAGAACGCGGTCGGCTCGGCGGCCGCGCTGGCGCTGGTGCGCGAGCTGGTGCCGACGATCATGGCGCTGACCGTGGGCGCCAAGATCGCGACCGGCATGACCGCGGAGCTCGGCTCGATGAAGGTCTCGGAGCAGATCGACGCGATCGCCTCGCTCGGCGCCGACCCGGTCAAGAAGCTGATCTGGCCGCGGCTGGCCGCGGCGACGCTGGCGCTGCCGCTGCTGTGCGTCTACGGCAACGTGCTGGCGCTCGGCGGTGGCGCGGTGATCGCCGACGCGGTCTTCGATGTCCCGGCCGGGTACTTCTACGAGACCTACGTCGACGAGCTGTACCCGATGGACTACATCTCCGGGCTGGTCAAGGCGACGACCTTCGGCATGCTGGTCGGCATCATCGGCTGCTTTCAGGGCTTCCAGACCAAGT
>Ga0075152_10001588_pt1 | contig 16400 bp, 8 predicted proteins | sample JI61114C2DNA_FD_70964 | JGI IMG/M metagenome (GOLD analysis project Ga0075152, IMG submission 70964) | Wastewater effluent complex algal communities from Wisconsin, to seasonally profile nutrient transformation and Carbon sequestration -... | ecosystem: Engineered > WWTP > Effluent > Algae...
GAATCCGCGTTCACCGCCAAAGATGTCGCCACGATTGAGAAGGCCCTCGCTCGCGGCAACGAACGCGTCACTGCTCTGGCGGCGAATCAATCGCCATGGACCACGAAGAAAGGCAAAGTCGTGCGCGGCTTTGTTTCCGCCGTCGATGGATCGACACAGCCCTACGGCGTCATCATTCCGAAGAGCTACGATGGAGTGAAGCCCATGCGGCTTGATGTCGTGCTGCACGGCAGCTCGAAGCCGGTGGGCATGAGCGAGCTGAAGTTCATCAGTCGCTTTGACGAAGGCGATGACGACAAAGGCAATGCGCCGGACGTGGATTACATCGAACTGCATCCGCTTGGCCGTGTGGAAAACTGCTACCGCTGGGCGGGCGAGACAGATGTGTTCGAGGCCATCGAGGCCGTGTGCCGCAACTACAAGATCGACCGCGACCGCATCGTACTGCGAGGCATGAGCATGGGTGCATCGGGCACCTGGCATCTCGGCTTGAAGCATCCGGACCGCTTCGTCGCCATCGGGCCGTATTGTGGCTACGTCGATACGCACCGCTTCTCCGAGACGCCGATCCCGGGCTTCATCAAGGTCGGGCCGCTGCCGCCGCATCAGGAGATCGGCCTGCACATGCTCGACTCCGTGGACTACGCCGCGAACGCTGGAGTCGTGCCCGCCATCGCGGCCATTGGTGACAAGGACACCTTCTTCCAATCACACGTCCACATGGGCGAGGTTTTCGCGAAGGAAGGCATCCCGTTCGTGAACCTCATCTCGCCCGGCACCGGCCATGTGATTGATGCGAAGACACATGCCGAGCAGATGCGCCGCATCGGCGAGCATGTAACGAAGGGAATCGATCACGACCCGAAGCAGATGCGCTTCGTGACCTGGACGCTGAAATACAACCGCTGTCATTGGTTGGAGCTGCTTGCGATCGGCAGGCATTACGAGCGTGCGGAGTTTCGAGCAACGGTGAGCGATGACCGCATTGACGTCAGTGAAGCGCGCAACATAAAGCGCTTTACGATTCATCGACCGGTGACCAAAATGCGCATCGCTGGTGTCGAGATTGCTCTGCCGCAGCACAAAGCCGATGACGCACTCGTTTTCACGAAGTCGGGTGAGACATGGCAATGCGATGGCCCTCGCGCTCAAATCACGCTCATCGGCAAGCAACCCGGCCTGCAAGGCCCCATCGACGACGCTTTCGCCACGCCATTCCTTTGCGTGCGCGGCACAGGGAAGCCATGGAATGCCGAAGTAAATGCCTGGGCCGCCGCCAGTTTGAAACGCTTCGAATACGAATGGGCGCGCTACATGCGCGGCGATCTGCCGATGAAGAATGACACCGAAGTCACCGAGGCCGATGTGCGCGACAAGCACCTCATTCTCTTCGGCGATCCCGGCAGCAACTCATGGATCGCCAAAGCCCTGCCAAAACTGCCGGTGACATGGACCCGCGATGCTGTGCGTCTCGGCGACCAACTTCAGTCCGCCAAAGATCACGCACCTGTCTTCATCTGCGCCAACCCGCTCGCCAAGAATCGCTACATTGCCATCAACAGCGGCCACACCTTCCATGAGAAGGAGTTCGCGGCCTACAACTACCTGCTCTTTCCGCGTCTCGGCGATTGGGCGCTGATACAGATCGATAGCGAAGAGCCAGTGGCGGTTGGATATTTCGACGAGTCCTGGATGAAGGCTGGCGTTGTCGCACCGTAGAAAGAGACGCCCATGCCCCGAATTCTCATCGCCGAATGCAAGCAGGAGGTCTCCACCTTCAACCCGCACCTGAGCGGGTATGACGATTTTGGCATTCGACGTGGGCAGGAGTTGCTGAGCTACCACCGCACCGTGCGGAATGAGATCGGCGGAGCGCTGAGTGTCTTCGACGCAATGCCGGATGTGGAGCTGGTGCCCGCTTACAGCGCCTTTTTCATCACATCAGGCGGCACCTTGGCAAAGTCGGCGTGGGAGTGCATCGCCGGCGAGTTTCTCGAGGCCATCCGTTCCGCCCCACCGGTCGATGGCGTGTATTTTTGCATGCACGGCGCGATGGCGAGCGAGGAGGAGCTCGATCCCGAAGGCTGGCTGCTGGCGGAGACTCGGAAGATCCTCGGCGAGCATGTACCCATCGTCGTGTCGCTCGATCTGCATGGCATTTTGACGGATCGCATGGCCGAGCAGAGCGATGCGATCGTCGCTTACCACACTTATCCGCACGTCGATTTCTTCGAGACGGGCCAACGTGCCGCGAAGCTGCTGCTGAAGATCGTCGCGGGCGAGGTGAAGCCCGTGACGGCCAAAGTCACCGTCCCCGCACTCGTGCGTGGTGATGAATTGATCACGGCCAGCGGCTCGATCCGCCATGCGGTGAATGCAGCAAAGTCAGTCGAGCAAGGTCCAGGCGGCCTCTCTGCGGCGATGATGTGGGGCAATCCCTTCACTGATGTGCCCGAACTCGCCTCGTGGGCCTTTGTGGTGACGGACAACGACCCAACGCTGGCCGAGCGCGAGGCGCTGCGCATCGCGAACTTGTTTTGGGAGCATCACGAGAAGATGCGCGTGCCGTTGAAGAGCCTCGACGAAATGGCGGCCATCGTGAAGGCGCACACCAGCGGCACACTCGGTCTTGTTGATGCCGCGGACGCCACCAGCTCCGGCGCATCGGGCGACAGCAACGCGATCCTGCGCCAGCTCATCGAAACCGGCTGCACGGCACGCGTGTTGCTGCCCATCGTTGATGAACCGGCGGTGAAGATGGCCTTTGCGGCTGGAATCGGCTCCACGATCACCACGCGCATCGGCGGCACGCTCGATCCACAGCGGTTCAAGCCGCTAGAAATCACCGCGAAGGTGCGATTGCTGGCCGACGGCCTCTTTCGCAGCGAGTCCTTCGGTGAAGAGTGGCTCGCAGGCCCCACCGCCGTGCTGGAGGTGGAGAACTTCACGCTCGTGGTCAGCAGCCGTGCCGTGAATCTCTACGACCGCTCGTTCTTCTACGCGCACGGTCAGAATCCGGCGCGATTTGACGCCGTGGTGATCAAATCCCCCCATTGCCAGCCGCACATGTATGCCGACTGGTGCGCACAGATGGTGCATGTCGATGCTCCCGGTTCCTCCAGTGCCAATCTGCCGTATCTCGGTCACACGCGTTGCGCTCGACCGATGTTCCCGCTCGATGCGGACGTTTCATTCCAACCCAAAGTCCGACTTTTCCAACGATACCCATGAAAATCCGAGAAATCCGCTGCGCAGGTTTGCGCGGAGCCACACCTGAAGGAGGCTGGAGCAACGAACTCCGCCCTGAGGACTGCGTTCACACGCTCATCGCAGTTCATACCGATGAAGGAGCCGTCGGGCTCGGCAGCGTGTTCACGAATGACGCGCTCGTTCGCGCTTCGCTGGCGGTGCTGGAGCCGTTGTATCGAGGCGAGAATGCCTTCGAACCCGAGCGCGTGAGCGAGAAGCTGCATCAGAACATGTTCTGGCTCGGTCGCGGCGGCGCGATCACGCACGCGATCAGCGGCATCGACATCGCGTTGTGGGATTTGCTCGGCAAGGCGACGGGACAGCCGGTGGGTCGTTTGCTTGGCGGTCGGTACCGCGAGCGGGTGCAGCCGTATGCCTCGCTGCTGATGGATGAGCCCGAGAAACTGCGCGATCATCTGCTCAAAGTGAGAGCGCAGGGCTTTCGAGCCTTCAAAATCGGCTGGGGGCCGTTTGGTCGTCGAAACGCGGCCACGGATGAAGCCATCGTCAAAGCCGCGCGTGAAGCCGTGGGGCCGGACAACAAGCTCATGGTCGATGCGGGTGGCAGCGATGCGCATTGGACGAACGGCTACAAGTGGGCGCTCAACACCGCGAAGATGCTCGCCGATTATGACGTGCATTGGTTTGAAGAAGCGCTCACGCCCGACTCGCTCGAAGACTTCGCGAAGCTGCGCGAGCATTCACCCGTGCCGATCAGCGGCGGTGAGGTGCTCACACGACGCCAGGCCTTCCAGCCTTTCCTTGAAGCTCGCGCCTTCGACATCATTCAGCCAGATGTGACGAAAGTCGGCGGCATCAGCGAGGAGCGTCGCATCGCATGGATGGCGCAGGAGCACGGCGTGCAGTTCATTCCGCACGGCTGGAACACGGCGGTCGGTCTCGCGGCGGATCTGCATCTCGCGTCTGCGTTTCCGGGCACAGATCTGGTCGAGTATCTCACCGGATCGCCCTTCATCGACGAGATTACTCTCGGCGGTTGGAAGCTCGATGCCGACGGCATGTTGGCGATCCCAACGACCCCCGGCCTCGGCCTCGAACTCGATCCCGATGCGGTGAAGAAGTACACACGGGGTGAGCCTTTGCTTTGATCGATACCATGAAAAACCGTCTTCCTACCATGAACCCACCCATCAGCACCCATCGCCGTGATTTCCTGCAAACCGTCAGCCTGAGCGCGCTTGGCGGAGCTTTGTTTCCAGCCATGTCTGGCTCGGTGGCAGCGGCGGATGCAGGGGTGAAAAAGGAGGCTGCTGTGGCACTGCCTGCGCTCAATCGCTTTCCCCGCATGATGCAAGACTGGCTGGTGACGGAGGTGCGGGCGGCGGAGTCGCGGGGGAATGAGAACCGTGAGGCTTTGAAGACGAAGGCGGATGCGGAGGCTTATGTGAAATCCGTGCAGGAGCGCATCCGCGAATGCTTCGGGCCGATGCCGGAGAAGACGCCACTGAATGCCAAAGTCACGAAGACGCTGGAGCGTGATGGCTACCGGATCGAGAACGTGATCTTCGAGAGCCGGCCTGGCTATCTGGTCACGGGGAACTTGTATCTGCCGAAGGCTGCCAAGCCGGTGCCGGGAGTCATCGGCGTCTGCGGGCACTCGCTGAATGGCAAGGCGGCGGAGGCTTACCAGAGCTTCGCGCAAGGCCTGGCAAGGCAGGGCATGGCCTGTTTCATCATCGACCCGCCAGGGCAGGGGGAGCGCTTCCAATATCTGAACGAGAAGCTCGGCTCTCGGCTCGGCGGCGGGACTTCAGAGCATAACCAGATGGGCAATCATCAGGTGCTCGTGGGTGAGGTGCTCGGCGGCTGGTTCGCCTGGGATGGGATTCGGGCACTGGATTACCTGCTGACGAGGTCGGAGATCGACCCACAGCACATCGGCGTGACGGGGAACTCAGGCGGCGGCACGCAGACGACCTGGCTCTGTGGGCTGGAGCCGCGTTTTACCATGGGTGCTCCTTCCTGCTTCGTGACCACCTTTCGTCGCGATGCGGAGAACGAGCTGCCGCAGGACTGCGAGCAGTGCCCGCCGGGCGTTTTGGCGGCAGATCTGGATCATTGCGATTTCCTTGCCGCCATGGCTCCGAAGCCGGTGATCATCATGGCGCAGGAGAAGGATTACTTTGATGCTCGTGGATCGGCGGAGACTTATGAGCGGCTGAAGAAGCTCTACACGCTGCTCGGTAAGCCGGAGAACATTCAGCTCCACGTCGGCCCTGATCCGCACGGCTACACGCAGCCGAATCGCGTGGCGATGTATCGTTTCTTTGGCAAAGCCACGGGACTGGGTGGGCATGAAATCGAGCCGGTAATGAAGATGGAACTAGAGAAAGACCTGCTCTGCACGCCAGAAGGTCAGGTGGCCGGGATGGACTCGAAGATGCTGATGGCTTTCACCCGTGAAAAAGCGGAGAGGCTGGCGGCAAAGCGTCTGCGTTTGAGAGGAGAGATGCTCAATGCTGCGGTGGGTCAGGTCTTGAAGCTGCCGACTCTGCCGAAGTCAGCGCCGGATTACCGCATCCTACGCAGCGCGGGTGGTCGGCAGTATCCGACGAAGGGCTACTGCACTTATGCGGTGGAGACGGGTGCGGAGGTTCATGCCTTGGTCACGCGCTTGAGCGAAGAGACTCTGACTTCGCGCCTGCCGCGTGGGCAAACGAAGGCGGTGCTGTATGTCTCGCATCGCTCGGCAGACGCAGAGCTGCGTGATGAAGCGCTGGTGAAGGAACTGATCTCCGCAGCACCTGATGCCGCCTTCTTTGCCTGTGATGTGCGTGGCATCGGTGAGTCCCAGCCGGATACCTGTGGCACAAATCAGTTCCTGCGCCCTTACGGCAGCCATTACTTTTACGCGGCCTATGGCCTCATGCTCGGCCAGCCGCTGCTCGGTCAGCGGACTTACGATGTGCTGAGCGTGATCCAGCTTCTCGTGGCGGCGGGGCACACGGAGATTCATCTCGCAGGCAAAGGCTGGGGTGCTCTGCCTGCCCTCTTTGCCGCCGTGCTCAGCTCGGAGGTGCAGCAAGTGACGCTGAAAAATGCGCTCAGTTCCTTCCACGAGATCGCCGTGCACGAGGACTACAAGTGGCCGTATGCGGCCATGCCTTTCGGCGTGCTGGAGCACTTCGATCTGCCGGATTGTTACCAAGCTTTGCAAACGAAGAAGCTCCGCCAGATCGAGCCCTGGGGCGCAGGCGATGGGATGTCTTGAGACAGCTCACTTCCCCGCTGGCAGGGCACGGGGGATTTCCTCGATGGGCATGCCGAAGCGGATGGTCTCCTCCATGATCTGGGTGCGGCGGGACTCGATCTGATTCGGGCTGTTCGCGGGGTCGCGATTATTGACGATGTTTGGCTGGATGAAGATGAGGAGTTCATCCCGCTGCGTGGTCTTTTGTGTGGTGCCGAAGAGGTGTTTCAAAACGGGCACGCGGCGCAGGAAGATGGCTCCGCGTTCGTTCGTGCCGGTGCGCTCGGTGACGAGTCCACCGAGCACGACGGTGGCCCCGTTTTTGACGGTGACGGTGGTCATCAGCTCCTGCGTGCCGATGGTGGGCACCGTGTTTCCAGAGATGACCTGCTCGCCGACGATGTTGTCATTGATCTGGGCGATGCGGAGGGTGACTTCCTTGTCGGAGTTAATCAGCGGGACGATCTCCAGCTTCAGGACGACATCCCGGTAGTCGATGCTGGCGCTGGTGGCGGCGATATTGTTGCCGACGCCTGCATTGGAAAGGATGTTTACTGGCACGGCGATGCGTTGGCCGCTGGAGATGGTGGCCTTGCCGTTGTTCATGATGTGCAGGCTGGGGCTGGACAGCACTTTGAAATTTTTGTTTCCCTCCAGCACTTTGATGTAGCGGCTCAGAGCTCCGAGCTGGCCGTAAAAGCTCATCGCGGCAGTGCTCAGACCTTCGCCATTCCACGGCAGATCGAGTGCCCCGGCGATGCCCGTAGCTCCACCGGGTGTGGTGACGTCTTTCTGGCGCAGGGTGAAGTCATCCAGCGCGTTGAGGAAGTCGAAGCCGTAGTTGAACTCGCCGCCGAGACTTAGCTGGCCAATGATGGTGCTGACATAGACCTGCTGCGGGCAGACATCCATTTCCTGGATGAGCTTGTCGATGACCTCGATGTGCTCGGGCGAGCCATTCACGACGAGGCTGTTCGACTGCGGATCAGCGATGAGCAGTGTCTTGCCGACAATGACGGACTCGGGGGCGGAGACGGCATCTGGATCATCCAGCATGCTCTGGCTGGCGCGGTTGTTTCCCTGGCCTTGGCCCTGGCTACCAGTATTGAAGCCAAAGGCTCCACCGCCATTGTTGTTGCTGCCAAAGCCGCTGTCGGAATTGCGATTCGCGGCGTCGGTGGAGGGGCTGTTGGACGAGCCGCTTGGGCGTCGGCGACTGCTGCTGCTGGAGCCTCCGCCAATGCCGCCTGAGCCGGAGTCGTTTTGGATGTCGGTGTCTTTCGCGAGCGCGTTGTAAGCCACGGGCAGGAAGTCTCCCACGTCGATGTAGTTGAGCTTTCTTTTCAGAAAGGTGACGCTGTCGGTCGGTTGGTCGAGCTTTTCGACGAGGCCGCGGATGTAGGTGATGTCCACAGGACGGGCAATGACGAGCAGACTGTTGGTCCTGCGGTGCGGGATCACTTTGACCTTGGCGACGGCGGGGTTGGTATTGGCCGAATTCAGCGCTGCCTGAGCCGTAGTAGCCGGAGAGCGCTGGGCATTCGGAGCGGCTGGTATAGCGGGGGCAGAAGGCGTGCTGGCGGCGGCATTTTGCGCCGCCTCTTCACGCTCTTCGAAGATCTCGCTGATGATCTCGGCGATGCTTTCCGCGTCGCTACGATCGAGCTGGATCATCTCATTGGCGATCTCTGCAGGCGGCACATCGATCACTTTGGCGATCTCGTAAATGCTGCGGATGGTGACGCTGTTTTCTGTGATGATGAGCGCGGCGGAGTTCGTTGCCGGGGTGATGGAGCCGAAGGTGTTCAGTTTGATCACCTGCTGGAAGGCCTTCGAGGCCTCGTCCGGCGAGATGTGCTCCAGCGACATGACGAAGTGGCAGATCTCCTCCGTCTGTGGCAGGTCATGGATGGCGGTGTACACCTTGAGGCCATGGGATGCGGGGTTCTTCCCACCGGTGTGGTGGATGAGCTTCACCGTCTTCGCATCCACGGGGATGATGGCGTAGCCATTAAGTAAAAGGGTGGCTTCGATGTAGGCAATGGCCTCTTTGACTGGCAATGGCTCAGGTGCGACGATGCGCAGGGGCTCCCCCTGGAGAGCGGAGTCCTGAATGATCTTTTTCCCAGTGATCTGGGTGTAGAGCGGGATGATTGCCTGGACGGGGACGTTCTGGAAATTGAGCTTGATCATCGAGCCGTCCGTGACCGGCGCTGGAGCGAAATTCCCCGGCTCAGTCGCGGGCTCCGACACGGTCGGGGATATCTGGGCCTGAGCTGTCCAGCAGGCTCCGGTCAAAGCCACGAACAGGGCGAGCACGAGGGCTGCTCGACGAGCGGGGCGGGGGTTGGGTGGAAGACGCATGAGGGGAAGGTATCCCAGAACTATAATTTTCATAGGAATGAGGGCAACTAAAATATTTGGTGCTATTAAAAATCAGGTGCTGCTCGAGGCTATTGAGCGTGGCCTCATCTCATTTCTCAGCGTAGCTCCATCCCATGCCACGCCGAAAGCCATACCATCCTGAATCCGCTCCGCCGGAGGATGAACTGATGGCGTCGCTGCATCCGAAGCTGCGGAAGTGGATCAAGAAGGCTTTTGGTCGGCTGACGCAGGCTCAGGAGCTGACTCTGCCGCACATCCTGGCGGGGAAGTCGGTGCTGCTTTCATCGCCGACGGGGAGTGGGAAGACGCTCGCGGGCTTCCTGGGTGTGCTGGATCATCTGGTGCAGGCACATGAAGCCGGGACGCTCGAGGATCGCATCCAGTGTGTGTATGTTTCGCCGCTGCGGGCACTGACTTATGACATTCAAAAGAACCTGCTTCCGGCGTTGAAGGGCATCGGCTTGGAAGAAGTGATCCGTGTGGGGGTGCGCACGGGTGACACGACAGCGGCTGAGCGTGCAAAGCTGAAGCGCAAGCCGCCGCACATCCTGCTGACCACGCCGGAGAGTTTGGCCATCATTTTGCCACAAGCTGGCTGGGTGGAGACGCTGAGCGAGGTGCGCTTTGTCATCATCGATGAACTCCACGCGCTGGCGGAAAACAAACGTGGAGCGCATCTGATGCTGAGCCTGGAGCGGCTGGAACGTAAAACGAGTTTTCAACTCGTTGGATCGGACGAGTTGAAAACTCGTTCTACGCTCACCCGCATCGGACTTTCTGCCACAGCGGCTCCTTTGCCACTGCTGGCGGAGTTTCTCGCCGGGCAAGGTCGGCCATGCGAGATCGTGGAGGCGCGGATGGAGCGTCGTCGTCGTGTGGAGGTGCTCTCGCCACTGCGGCGTGATCCATATCCGCCGGCGGGATACACGGCGCAGCGGGTAATGCAGGACATCGCACAGATCGTGGAGCGGAGCCGGAATGTGATCGTGTTTTGCAACACTCGAAGCAGCACGGAAAGCATCGCCATCCGACTGAAGGAGGCGCTGCCGAAACTCGCCAACAAGATCGAGGCGCATCATGCCTCACTGGACCGCGATGTGCGGCTGGAGGTGGAGGACCGGCTGAAGAATGGCGACCTGCGCGCCGTCGTGTGCAGCACCAGTTTAGAGCTTGGAGTGGACATCGGCAGCGTGGACTGCGTGGTCATGATCTCCACGCCGAAAGGCATCAGCCGAGCGCTGCAACGCATCGGCCGCAGCGGGCACAGCATCCACACGGAGAGTCACGGCATCCTCGTCGCCACGAACGTGAACGACCTCATGGAATGCATCGTCTGCGCCGAGATGACACGCGCCGTGCAGCTCGATGCTGTGCGACCTCTCGAACGACCGCTGGATGTGCTGGCGCAGCATCTCGTCGGCATGGCAATGGAGGGCGGCTACACCCGCGAGGAGGTTTTGAAAACCGTGCGCTCGGCTTTTGCCTTCCGGGATCTGAGTGAAGCAGAGCTGGATCGCGTGCTGAACTACCTGGAAGGCGGCGGCAGGTCGCTGGAGAAGCAGTATCGCGAGAACTTCGGGAAGATCATCTGGGTGGATGACCACCTCGCCCTGCCGAACAAAAAAGTGGAGCGCGAGTATCTGGCGAACATCGGCGTCATCCACACCGAGGGCATGGTGAGCGTGATCCTCGGCAAACGCCGACTCGGGCAGATCGAGGAAAGCTTTCTCAAGCGGCTGAAGCTCGGCGACATCTTCGTTTTGGCCGGACGCATGGTGAAGCTGATCGAGACCGGAGTGACCGAGGTGAAGGTGCAGGATGCCACCGGCAGACTGCCCACCGTGCCTGCCTGGAATGCGAACAAGATGCCGCTAGCCTCAGGTCTGGCGCGTGAGGTGGCAAAGCTGAGGACGGAACTGGCTCACCGGACGGCTGCTGAGGAAAAAGAAGACACCGCTGACTGGCTCGTGGAGCGCTATGAGATCTCGCAGACAAACGCCGAAGCCATCCTGCGGCATTGCCGGAATCAGCTCCGTGTCTCTCGCATCCCGACGGACGAGACCTTCCTCATCGAGCGCTTCGTCGATGATCGTGAAGGCAGCGACTCGGACCTCGTGCACTTCTTTTTCCACAGCCTGATCGGACGCAGTGCCAACGATGCGCTGAGCCGGATCATCTCGCATCGGCTGAAGGAAGCCGTCGGCGGAAACACGATGGTGACCATCGATGACTATGGCTTCATGCTCACGCTAAAGAGCTTCCAGGATCTGGAGTTGGAGGCATGGAAGGAGCTTTTTTGTAGCACGAGTTTTCCAACTCGTAATAGCGGGGAACGAGTTGAAAAACTCGTTCTACAGGCCGAGCACGACATGCACGCTGCGCTGGAGCACAGCGAGCTGGTGAAGTGGAACTTCCGAGGCGTGGCGCAGACGGGGCTCATGGTGCCACGAAATCGCCCTGGCAAGGAGCAGCGGTTAAAAAGCCTGCGCTGGAATGCCGAGATCCTCTTCCGAGTTCTGTGCGAGCATGAGCCGGATCATCCGATGCTCGTGCAGGCCTACCGGGAGAGCACGCACACCTACCTCGACCTGCCACGCGCCATCGATTTTCTGGAGCGTGCACCGACTCTGGAATGGCATCTGGTGGAGGTGCCAGTGGTGAGCCCGTTCTCCTTTGGCATCTTCGCCAGCAAGATCAAAGAAGGCATGATGCTGGAAGACCCGGAGGAGGCCATCGAGCGGCTGTGGCGTGAGTTTGAACGGAAGACGGCAGGCAGCATGGCGGAATCTTTTTCACCATGAAATCGCGGTTTGATCCGTTCTAGGCAGGTCGATCAGACTTACCCTCCTATGAAACGCTTCACACTCCTCCTCGCGCTGCCCATGCTGGCGCTTTTTCTGGGTCAGCAGGTGCTGGCTTCAGCCTCGAAATCCAACGTCGGCACCGTGATCAAAGATCTCAAGGTGCGCTACTCGGGCAAGGCTCCTGAGCTCGCCGGCAAGCCGTACATTCTCGAATTCTGGGCCACCTGGTGCCCACCCTGCCGCACGAGCATTCCGCACCTGAACGAGGTGTACAAGAAATACAAAGACAAGGGTCTGGAGGTCATCGGTGTGACCGATGAGGACAAGCAGACCGTGCGGACCTTCGAGAAGACCGTGCCCATCGAATACACGGTGGCCTTTGATGCTTATGAGAAGCTGGAAAAGGACTTTGGCATCCAGGGCATCCCGCACGCGATGATCGTCGATTCCACCGGCAAGATCGTCTGGGAAGGCCACCCGATGAGCCTGAAGGACAGCGACATTGAGGCAGTGCTGAAGAAGTAATCCACCTCATCTCACATCCGCTGCAAGTCAGGCGCATGGCCGGGCGTTCATCGCCCACCATGCGCCTTTTGTTTTGCCTCGCCTCTGTCTCGACTCTCGCCACCTCCCTTTCACTCGCTGACTGGCCGCAGTGGCGTGGTCCGAACCGTGACGGCGTCTCGACGGATACCTCTCCCATCGCCGAAAGCTTCCCTGAGGCCGGTTTGAAAAAAGTCTGGGAGAGTGACTACATCCCCAGCGACCATTACGGCGGTCACGGCAGCCCCGTGGTCGCGGGCGAGCAGGTCATCATGTCCGTTGTCTGGCATGAGCGCATCCCCTCCGAGCAGCGTGAGATCGACTCTGAGGTCATGCAGCAGATGAACTACCGTGGCGTCAGCCCCGAACTGGCCAAGAAGATGGAGGAGACGCGCCTAAACCTGCCCAAACTGCGCGGTGCCAAGATGGATGAGTGGATGCTCCAGTGGCGGAAGGACAACCTCACGCCGAAAGAAGATGTCAGTCTCGGCAAGTGGGTGGAATCACGCTTCAAAGCTGGAGCCACCGCCCTGCCGCTGGATGAACTCGCCCGTGTCGCCAAACGTGAGGGCAAGCCTTTCGCCAATGCGGATGAGTTTAAAAAATGGATGGAGGACGAAAAATTCTCCCAGCCCGTGAAGGACAAGCTGCTCGCCGCCGTGCCAAACACGATCAAGGTGGGCAAGGACGTGGTCGTTTGCCTGGACATCAATACCGGGAAACAAGTGTGGAAGTTCGAAGCCGAGGGTAAGCCCACCGGACGCAGCTCCAGCAGCACCGCCGCCGTTGTGGATGGGAAGGTCTTCGCTGCGTGCAGTACGCATTTTTACTGCCTGGATCAGAAGGATGGAAAGCAGCTGTGGAAGGCTCCGCTGCCTGCGAATGGCCCAGCGGCATCTCCATTGATCGTGGGAGACACCGTCTATATCGCCGCAGGTCGGGCCCAGGCCTATGCCGTCGCAGATGGGAAACTGCTCTGGGAGCAAAAAGATGTCCGCAGCAACACCGGCAGCCCCTCTTGGTGGCAGCCGACTTCGGGTGATCCTGTCCTACTCATGGTGGGAAACAACAGCCTCTATGGCGTGTCGCCAAAAGACGGCAAAGTGCTCTGGGAAGTCGAAGGCGGCGGTCAGTCCACCCCCGTCTCGCAGGGCGACTGGCTCGTCATCTACAGCGGGGCAAAGGACGTGGGCCTGCGCGCCTACCAGTGGCAGAAAGACGGCCCGCCAAAGGCTGCGTGGTCGCACTTTTGGGTCACCATGCGCTACAGCGGCAGCCCCATCATTCATGAAGGCCACGTTTATCTCCTGTGCGGTGGCAAGCACCAGTGTGTGGAGCTGGCGACGGGCAAAGTGAGCTGGCTGGAGAATGAAGTGAACAGCACCATCACCTCTCCCATCCTGGCCGATGGCAAACTGATGGTCTTCGAGAACAACGGAACTCATCTCCGCGTCGTCAAAGCCTCCGCCGATGGTTACCATCAGCTCGCCCGCCCGAAGGTCGAAGGCATGGGCTGCACCTCACCTGCATTGAGCAATGGGCGACTCATCGTCCGCCAGCGTGAGAAGCTCGTGTGCTTTGATCTGCGGCCTGAAAAGTGATGCTGTTGGGAAGGTGCGGACCACTAGCTACTCGCCATCACCATCACCGGCGTCATCTGTGCCGAAAGCCTCATCTCCGGCCTCGTCTGCTCTGGGTGAACTTGAGAGGCCAATTTCGGTGGCCATGAACCTGCGCAGCTCGTTGGCAGCCTTGGAGGAACGCAGTCTCTGTAGAATGCCCTCGGGTGAATCAGATATGGCAGATGCATCGGTTGGCTCGCTCATGGCCTCATTGTCGTAGAAGTCTTTGAGTTCGTCAAAGTAGTGCTGGGCTTCAGCCCATACGAGGCTGGTGGGGGTGAAAGGTTTCTGCTTGTGCGCTCGTGCTCTCACGGGCTAAAGCCCGCGACTACTCACCCGCCATGATCCTCGACACCCTCGAACACGCCGCCCAATACGAAGCCCTGAACTCTCGTTTCGCGAAAGCCTTCGCCTACCTCCGCACCGTCGATGGCACCCAGCCTCTTGGGCGTCATGATTTGGATGGCGACCACTGCTTCGCCTTGGTGCAGACCTATGAGACAAAGCCTGTCGAAAAGTCGCTGTTCGAGGCGCATCGAAAGTACATCGACGTGCAGTTCATTTACAGCGGACGTGAGACGATCCTCTGGGCACCACTTTGCTCCATGAAGGAAGAAACCATGGCCTACTCCGAGGAGAAAGAAGCCGCCCTGTGGAAGCTGGTGCCCGATGTGACGCCGCTGCACATGAGTGCGGGGCATTTCGCCATCCTCTATCCTCAGGACGCTCACGCTCCGTGTGTCGAGTGGGACAAGCCGGAGCAGGTCTTCAAAGTGGTCGTGAAGGTAGCAGTGGAGTAGCATAGGCTTTCCAGCCTGTGATGAACGTCTCCAGAGCACGGGCTAGAAAGCCCATGCTACGCCCGTAGGTTTCAGCCCCGATGAAGCTGACGCCTGCTGTTTTCCTTTGTTCCCTCGCCGTGACTGCTCATGGCGCAGATGCCATGCTCACGTTTGAAAAAGACGTGCGACCCATCGTGAAAGCACACTGCACGCACTGCCATGGTGAGGAGGAAAAGCCTGAAGGCGGAGTCGATCTGCGGCTGCGGCGCTTCATGGACGAGATCGTGGTGGTCGGGCAGCCGGAGAAGAGCAAGCTCGTCGAGGTGATCCGCAGCGGCGAGATGCCGGAGAAGGGAAAGCCGCTCACGGGAGAGCAACTGGCCGTGATCGAGAAATGGATCAAGCAAGGTGCCAAGACAGCGAAGACGGAGCCGCTCGTGCTGGCACCAGGGCCGATCATTTCAGACGAGGATCGCGAGTATTGGGCCTTCCAGCCGATCAAGAGACCTGCTGCTCCTCAAATCATACATCATAAATCAAGAATCATAAATCCGGTCGATACCTTCATCGTCGCCAAAGCAGCGGAAAAAGGTCTCTCCATGGCCCCTGAGGCAGATCGTCGCACACTGATCCGCCGCGTGACTCTCGATCTCACCGGCCTGCTGCCGATACCGGAGGAAGTGGAGGACTTTGTGAATGACAAATCTCCGTTGGCCTACGAGCAGCTTGTGGAGCGCCTGTTGGCCTCGAAAAACTACGGCGAGCGCTGGGCGCGGCACTGGCTGGATGTGGTGGGATATGCGGACTCGAATGGCTTCTCCGAAGCCGACAGCGTGCGACCTCATGCGTGGCGGTATCGCGATTATGTGATCCGCTCAATGAACGAGGACAAGCCGTGGAGCGAGTTCATCCAGGAGCAGATCGCCGGTGATGAGCTGGCCAGCGCGACGCATGGCGACTACCAGCAGGCCGTGCTCGATCCGAAGCGCACCGATCAACTCATCGCCACCGCCTTCCTGCGCATGGCACCCGATGGCACGGGCGACGGCCCGGAGGATCTCAAGCTCGCCGCAAATCAAACCATCGCGGAGCAGATCAAAATCACGACCTCGTCGCTCATGGGCATGACGGTGGCCTGCGCGCAGTGCCATGATCATCGTTACGATCCGATCACGCAGGCCGACTACTATCGCCTGCGTGCCGTCTTTGATCCCGCGTATCACTGGCAGGCCTGGCGCACGCCAGCGAACCGCCTGTATTCGCTCTACTCGCCGCAGGAGCGCGCGAAAGCCGCCGAGATCGAAGTGAAGGCGAAGGAGATCGAGGCGGAAGCGCGTGCGATGTCGAAGAAGTTCCTCGACGAGATCTTCGAGGTCGAGATCAAGAAGGTGCCGGAGGCCGAGCAGGCCGCGTTCCGTGTGGCTCGCGACACGCCGGTGGCCAAACAAACGCCGGAGCAGAAAGCACTGATCAAGAAGTATCCCTCCGCGCTCGCCACCTACTCGCTCGATCTCTACGACAAGAAAAAGCAGGACATCGTGAATGCGAAGATGGCCGAGGCCACGAAGCTCCGCACGACGAAGCCTGCGGAAGGTTTTGTCATGGCTCTCATGGAGGTGAAGCAGAGACCGCAGGCCTCGCATCTCTTCAATCGCGGTGATCACGAGCAGCCGAAGCAACTCGTCGAGCCCGGCGAACTGGGCATCCTCGCTCAGCCGCAGATCGAGCCCTTCAAGCCGGTGCCTGTCAGCAGCGGTTCCAGTGGTCGTCGTCTCGCGTATGCGCAGTGGCTCACGAGCGGCAA
>Ga0075152_10001592_pt1 | contig 16386 bp, 17 predicted proteins | sample JI61114C2DNA_FD_70964 | JGI IMG/M metagenome (GOLD analysis project Ga0075152, IMG submission 70964) | Wastewater effluent complex algal communities from Wisconsin, to seasonally profile nutrient transformation and Carbon sequestration -... | ecosystem: Engineered > WWTP > Effluent > Algae...
CGGCCACGTGTCCGAGCGCCTGAAGGATGTCAGGCAGGGTCTTGCCCTCGGCCAGCAGCAGGCCGACTCGCCGGTTGCGGGAGAGGTCGCCGGTGCAGGTAAGAACCAGGTCTCCCAGCCCGGCCAGACCCATGAAGGTATCGCGCCGACCGCCCAGGGCCATGCCCAGGCGTGTGATTTCGGCCAGACCGCGGGTGATCAGAGCGGCCCGGGCGTTGAGCCCGAAGCCCATGCCGTCGGCGACACCGGCGGCAATGGCCATGACGTTCTTGACCGCACCGCCCACCTCGGCGCCGATCAGGTCGTCGTTGGCGTAAAGGCGCAGCCGGTTGTTGTGCAGCGCCTGAACCCAGTGGCGGGCGAAGTCGATGTCGCGGGCCGCGATGGTGACTGCGGCAGGCAGGCCTTGTGCCACCTCTGCGGCAAAGCTGGGTCCGGTGAGCACGCCGCAGGGTGCGTTGGTGCCGAGTTCTTCTTCAACAATCTGATGGGGCAGTTTGGCCGTACCTGCCTCCAGGCCCTTGCAGGCCCATAGCAGAGGCGTTGCCGGTGCAGCCGTGCGGAGGGCGCGGGCGGTGCTGCGCAGGCCTGCCAGGGGTGTGACGACGAGGTGCAGGTCGGCCTGGGCTGCCTGTTGCAGATCGTCGCTGAATTGCAGGTCGGCAGGCAGGGGAATCCCCGGCAGGTAGCGGTGATTCTCGCCATCCTGACGCAGGGCGGCAATCTCGGAAGGCTCCCGGCTCCACAGGACGACGTCGTGGCCGCGGCTGAAGGCCGTGGCCAGAGCGGTGCCCCAGGCTCCGGCACCGAAAACGGCGATGCGCATGGTGCTTAAAGCCCCCAGACCTGATTGACGCGAATGAAGCCGCTGGTGCCGTCCCGGTGCTTGACCTTGACCCAGCCATCGGCGGGCTTGTCCGACAGTTCGAGTACCACGTCCTTGCTCGCCTCAAAGGCGAGGGGCGCGGAGGCGTCGGGTTTCTGGCGGATGTCGGCGCGTGCGGCAGTGATGATGACCGTGCGTTTGTCGGACAGTTGGCGGCGCTCCAGCCAGAGCAGACTGCCGGCCGGTTCGCGGACCTTGACCCAGCGGTCGATGTTCACCACCGTTTCCACGGGGGTGTAGCGCTGGATCACGAAAAGGGGTTTGCCCTGCTTGGAGGGGGCGTCGTAGAGGATGGCCGGCTCGGCGAGGGAACGGTAGTCCGAGGCAGCTGCGCCTGCCGCCGTGAAGGCGAGCGGCAGGCCGAGCAGCGCCGCGAGGGAAAGGCGGCGCAGGGTCATTACTGGATCGGCGTGTCTGCAGCCGGCTCTTGTGCAGCCTGCTGACGGTTCTGCTGGAACAGGGCTTCGAAGTTGACCGGGGCCAGGATCACCGGCTGGAAGCCGGCACGGGCCACGGCGTCGGAGACCGCTTCGCGTGCATAGGGGAAGAGGATGTTGGCGCAACCGATCATCATGATGGGCTCCAGATCTTCCTGGGGCACATTGCGGATCTGGAAAATGCCGGCCTGGGCCACTTCAACCAGGAACACGGTCTTCTCTTCGCCGACCTTGGCCGTCACGGTGACGGTCAGCTTGACTTCGAACACGCCTTCGTCGACGGCATTGCCTTCGGTGCGCAGTTGAACGCTGATCTGGGGCGCTTCGCGCTCAAGGTAGATCTGGGGTGCGTTCGGCACTTCCAGGGACAGATCCTTGACGTAAAGCTTTTCGATGGAGAAGACGGGCTGTTCTGCGGTTTCGGACATGATGGTTTTTCCGTGGATAAAAGGAGTTGGCGGAATTTCAGGCGCTTTCGCCGTTCAGCAGTGTGTCGAGTCTGCCTTCGTGGTCGAGGGCAAACAGGTCGTCACAGCCCCCCACATGAAAGTCGCCGATGTAGATTTGCGGGACGGTTCGCCGGCCTGTGCGTTCCATCATCTCGTCCCGGCGAACCGGGTCGACGTCGATGCGCACCTTGTCGATTTCCGTGACACCCTTGCGGCGCAGCAGGCCTTCAGCCCGGACGCAGTAGGGGCATACGGCGGTGGTGTACATGAGGACTTTGGGCTGCATGATCACTTCTTCTTTCGGCTGATGGGCATGCCAGCCTGTTCCCAGGCAGCAATGCCGCCTTCCAGGTTGTGCACGCGCGCAAAGCCGGCCTTGCGCAGGACACCACATCCGGAGGCGGAGCGGCTGCCGCTCTGGCAGTTGAGGATGACCGGCTTGTCCTTGAACTTCTCGAGTTCGCCAAGGCGCTTCTCGAGATCGCCCAGGGGGATGTGCCGTGCATTAAGCAGGTGGCCGGCGGCATACTCGGCGGTTTCGCGCACGTCCACCACCAGGGCATCCTCGCGGTTGATGAGCATGGTCGCCTGGGCCGGCGAGATACCACGGCCGCCCTTGAGGGCGTTGACGACGAGCAGGGAGCCGCTTACGGCGGCAAGCGCTGCCCAATACCAGTTTTGCTGGATGAATTCCACTAAACGAACTCCGGGTCGGAAAAGGGGGTCAGGCGTCGTCTTTGCAGAAGACTTCGCGCATCATGACAATCAGCTGGAGCGTACGGGTGTCGCCTACGCGGTAGTAAACCCGGTTGGCGTCCTTGCGGGTGAGCAGCACGCCCTTGTCACGCAGAATGGCGAGATGCTGGGAGATGTTGCTTTGCGAGGTGCCCACAGCTTCGACGATATCCTGCACGCAGACTTCCTCGCTTCCGACCACGCAGAGGATCTTGAGGCGAAGGGGGTGAGAAATCGCCTTGAGTGCTCGAGCTGCAGTCTCGATATGCTCCTGTTTGGCGATGAGATCAACAAAGTCTGTTTTCACGAAGTTGGTAGGGGTTAAGGCTGACTGACCCAATAAAATACCACTTTTTCGGAGAGCCAGTGTAGAGGCACCAGCACGTGCCGGGCCGGGAACCTTTCCGGTTTATACTCCTCTTCCTACTGAGAATAGCTCGATTGCGGGCATGTGATGGCGTTCGGGGCCCTGAGGCCCAGCGTCCAGACGGAGACTTTATGCGCAGCAAACTGCAACAAGCCGGCCTGGTGTTCACCGGGCTTTGTGCCGGGGTTCTGATCAGCCTCAACTTCTCGGCCAACGCGGACAAGGCGGCTGCTCTGGCGCCCCTGCCCGTGGAAGAGTTGCGCAACCTGGCGGATGTCTTCAACGCCATCAAGCAGGGCTATGTAGAACCGGTTGATGACAAGAAGCTGATCACTCACGCCATCAGCGGCATGCTGTCCAATCTTGATCCCCACTCTGCCTATCTGGATGCTGAAGCCTTCAAGGAACTACAGGTGGGCACCCAGGGTGAGTTCGGTGGCCTCGGCATTGAGGTGGGCTCGGAAGATGGTTTCGTCAAGGTGATCTCTCCAATCGAGGATACCCCTGCCTTCCGCGCCGGCATCAAGGCGGGTGACCTGATCATCAAGCTGGACGACACCTCGGTAAAGGGCATGCCCCTCAACGACGCCGTCAAGCGTATGCGTGGCAAGCCCAAGACGTCCATCGTGCTAACCATAGCCCGCAAGGGAGAGGCAAAGCCGATCGTGGTGACCCTGGTGCGGGAAGTCATCAAGGTGCAGAGCGTCAAGTCGAAGGTGGTTGAGCCGGGCTATGGCTATGTGCGGGTTGTGCAGTTTCAGGAACAGACTGCGGCCTCCCTGGTGCAGCACCTGGAAAAGCTGGTCAAGCAGGGTGAGTTGAAGGGGCTGGTGCTGGATCTGCGCAATGATCCGGGTGGTTTGCTGCATGGCGCGGTGGGTGTTTCCGCTGCCTTCCTGCCGGTGAAGGCCCTGGTGGTATCCACCGATGGCCGTGCCGATGATGCAAAGCGCAAGTATCTGGCGGTTCCCGACGATTATCTGCGCGGTGCTCGCGAGGACTTCATCCGCAATGTGCCGCCGTCGATCAAGAATGTGCCTATGGTGGTGTTGGTCAACGGCGGCTCCGCGTCGGCCTCGGAGATCGTTGCCGGTGCCTTGCAGGATCACAAGCGTGCTGTGGTAATGGGCACCCAGAGTTTCGGCAAGGGTTCGGTGCAGACCATTCTGCCGCTCAACAGCAATGCGGCAATCAAGCTCACCACGGCGCGTTATTTCACGCCCAATGGCCGGTCGATTCAGGCGAAGGGGATCGTTCCCGACATTATTGTCGAGGAGACCCCGGGAGGAGCCTCTCGGGAGCGTGTGCGCGAGGCCGACCTCGACCGCCATCTCGGCAACGGCCGCGAGCAGGAGCCTCCCAAGGTAGAGGGGGTGCCGGCGTCGAAGAAGGAGTCCGCGCCGAAGTCCAAGGACAAGGACAAACCCAAGGACGAGGCGGACGAGACCAAGCCGCCCTTTGAAATTTCCGGCAAGGATGATTATCAGCTGGCCCAGGCGGTGAATTTGCTCAAGGGCCTGCAGATCCTCCAGAATAGCGGGAAGTAACAACGACGCCCGGGAGGTGGTGATGCGACGCGAGACTGCTTACAAGCTGGCTGGACGCAAGCACGGGAGTCATCACCACCCGGGCTCAGGTATCGCCAAGACCCGGGAGATCTGTTTCAAGTCCTATCCGGTGGGTCAGATCCACCAGGCCCAGCGCTCGCTGGCGGCCCTGCGCGGCGTCCAGGTTGAGGCGGGGCGGCATGAGCGGGCCTTGATCGTGCACTACAACGTACTCGACTACACCCTCGAACTCCTTGAGGAAGCCCTGGTCAATGCCGGTTTCCAGCTGGAGCGGCCCTTGCTGGTGCGTCTGCACCGGGCCCTGATCTACTATGTGGAAGACACGCAGGTGCACAACCTGCGCTCGCCTGAGCGCCTCATCAAGCAATCCCACGAGGTCTACATCAACGCCTATGCGGCCCATCCCCACGGCGATCATGACGACACGCCGCCGGATCTGCGAGAGTTCAAGTAGGTCTCTGCTTCCTGTGCTCCCAGGCGCCGGCATGGCGCCATTTTCTTTTTTCTGCCCCCCATGAACGACGATCAGTTGCTGCGCTATTCGCGCCACATTCTTCTGCCCCAGATCGGCATAGAGGGCCAGGACGCCATCGTCGCGGCCCGGGTGCTGGTGGTGGGCGCCGGCGGCCTGGGCTCTCCGGCCGCCATGTACCTTGCGGCTGCCGGTGTTGGTACGCTGGTGCTGGCGGATGGCGATACGGTGGATCTGACCAATCTGCAGCGCCAGATCCTGCACAGTCAGGATGGTGTAGGACGCTTGAAGGTGGAGTCGGGGCGTGACAGCTTGGCGCGCCTCAATCCGGAGGTCAGGGTTGTTCCCCTGGCATGCAGGCTGGAGGGCGAGGCGCTGGCGCTGGAAGTCGCCCAGGCCGATGTGGTTCTGGACTGCTCGGACAATTTCGCGACGCGCCACGCCATCAACCGGGCCTGTGTGGCTGCCCGCAAGCCCCTCGTTTCCGGGGCCGCGGTACGTTTCGATGGTCAGGTTTCAGTCTTCGATCTGCGGCACGAGGCCAGCCCGTGCTACCACTGCCTGTTTCCCGAGGGCGAGGATGTGGAGGAAGTGCGCTGCGCCGTGATGGGCGTCTTTGCGCCGATCACGGGCATTGTCGGTGCCGTTCAGGCGGCCGAGGCTCTCAAGCTGCTGGCCGGGTGCGGTGAAACGCTGACCGGGCGTCTGCTTCTGCTTGATGCGCTGGCCATGGACTGGCGGACGATCCGTCTCGGACGCGATCCGGCCTGCGCGGTGTGCGCGTCACATCGCAGCTGAGCCGGAGCGGGGGCGAGTCAGTGCCCGCCACAGCAGGACCAGCCCCAGCTTCTGTTGCCGCCAGAAATCGTCCCGGGCGGCGAGTGCCTCGGCACTGTCTTCACGGATACCTGTCGGGGGAAGCTGCTTCTCGAGGTGCAAGGTGCCGAAGATCGCATCCCAGAACGGAAACAGGATCGCGAAGTTGCAGCCGTGGCGATAACGCTCGCCAGAGGGCAGGTCCAGTGCGTGATGCCAGCGATGGTAGCGGGGCCCCACGATGAGGTAATCGCCCAAGCGTCCGAAGCCCAGTCGCGTGTTGGTGTGGGATAGATTCTCCACCAGGCGCAGGGTGACCAGCAGCCCGATGAAGTGCCCGGGCGGCACGCCGATCAACAGGGAGAGTCCGGCGAACCACACACCGGCAATCAGGTCGTCCAGCAGGTGATTGCGGGAATCCGTCCAGAAGGACATCTGGCGCTGGGAGTGGTGAATGCCATGCAGGGCCCACCACCAGCCAAAGGTGTGGGACAGACGGTGGCGCCAGTACTCGGCAAAGTCCAGGATCAGCAGATAGATCACGAAGCTGGCCAGGGGATGGGTGTCGAGCGTGGGCAACCAGTCCTCGAGTTGCCGCGGGATCATGTCATGGAAACGCAACCAGCCGTCGAGAGCCATGAAGGCTGGTGCCAGCAAGGCAAAGACCGCCAGCGGAATAACGCCCAGGCGGTTGAGCACGGTGTACAGCACATCCACCCTTACCGCCTTGCGCCCGCTCCACCTTTCCGCCGGCCAGAGGGCCTCCAGCGGACGCATGATCGAATAGGCGATTGCCAGTTCAAGAATACCGATGAGAACGAACTCGATACCCTCGAAGCCCATCTCCACATAACTGGCCAGCCCCAACGCAAAAAGTGCAGGCTGGACCAGGCTGTCGAACAGCCAGCCCTGGGTAGCGACGAATAGGTCAGTGAGAAAGGCGATCATGGCGTTGGGACGCGTGCGAAGCAGAATCCGCGTGCCTTGAGGCCCGCGATCAAGGGGTCGAGCATGGGCGCGAAGGGGTCATGCCGGGACCAGATGCCCAGGTGGGCCATCAGGATGTCCCCATCACGGATACGCGCCAGGGCCCGCTCCAGCAGCATGGCATTGGAGTGGGTGTGGGAGGGGAGTTCGTCTCCGAGAAAACCAGCTGCCGACCAATGAACGTGGCGATAGCCGCAGGCCCTGGCGGCCTTGAGTGTGAGCGGGGTCGTGCGTCCGCCGGGGGCTCGCCACAGGGGATCAAGGGGGCGTCCGGTGAGCGCTTGAAACTGCGTGTCGGCGGCTTTCAGTTCCGCGCAGACTTGTGCTGCGTCGAGTCGGGCGTGGGTGCCGTCCATTAGTCGGTAGGTCACCCGGCCGTCGGCTTCATCCTGCCGGAAACTGCCGTGTCGCCAGGTGTGGCTACCGAAGGCGTGGCCTTCAGCGACCCGGGCCTTCCAGTAGTCTCCCCAGCTTGCGTCGAGGGCGTGGTCGCCGCGCAGTGTCTTTTCCTGGGCCACGAAGAATGTCGCCTTCACTTGGTGCTTGTCCAGGATGGTCGCAATGGCCTCGGCGTGGCGCATGTTGCCGGTATCAAGTGTCAGGTACACGGTGCCCTGGCAGGCCTCGGGTGTCGCCCCGTGGGCGAGGCACGTAGCGCACAGAAGGGCAGCAGGCAGGTATTGGCGGATGGCGCTCATTGCCGCGGAGCGTGGCTGATGAACGACACCCCATGAGGGGAGCGGCCTACCCGGATCGAGTGGGAGAGCTTCTTCTGTTCCAGATTGACGACCTGAACCTTGCGGGCAAAACGGGCGGTGACCCACAGTTCCTTGCCATCGGCGCGGATCTCCATGTCATCGGGGCCGCCAGGGACGTCGTAACTTTCGACAACACTCAGATTCTGCATATCCACGAGAGAAATGCTGCCCTTGATGGTGCGGTTCGAGACAAAGACATGGCGGCCATCGCCCCGGGGCAGGAAGTTGTGGGCCCCCCGGGCAGTGGCAATGCGCTTGATGGTGCGGCGGGCTCGCCAGTCGATCACTTCCACATAGTCGGCGCCCATGATGCCAACCAGCAGGTAGCGGTCGTCGGGCGTCATGTGGATGCCGGCCGGCGTTGGGCCTACGGGGTGTTTCCAGGCGGGCTGGCGCGTCTTCAGATCGATGGCGAGAACTTCGTTGGAGTCCTGCAGGGTGATGAAGACGAACTGGCTGGCCTTGTCGAAGGCCATGTGCGAAGGCGTCCTTTCGGCCGGGACGCGGGCGACCAGGCTGAAGTCAGCGGCACGGTAGAGATCCACCCGGTCGAGGCGCAACGAGTTGGCAACGAACCATGCTTTGTCCGGTGAGAAGCCGAGCTGGTAGGGGTCGGAGATGTTTTTGATGCGTTTCTGCTCCTTGCCTGTCCGGGGGTCGAAGAACACCAGTTCGTTGGAGACGGCACAGGCGACGATGACAGCGCTGTCGTCCGGCATGGCCATCAGGTGATGGGGCTCCTTGCAAGCGGGTGCGCGGCCGGTCTCCTGGTAAGTGCGGGTGTCGATGAAGCTCACGCTTTCATCTACCGAGTTGAGGACGATGGCAGTTTCGGCGTGGAGCGCTGGTGTAATGAGTACGAGGGCGAGGAGGGCGGTGTGGAGGAAATACGTCATCAGGGCAGGCAGGTTGCGAGAGCGGGCCTACCTTAACGCCATGCAGTCTGTCGCGATGACGCATCTTTCATGCGTCTGTCAAAGGTTTGCAGATTTTTCCCGATACCTGCGTGCCGGTGTGCGGTGTGTCACTCCGGGCGGGCGATGATGCGCAGATCCCGACCAATAATGCGTACGTCGTGGAAGGCGAGGGCGCGCTTGTCGGCAAGGCTGGTGAGGGCAGGCAGGTTGAAGAGGCCGCGGGCCGCATCGCCCACCAGCGCTGGGGCCAGATACAGGATCAACTCGTCCACGCAGCCTTCCCGGAGCAGGGATCCATTCAGTTTGAAGCCGCTTTCGGCGAGAACCTCATTCAGGCCGCGGCGGCCCAGTTCTCGCATCAGCGCTGGCAGATCCACCTTGCCACCCTTGTCGGGAAGGATGACCACTTCGGCTCCTCTGCGCTGCAGGGCGGCGATGCGGTCGGCGTCGTTGATAGCGGCGGCGACGAGGACTGGCCCGCCATCGAGCAGGCGGGCGTTGAGTGGCGTTTCCAGGCGGGCATCGACGACCACGCGCAAGGGCTGGCGCTCGGTCGGAACAGCCCGGACATTGAGCTGCGGGTCATCGTCGCGCACGGTGCCGATGCCGGTGAGGACGGCACAGGAGCGGGCGCGCCAGCGGTGGGCATCACGGCGGGCATCGTCGCCGGTGATCCACTGGGAGACCCCATTTTCGAGTGCGGTCTTGCCGTCGAGGGTGGCCGCGGCCTTCAGTCGCAACCAGGGGCGCCCGCGGGTCATGCGCGAGATGAAGCCGATGTTGAGTTCCCGGGCTTCGGTCTCCTGGACACCGGCCAGCGTGATGATGCCGGCTTCGCGCAGGCGGGCGAGGCCGCGCCCGGCGACCAGGGGGTTGGGGTCTTCCATGGCTGCGACCACGCGGCTTACACCGGCCTTTACCAGTGCTTCGGCGCAGGGTGGCGTCCGTCCGTAGTGGGAGCAGGGCTCCAGGGTGACGTAGGCCGTGGCGCCCAGGGCCCGCTCCCCGGCCATGGCGAGAGCGTGAACCTCGGCATGGGGCTCACCGGCACGTGCATGCCAGCCTTCGCCGACCATCTCTCCCTGCCGGACGATGACGCAGCCCACACGGGGATTGGGTGTCGTGGTGAGCAGCCCGCGTGCCGCCAACTCGAGGGCGCGGGCCATCCACCGGTAGTCGTCGGCGGTGGCAATCATGGAGGGCAAACCTTCAGGATGTCTTGGGGGGGCGGCCGCGGGGACGGGTGCTGACTTCGCGGATGACTTCCGAGAATTCGTCCACGTCCTCGAAGGCACGGTAAACCGAGGCAAAGCGGATATAGGCCACCTTGTCGAGCTTCTTGAGTTCGCGCATCACCAGTTCGCCGATGCGCTCGGAGGGGATTTCCCGTTCACCGGAGGAGAGCAGCTTGGCTTCGATACGGTCGACTGCGGCTTCGACGCTTTCGGCCGTGACCGGCCGCTTGCGCAGGGCCAGGCTCAGGCTGCCCAGCAGCTTGTCGCGACTGAAGTCGGCACGGCTGCCGTTTTTCTTGACCACCTGAGGCATCTTGAGGTCGATGCGCTCGTAGGTGGTGAAGCGCTTGTCGCAGGACAGGCAGCGACGGCGGCGCCGAACGATGTCACCGTCCTCGTTCTCACGGGTGTCGGTGACCTGCGTGTTGTCGGCGCCGCAGAAGGGGCAATGCATGGGCTAGCGCACCCGCCCGCTGTTACGGTTGTTACGCACCATACACCGGGAACTTGCGGCACAGCTCGGCAACCTTGGCGCGCACGTTCTCGGTGGTGGCCTCGTCATTGGGCTTGTCGAGTACGTCGGCGATGAGATGCGCGATGCGCTCTGCTTCGATCTCGGTGAAACCACGGGTGGTCATCGCCGGGGAGCCGATGCGGATGCCGGAAGTCACGAAGGGCTTCTGGGGATCGTTCGGGATCGAGTTCTTGTTGACGGTGATGTGGGCGCGGCCCAGTGCAGCTTCGGCTTCCTTGCCGGTGATGTTCTTGGACTGCAGGTCGACCAGGAACACGTGGCTTTCAGTGCGGCCGGAAACGATGCGCAGGCCGCGCTCTTCACCCAGCACACGCGCCATGACGCGGGCGTTGGCAATGACCTGTTCCTGGTAACGCTTGAACTGGGGTTCGGCGGCTTCCTTGAAGGCCACGGCCTTGGCCGCAATGACGTGCATCAGCGGACCACCCTGGAGGCCCGGGAAAATGGCCGAGTTGAGGGCCTTTTCGTGCTCGGCCTTCATAAGGATGATGCCGCCGCGGGGGCCGCGAAGCGTCTTGTGAGTGGTCGAGGTGACCACATCGGCATGGGGCACCGGGTTGGGGTAGTAGCCAGCGGCGATGAGGCCGGCGTAGTGGGCCATGTCGACCCAGAAGATGGCGCCGATCTCTTTGGCAATCTTCGCGAAGCGTTCGAAGTCGATGCGCAGGGAGTAAGCGGATGCACCCGCGATGATGATGCGCGGCTTGTGCTCACGGGCCAGCGCTTCCATCTTGTCGTAGTCGATCTCTTCGTTTTTGTCGAGACCGTAGGCAACAACGTTGAACCACTTGCCGGACATGTTGAGCGGCATGCCGTGGGTCAGGTGACCGCCTTCGGCGAGGCTCATGCCCATGATGGTGTCGCCGGGCTTGGCGAAGGCCATCAGAACGGCCTGATTGGCCTGGGAGCCGGAGTTCGGCTGCACGTTGGCCGCTTCTGCGCCGAACAGGGTCTTGAGGCGCTCGATGGCGAGTTGCTCGGCCATGTCGACGAACTCGCAACCACCGTAATACCGCTTGCCCGGATAACCTTCCGCATACTTGTTGGTGAGCTGGGAGCCCTGGGCTTCCATGACGGCTGCACTAACGTAGTTCTCGGACGCGATCAGTTCGATGTGATCTTCCTGACGGCGGTTTTCGGCCTCAATGGCTTGCCAGAGTTCGGGGTCGACCTTGGCGAGGGTATTTTGCTTGGAAAACATGGCGATCCGGGTGGGTTTGAGTCAAAAGAAGAGTTTAACACGGCCCTCCATGCTTGCCGAAAGCCGGTGATCCAAAACAGTGCGGGCCCTGCCCCTATCGAGGGGTGGGCCCGCCGGGATGAGCCGTCTCAGACCCGGAAGTGGCTGACCTTGGATTCCAGGTCGGCGGCTAGCTGTTCCAGTACGGCGGTCTGTCCGTGGGTGTGCCGGGTGATCCGGTTGTTCTGTTCCGCCATCTGGGCAATCCGCTCGACCCCGCGGGCGACGTCCTGGCTGGCTGCGCTTTGTTCCCGCATGGCGTCGGCGATGTCGTTGACTGCGCTGGTGGTACGGTTGCTCTCGTTGCGAATGGAGTCGAGCACGGAACCCGAATCGGTGGCGAACTGGACGCCTTCGCGCACTTCGCTCGTGACGCCCTTGATCATCGCGACGACCCGGTCAGCCTCACCCTGTACCTCGGAAACGGTGACCGAGATTTCCCGGGTGGAGCTGGCGGTGCGTTCGGCCAGTTTGCGCACCTCGTCGGCCACCACTGCGAATCCCCGACCACTTTCACCCGCCCGGGCTGCCTCGATGGCGGCGTTGAGGGCGAGCAGGTTTGTCTGGTCGGCGATTTCGTTGATGATCTTGCCGATGTTGGAAATGCGGGCCGAACGTTCGGAAAGCAAGTTGACGGCTTCGCCGGCCTTGCCGATCTCCTCCGAGATACGGTCCATGCCGCTGATCATGTTCCGGACCTTGATGCCGCCGTCGTCGGCATGGGCCTTGGCTTGCTGGGTGATGTCGCGGGCCAGTGCCGCACTGTCGGACACGTGACTGATGCTGACCGACAGTTCCTCGATGGCGGAGGCGAGGCCGGCAGCGGCCTCGCTCTGGGAGGATGTGCTGGTGACCACTTCATCCGAGCCCAGCCTCAAGGTGCGTGCCGACTCCTTGACCGTGTTGGCGGTGCGGATCACGTCTCTGATCAGCGTTCCGATCTTGCGGGTGGTGCCGTCGAGGGATCGGGTGATCTGGTCGAGTTCGTTGGCACTGTCGGCCGCAGTTTCGGGGAAGCGGACACTCAGATCGCCGTCTCCGATGTGGTGGGTGGCGTCAAGCAGGCCCTTGATGGGTGACAGGCGATTGCGGGTGATGAAGAACAGCACGATGGCGAGCAGGAGCGCCCCCCCGACGCACAGGGCAATCAGGTTGTTGCGAAGCTGGCGGGCTTCCACGGTGAATTCATCAATGAAGCTGCCTGTTGCGACGATCCAGCCCCAGGCGGGCGCGCTGTCGAACACGACCATCTTCTGTGCCATGTCGGTGCTCTCCGGGCCACTCCAGGCGTAGGTCATTGCCCCTTGTTTGCGCCGAATCTGCTCGGCAACGATGGCACTGAGCGCAGGGTTGCCAATCTCGCCCAGGGTCTTCCCGGCATGACCGGGGTAGTGGATGAGTTCCGTCTTGGCGGTGTCTTCCTGGGGTGCAAAGATGTAGGCATAGCCGGTGGCACCCGACTTGATCTCGCCGAGGGCCTTGAACAGACGATCCATGTCCGCCTGGATATCCACCCGGGCTGCCAATGCGCCGACCACTTTGCCTCCGTCGTCGACAATGGGCTCGAGGGCCGAGATGTAGTACTTTCCAGCGCGTTTCACGACGCCCGTATAGCTCTTACCCGCCAGCAATGCTCTTACTTCGGGGCTGTTTCCCGGAATGGGGGTGCCTTCGGTGCTCTTGCCATCCTTTGTCTTGAGCAAGGTGGCGCCACGCACGAATTCGTCTCCGACGCGGATCAGCAGGGCAGGGTCCGCGTCGATCTGGCGCCTGATGCTGTCGAGCAGGGCCGTATTGCCGTTGATGATGCGATCGCCACCGCGTACCACTGGTACCTGGTAGTTGCCCGAGGCCATGGTGTCGGGGCCGAAACGGAGGGTGCCCGTACTTTCCTTCAGGCGGGCCAGGCTCTTGTTGGCCTGGGATGTTGCGTTGCCATGGCTGAGGTCCAGCATCCGCACGATGCCCCGGATCTGATTGTTGAGCTCCTCTTCCGTCTTGGCGAGTGCCGCACGTTCGGTAAAGTAGGTTGTGAAAGCGATCAGCCCACTGAAGATCAGGATACTGACGATGCTTGCAGCGAGGGCAATCTGGTGGACAAGGGACAGGCGATTCAGTTTGAACATGGAGACTCCGGCAGGGTTTGCCAGCTTGGCAACGTTATGCACGCTGCAAACGGCCGGAGTCGGGATTACTTTAGCGTCTCAGTCGCCATCAAGGCCCGGATCAGGCGTTGGGCAACTCGTCCAGTGCGTTGTTCAGGTGCTGCTGGTCGGCCCAGGCGATCAGCCGCCAGTCCGCGCCCTCCAGGGCGATCCAGTTGAGTGCGGCGTTGGGAATGGTGAAATCCCGCGGTGCCTCAAGGGGCTTGCCGGTGGCGAGACGGTGGGCGATGTCAAGGACGCCGCCATGGGTGACCACCAGCACGGTGCCGCCCCGATGGCGAGTCGCAATGTCATGGAGCGTCTCATGGATGCGCGCGGCAAATTGCTGCAGGCTTTCGCCGCCGCCGGGAAACACGAAGTCGGGATCACGGCTTTCGAAGCGGTGGTAGTCATCGGGAAAACGCGTCCGGGCTTCGTCATACGTGAGGGCCTGGAAGACCCCATAGTGCCGCTCACGCAGGCGGGCATCAAGGATGGCCTGCAAGGTGCATCGAGCGGATATGGCGTCAGCGGTCTGGCGGGCACGGCGCAGATCGGACGCGTAGGCGGCATCGAAGCGCTCACCGGACAGGCTGAGGGCGGTGGCACGTGCCTGGGCGAGGCCGGTGTCGCTGAGGGGGATGTCAATATGGCCCTGGAGGCGCCGTTCGGCGTTCCAGGCTGTTTCTCCGTGGCGAACCAGACAGATGCGGGTGGTCATGATTGACGGCGGGCGGCAGTAGCGGGGTAGAGGATGTGCAAGTATCGCATGGCCCGTCTGCACCGCGAATGACCCCCGTCGCCTGGGGAGAACCGGGTCCGGATCAGGCTCAAGCGCCTGTTGACGCAACGGTAGGCGTAATCCCTGATTGTTGCAGAATCCATCTCGCCGATAATCCCAGCCCAGCAAACACGGGCTTTCGCGGGCCCTTCAGCAGAATTTCACACTAAAGGAGGTGCGGGACGTGCAAGCCCTGCTCAAGTTATCACGCGCTATCGATGCGCTTTCGGAGGGGGTAGGCAAGGCGACGATCTGGCTCGTCCTGGTCGTTACCCTCATCAGTGCTGCCAACGCCTTCGTGCGTTACACCTTCAATTACAGCTCCAACGGTTTGCTCGAGATCCAGTGGTATCTTTTCTCGGCGATCTTCCTGCTATGCGCTGGTTACACGCTGATGCGCAACGAACATGTGCGCATCGATGTGATCTCCGGCCGCTTCTCGCCCCGCACCCATGCCTGGATTGACATCATCGGCACGCTTTTCTTCCTTGCGCCGATGGCTGTGGCTGTTCTGTACCTGTCCTGGCCGATCTTCATCAATGCCTACCTCAACAACGAGTACTCCTCCAATGCGGGTGGCCTGATCGTGTGGCCGGTCCGCGCCCTTGTTCCCATCGGGTTTTCCCTGTTAATCCTTCAGGGGGTATCGGAGCTGATCAAGCGGGTTGCCTTCCTGAAGGGCCTCATCCCCGATCCCAACGCCAAGCCCAAAGCGCCTTCCGCCGAAGAGGAACTGGCAAGGGCCATCAAACAGCAACGTGGGGAGGCCGTGTAAATGGAGTTCATCGCTGCCAACATGGCACCCCTGATGTTCGGGTCGCTGGTGCTGTTCATGCTGTTCGGCTACCCGGTGGCCTTTGCCCTGGCCGCCAACGGTATCGTCTTCGGCCTGATCGGCATTGAGCTGGACATAGGGCTCAAGCCCTCCCTCTTTCAGGCCTTGCCTGACCGCATTTTCGGTGTCATGTCCAATGACACACTGCTGGCCATCCCCTTCTTCACCTTCATGGGCCTGATTCTCGAACGATCAGGCATGGCGGAGGATCTCCTCGACACCATCGGCCAGCTCTTCGGCCCGGTGCGCGGCGGTCTGGCCTTTGCCGTGATCTTCGTTGGCGCGATCCTGGCGGCGACCACCGGCGTCGTGGCGGCCTCGGTGATCTCCATGGGGCTCATCTCCCTGCCGATCATGATGCGCTACGGCTACGACCAGCGTCTTGCTACGGGTGTCATCGCGGCTTCCGGCACCCTGGCGCAGATCATCCCCCCGTCGCTGGTGCTGATCATCATGGCCGACCAGCTGGGTCGTTCCGTGGGTGACATGTACCAGGGTGCGCTGGTCCCCGGCCTGGTGCTGACGGCCTTCTATGTCATTTACGTCGCCCTCGTTGCGGTGTTCAGGCCCGCTGCTGCACCGGCTCTCCCGCCCGAGGCGCGAACCCTGCGCGGCGGCAAGTTGCTGCTGCGGGTACTGACTTCCCTGGTGCCGCCGCTGCTGCTGATCTTCCTGGTGCTGGGCACCATCTTTCTGGGGATCGCGACCCCCACCGAGGGGGGAGCCATGGGGGCTGCCGGCGCCCTGGTCATGGCCGTGATGCGCAAGCGCCTGAGCGTTGCCCTGCTCAAGCAGGCCATGGAGAGCACCGCCAAGCTGACCACCTTCGTGATCTTCATCCTGATCGGCGCCCGGGTCTTTTCCCTGACCTTCTACGGTGTCGAAGGTCACCTGTGGGTCGAGCACCTGCTGGATGACCTGCCCGGTGGTCAGGTGGGCTTCCTGATCGTCGTCAACATCCTGATCTTCCTGCTGGCCTTCTTCCTCGACTTCTTCGAGCTGGCCTTCATCGTGGTGCCCCTGCTGGCGCCGGTCGCCGAGAAGCTCGGGATTGACCTGATCTGGTTCGGCGTGTTGCTGGGGGTCAACATGCAGACCTCCTTCATGCATCCGCCCTTCGGTTTTGCCCTGTTCTACCTGCGTTCGGTTGCGCCGCCGTCCATCAAGACCACCCAGATCTACTGGGGGGCGGTGCCCTTCGTGGTCATCCAGATCATCATGGTC
>Ga0075152_10001593_pt1 | contig 16384 bp, 15 predicted proteins | sample JI61114C2DNA_FD_70964 | JGI IMG/M metagenome (GOLD analysis project Ga0075152, IMG submission 70964) | Wastewater effluent complex algal communities from Wisconsin, to seasonally profile nutrient transformation and Carbon sequestration -... | ecosystem: Engineered > WWTP > Effluent > Algae...
AGGTGGTGCGACTGGTGATGGTGCAGTCGGTGGCCCTGGCGGCGGTGGGCATCGCACTGGGGCTGGCGGGCGCGTTTGCGATGTCGCGCGTGATGCAGGCGATGCTGTTTGGCGTCAGTCCCAACGACCCGCTCGTGCTGGGCGGCGTGGTGGCGCTGCTGCTCACCACCACACTCGCGGCCAGCATCTTTCCGGCGCGGCGTGCGGCACGGGTGGATCCGAGCGAGGCGATGCGCGCGGGGTAGGGTCTCTTCGGCGGACCGGAGCGCGCGCGGGATCAGCGGGATGAGAACGACTTGAGTGCGCGAAGCACTTCTGAACGCGAAGCGCGCCGAGGAACACGGAGTGAACTACGTGGGCTGCGGGCGGGCTGGCGCATGCGGCAGTGGCTTCTTTTGTTGTTCAACTCCCCAAGAGAAGCGGCATCACGGCGGTCCGTCCGACGCCGGGGCGGCTCTTCGTGCCCTCGCAGGTCCTCCGTGCGCTTCGCGTTCAGACGTGCTTCGCGCGCTCCCGCAGTTCTCACGTGGTTGCTGGCGTGAGAACGGCCTGAGCGCGCGAAGCACTTCTGAACGCGAAGCTCGCAGAGGAACACGGAGTGAACTGCGTGGGCTGCGGACGGGCCGGCGCACGCGTCAGTGGCTTCTTTTGTTGTTCAACTCCCCAAGAGAAGCGGCATCACGGCGGTCCGTCGGGCGCCGGCGGCCGTTCTTCGCGCCCTCGCAGGTTCTCCGTGTGCTTCGCGTTCAGACGTGCTTCGCGCGCTCCCGCTGTTCTCATAGAGGTCCAGAAAACCCCGTGACCGATTCGAGCATACCTGAGGGACCAAACACAAACACGTTGGTCCCGCGCATCACGGGTGTGCCATCGGCACTCGCCGCGGTGAAGTCAGCGAGCACCATCCCCTGACAGTGTCGGACCTCACCGGCGCGCGTCATGCGAATGCCCGGCATGTAGTGCTGGGTGGCGGTGACGTGGGCGAGGAGGTCGGGGAGTGACTCGAGACTGCTGTACCGGTCACCGAACAGAATGCCGGGCGATGCGATGCGTGTAAACGTGGCGGATCGGGAATTCGCGTTGGGATCGGCCCAGGCGTCGAACCATGCGTCCACGACGCTGGCCGCATCGGCATGCTGGGTGTTGGCGGTGAGATTGGCGAAGATCGAAAGCTGGTAGCGCCAGCCCTGCACATGACCGTCGCGGACCGCGGCGTCGGGTTCCGCGAACTCGTGTGTGAGCGAGAGCAGGGTGCCGACGGGGTCGGGCGCGACGGTGATGGTGACGCGCGACGTGCCGGCGGCGATGGGTGTGCCGCTTTCGAATCCGTACGTGAACACCAGGCGATGTGGTGCACTGATCTCGAGCACAGTGCCCACCACATTGATGCCGCCGGGATAACAAATGCGCACGCTGCCGCCGACACGTGCGTCGATAGTCGATCCCTGTCCCCACCACGACGCCCACTGCGTGGAGTCGGTGAAGAAGCCGAAGACGGTGGCCGGGGTCGCGCGGATGCGCACGGTGCGGTTGAGCGAATGCGGCAACGAGCTGGCGAGAGAGGACATGAGGTCAGCGGCTCCGTGAGCGCGCACGGGTGGAAGGGGAGGGATGACCGCGAGTGGCCGGCGACTTCCGAGTGGTGCGAGGACGCGGTCCACGCCGACCCTGCTCCAACTCGGCCAGCAAGGTGAGTCGCGCCAGCGCGTCGTCCCACATGGATTCGAGCATCGCCGCAAACGGCGCGAGTGCGACGCGATCGGCACGGTAGAAGCGCTGACGTCCTTCGGCGCGAACGACCACGAGACCCGCCTCGAGTAAGGTCTTGAGCTGGAGTGACACGGCGCCGAAGGTGATGTCGGGCATCGCGACCCTTATGGCGCCGGCACTTTGCTCGGTGGTCCAGACGAGGCGCAGGAGTTCGCGGCGACGGGGGGAGGCGAGAGCGGCGAGGGCGGCGGCGGGGGGCATGCGGATAGTTTAGAGAAAACTAAAATAATGGGCAAGGGGGGCGACTGGAGACTGACCACTGGATACCGACAACTGGAGACTGATGACTGAAGACTGACAAGCAGTTGTCAGTTTGTCAGTGATCAGACAACGGCTGAGTTCTGGGTCGTCAGTCACAGTTCTGGGTCGTCAGTCACAGTTCTAGGTCGTCAGTCACAGTTCTGGGTCGTCAGTTCGTCACCGGTTACTGATCACTCCAACTGAAAACCCACGACTTAGCCGTTGCCCGATCACTGACAAACTGACAACTGCCATTCAGTCTCCTGTCTCCAGTCTCCGCCGCCCCCCTCCGCGCGTTATCGTTCGCCATGCACGATACCAACCTCCTCTTCACAATCGCCGGCGCATTCGCGGCGGCCTTTCTGTTGGGGTTCCTGGCGTCCAAAGTCGGACTGCCGCCGCTGGTCGGGTATCTGGTGGCCGGTATCGCCCTCGGCCCCCACTCGCCGGGTTTTGTCGGGGATGTGAATCTGGCGTCGCAGTTGGCTGAGGTCGGTGTCATTCTGCTGATGTTCGGCGTCGGGCTGCACTTCTCGCCCGGCGACCTCATGAAGGTGCGACGCGTGGCATTGCCGGGCGCGTTGCTCCAGATGTTGTTCGCCACGGGACTCGGGGCGTGGCTCGCGCTGTCGTGGGAGTGGAGCGTTGGCGCGGCCATCATGTTTGGACTGGCACTTTCCGTGGCCAGCACGGTGGTGGTGCTGCGTGTGCTGGAGTCGCGCGGGTTGCTCGACTCGATCGATGGCCGGATCGTCGTGGGCTGGTTGGTCGTCGAAGATCTCGCGGTGGTCATCGCGCTGGTCCTGCTGCCCGCGATTCTCGACGCGGTCGGTGGCACGAACAGCACGACCACCGCGCCGACGGGCGGACTGGCGTGGACGATCGGACTCACACTGATCAAGGTTGCCGCGTTCATCGCCCTGATGGGCGTCGTGGGCCGCCGCGCGGTGCCGTGGTTGCTCACCAAGGTCGTGGGCAGTGGCAGCCGAGAACTGTTCACGCTCGCGGTGCTGGCGGTTGCGCTCGGTGTGGCGGTTGGTGCGTCGGCGATCTTTGGCGTGTCATTCGCGCTCGGCGCCTTTGTCGCCGGAGTCGTCATCAGCGAGTCGGATCTCTCGTATCGCGCCGCCGCCGACGCCGTGCCGTTGCAGGACGCGTTTGCAGTGCTGTTCTTCGTGTCGGTGGGCATGCTGATCGAACCGCGCGTGCTCATCGACGAACCGATTCGGTTGCTGCAAACGGTCACCGTTGTGTTGATCGGCAACACGCTCGCCGCCACCGTGCTGATGGTGCTGCTGCGTCATCCGCTGCGCGCCTCGCTGCGATTGGGCGCGAGTCTCGGTCAGATCGGCGAATTTTCATTCATTCTGGCGGCGCTGGGCGTGTCGATGGGTGTGCTGACCGAGGAGGCGCGCAGTCTGCTGCTCGGCGCTGCGCTCGTCACCATCACCTTGAATCCCGTGGTGTTCAGCCTGCTCGATCGCTTGGGTGCGTGGGTATCGGAGCGCTCGGAACTGCTGGACCGGTTGGAACGACAGAAGGAACCGCGTCTGGTCGGGACCGACATGTTCGTGGCCCTCGAGCCCGATCATGCGATCCTGATCGGGTATGGTCGCGTGGGACGCACGATTGGCGACGCGCTGCAGCGCATCGGTGTGCCGTTCATCGCCATCGAGCAGGACCGTCGCGTTGTGGAAGCGATGCGCACGATTGGCGTCAGCACCATTTATGGCGACGCCACACAGATGTCGATTCTGGAGCACGCCCATCCGGAACGCGCCAAGTTGCTGGTGATCGCGTCACCCGACCCGTATCACGCGCGCCACATCATCGGTCTCGCCCGTCAGCGCAATCCGAACATCGAAATTGTCGTGCGCACGCACAGCGATCAGGAACAGCGGTTGTTCGAAGAGATGAAAGTGGACAAGGCGCTCATGGGTGAACGCGAGCTGGCGTTCGGCATGGCGTACTACAGTCTCCGCTTCCTCGGCATCGATGATGATCACGCCGATGATGTGGTGCAGCAGCTCCGCGGCGGCGCGCGCATGCCGACGCAAGAGTTCAGCATGCTGATGCCGCATGCCGTGCCGGGTGTGCGTGCCGTCACACCCGGTGATGCCGCGCCAAAGTAGGGCGCACGCAGGTCGGCGCGGCTAGACGCGCTCGATGCCCGCCTTGCCGTGCACCACGCGCCATTTCGACGCCGTCTCCAACGGGGCCCCCGGACGCGTGACGTACGCAACACTCTTGTAGTCGGTCAGCCACTCCTTGGCATCGACACGGCAGGTGTAGTACCCGCGGCGATTCTGGTACCACTTGATGTGCGGGTTCTCGGCCAATTGCGTGCGCATGCGCTCGTTGGCTTCTCCGTTTCCATCGCCGCCTGACGCGATGCTGGTGCCCACGAATTCAGCTGCCACAACCGGGCGATCCGGCCGTGAGAAATCGCTGCGCAACTCGTTCACCCAGTTGGAGTGAATGTCGCCCGTGAGCACGACCGTGCGATTGGCCGCCCGCTGCGCGATCGTGTTGAGCAACCGATCGCGCGCGGCGGGATAGCCGCTCCACTGGTCCATCGACACGCGCACTTCGGGGCCTGGGCCGCTGTCGTACGGTCCGACCATCACCTGCTGGCCCAGCACCTGCCAGTGGGACTTGGATGCGGCGAGTCCGCTGAAGAGCCACTGTTCCTGCGCCGCACCCATCAGTTGACGCTTCGGGTCGGCCCACTCGCCGCACGGCACTGGTTTGGTGCCACTGTCGCAGGGTTGAATGTCTCGGTATTGCCGCGTGTCCAGCATCCAGAAACGGGCCAGCGCGCCCCAGTTGATTGTGCGGGTGATGGAGAGGTCGGCCCACGATGTCACGCGCGGGACACGTACCGGCTGGTGTTCCCACCATGCCTGATATGCCGCAGCACGCCGCACGCGCATCTGATCGGTGGACTCCATCTCGTTTTCGCCGCGCAGGTTGGCGTAGTTGTTGTCCACTTCATGATCGTCCCATGTCACTACCCACGGCGCACGCTGATGCGCCGCCTGCAGCGCCGGATCGGTTTTGTATTGCGCATAACGACGGCGATAGTCATCGAGCGTTCGAATCTCGAGTCCCTGATGTTTGCGAATGGCATTCGCCGGACTGGAGTACTCGTAGATGTAATCGCCCAGGTGCGCCACCAGATCGAGCTCTTCGCGCGCCATGTGCTCGTATGCGGTGAACAGCCCCTGATCCCACCGCTGGCAACTGGCCACCGCCATGCGCAGCGGGGTCATCGCGCCGTCGGCGGGCGCCGTACGAAAGCGACCCACCTGGCTCTTTGCATCGCCGGTCTGAAAGCGATAGAAGTACCAGCGATCGGGCGTCAGGCCGTCGAGGTTGACGTGTACGCTGTACGACAACTCCTGTGCGGCCGTCGCACGCCCGGTCTTCACGATTTTGGTGAAGCCCTCGTCATCGGCGACTTCCCATGTCACCACCGTGCGGTCACTCATGCCGCCATCCGGCTCAAACGGACGAGGCGCGAGGCGCGTCCAGAGCACTCCACCAGTCGCGGTCGGATCACCGGACGCCACGCCCAGGGTGAACGGGTCGTCGGCGAAGCGCGGTCGATAGGTCACACGCCAGACGTTCGGGACAACGGCGCAGAGCGCCGCCGCACGAGTCACATCGCTGAGAAAGTCGCGCCGGTCCATGGAGAGAGCTCGGGGAATCGGGTGAAGTCCGCACAAACATCGCGCGTCATGACGGTAACGCCAGAGCCCGTGGCACCGTTGGTCACCGTTGCGTCACGGCTGGCCGATGAGCGCATTCGGTGCCATGCTTTGCGTATGACCTCGAACCATACGGCGAACGATCACGGCCCCGGCGTACACGTGCCGCCGCCGCTGTTTTTTGTGGCCGGCTTTGCGATTGGTGCACTGGTGCACCGGTTTGTCGCGATTCCTGCACCATGGGGTGCGATACGTGCGGTGACGCGGACCGGCACCGTCCTCGTCATGCTGGGGATCGCCTGCATGTGTACAGGCGCACTGACATTTCTTCTGGCGAAAACCACGGTGATGCCTCATCGGCCGGCAAGCGCGCTGGTGACGCACGGCATCTATGCCTACACGCGCAACCCGATGTACCTCGGTTTCACGACCGCGTATGTGGGTGCAGCGCTGGCCGCGGGACTGGTGATGCCGTTGGTGCTGCTGCCGCCGGTGCTGTTCCTGCTGACGGTGTTCGTCATTCGACGCGAGGAGCGTTATCTGCGCGACACCTTTCCTGCGACCTTCGACGCGTACGCCTCACGGGTGCGCCGATGGCTCTGACCCGCCTACTGGTTGCCGCAGCGGCGTGGTTGACGTGCGCCGGGGCGATTGGCGCGCAGGGTGCGACGGCCGGTGCGGCGACACAGCTGACACCACGAAGCGGTCTGGTCGTGACCACATCCACGCGATTTGCGCCAGGCACGTATCGGCTGACCGCGCCGGCATCGCTGGATAGCGCACTCATTGTCGTGCGCGGCAACGATATCACGGTCGACATGCGCGATGTGGTACTGGAAGGGCTGGCACCATCGGCTGACCCGGATCAGGCGCGCGGCATCGCCATTCGTATCGAAGGCGGCCGCAATGTCCGCGTGATCGGGGCGACCGCCCGCGGTTACAAAGTCGCGCTGATGGCGCGCCACACACGCGGCCTGACACTCGAGCGCAACAACTTCTCGTACAACTGGAAGCCGCGCCTGTTCAGTCTCGTCGAGCATGAAAGTCTCACCGACTGGCTGAGCTATCATAAGAACGAACAGGACGAGTGGTTGCGGTTTGGCGCGGGAATCTATCTCGCCGACGTGACAGGCGGGACGATCGTCGAGAATCGCGTCGAGCAGGGGATGAATGGTCTCATGCTGGTGCGCAGCGATTCACTCGTCATCCGCCGGAACGACTTCTCGTTCAACTCTGGCCTTGGCATCGGGATGTACCGCTCGAGCGCCAACGAGATCTCGCACAACCGCATCGACTACAATGTGCGCGGGTACAGTCATGGCTTCTTTCGCCGCGGACAAGACTCGGCGGGCATCCTGATGTTCGAACAGTGTCATCGCAACATGATTGCCTTCAATTCGGTCACGCACGGCGGTGACGGACTGTTTATCTGGGCGGGCCAGCAGACGATGGACACGGGTGTCGGCGGCGTGAACGACAATATGTTCTTTGCCAACGACTTCAGTTTTGCGCCAACCAATGGCATGGAAGCGACGTTCAGCCGGAACGACTTCCTGGCCAATCGCATCGAGGGCAGTGACCACGGGCTGTGGGGCGGCTACAGCTACAGCTCCCGCATCGTCGGCAACTGCTTCATTCGCAATCGCATCGGCATTGCGATCGAGCATGGGCAAGACAACGTCGTGACCCACAATGCATTCGATGGCGCGGGTAGTGACAGTATCGGGATCAGCCTGTGGGCCAACCCGATCGAGCCAAGTGATTGGGGCTATCCTAAACATCGCGACACGCGAAGCCGCGACTATCGCATCACGCGGAACACGTTTGCCGGGGTGAACCAGCCGTGGAGTATCCGTCAAACGACAACGGTGGACACCACGGACAACGAGGGACGGACACGGGAGAGACCGTGTGATCCGCTCGCGTTGTTCGCGGCGTCCGGACTGCCGACGCCGTTTCGCACCACCGAGACCGGTTGGCCCCGGCGGGCTGTTGCGAGCCGCGATCGCTCCGCGATAGTGGTCGATGAATGGGGACCGTTCGACTGGCGCTCTCCCAAACTCTGGCCGCTGGACAGCGTGCGTGCAACGCCGCTGCGTCTGCGCGTGCTTGGTCCGGCGGGTGAGTGGCGTGTGGCGTCGCTGCGCGGCGTTCGTTCGATCTCCGCTCGCACGGGTTCGGTGGGAGATACCCTCACGGTGTTGCCGCGCCGGGATAGTGTGGGCGATTGGTCGGTGCAGCTGGTCTACACGGGCGACTCCACGCGTACACCACGTGGCGCCACCACCGCGCGCGGCGTGCCGGTGAGATTCGGGTACACCCATTTCGAACCGCGTCAGTCGTGGGCGGTCAAGGTGTTCGCGTGGAGCGACAGCACCGACCCGCGCAGCAAACCCGCGGCATTCGACGCACTGCTGCGCGGCGCACCACTGGTGTCGCTCACCCTGCCGCGACTCGACTGGATGTGGTTTCGACCCACGCACCCGCGCATTCCGCAGGCACGTATGGCGCTCGAGGCGGTGTCACGTGTGGTGCTGCCGACGGGGATTTATACGCTGCGAACCCTCAGCGATGACGCCATTCGCGTGTGGATCGATGGCCGACTGGCAATCGATCACTGGACGCCGCACGAAACCATGCCCGACTACGCACCGCTCACCGGCGGCCCGCACGAGATTCGCGTGCAACACGTGCAGGTGGAGGGATGGACGGAGCTGCGCCTGGAGATGCTGCGTGGCACAGTGACACGCTCCGCGGGCTCTGCCGGCCCGCACTGACCACCGTGCGGCGCGCTATTTCGTGGCGGTCCACACCCACGACACCGTGAGCGTGTGGTTGATTTCGTTGGCGCGACGCGCGGGAATGGCGTTCCAGAGATTCATGTAGCCGAGTTCGATGCGCTGGCGTGCGTCCACGGGGATTCCGATGCCGCCGCCGAGCCGGTTTTGTGTCACACGCAGTGTGGCGTCGGCATGGCCGATGGGCATCAGCAGTTCGTCGTAGGCAAACGCGAGCAGTGGACGGCCGCGCAGTCGCATGGCGGGCAGGTTGCCCTGACCGCGTATCTGATATCGCGCGCGCTGCTGATAGGCCCACGGCCCCAGCGTCGAGCCATCGCCGGACGCGTCGGCGCGCACGGATGCCAACCATCGCTGTTCAAAGCGATACCGATGCACAAACGACACCGCGCCGGCTTTGTGGCCGAGTGTCAACTGTTGCCAGATGCGGTGCTCACGGAGCGGCGCGGCGATGGGAACGTCGCCATACGGAGCCGTGGCGATGTACGCGTATCCGCCTCCGACGCGCACGCCCGGCGCGATCGTGTGCAGCACGCCGCCGCGGAGGAGCAACTGCTGCGGTGATTCCCCGAAGCCCATGCGGCGCCAGTGTCCATCAAACCACAACGCGTCGCGCGGGGTGATCGCGTGATCCACAAACGTGGACAGCCACGTCGCCTGCTGGTGTGCCGATGTCCACGACGTGGACTGCGCCGTGGCGCGTGACGTGAATGCAAACACGAGCACGCACGCGATCAGCGCGAGGGCGCTGCGCACAAACGTCGGGCGCGCACGGTGCGGTGCCACGGGGAGGAGCAGGAGGCGGGCGGTCATGTCGGAAAACTAGACATGGTGCGCCACCCGCGCTGCCCGATCACGCCCCTACTGAATCGTGGCCGGGTCCATCCACATCACCTCGAAGTGATGACCGTCGGGTGTGTAGAAGCTGTGGGCATACATGAAACCATGGTCCTGCACCGGCATGGCGGGTGTGCCGCCTGCGGCCAGCGCCTTGCTGACCAGCGCATCGACCTCCTCACGACTCTCGCACGAGAGCGCATACATCGCCTCGGTGGCGCGCATGGGATCGGATGGCTCGCGATGGGTGAATCCGCGAAAGAACGCGTCGGTGAGCAGCATGAAGTAACCGTCGTCACTGACCACCATGCAGGCGGCGTTGTCGTCGGTAAACTGCTGGTTGAACGTGAAGCCCAGCGCGGAAAAGAACGCCATCGACTGCTTGAGATCGTTGACGCGGAGATTCACGAACAGCTTGCGAGGAGCGGACATGAGCGGGCAGGGCGTGAGGGTGATGGGATAGACGATCGGCACGGCGCGGACACTCCACCAGAAAGCACGGTGATTGGCAGGGCACAGTGCTTGGACTTGCTGGCCGGCCGAAACTCATCGGTCGGCCGAGCCTGCTATCCGGCAGTTGCGTCGGGCAGTCGCGGTGGAAGCCCGAATCGCGGAAACAGTGTGTCCGTATCGAGAAACGAATTCAGCGCGGCGATACGGTCTCCCTCGAGCTCGAGCACCACCAGCGCCCACGGCGTCGCCCCGCCGTCTCGGTACTGCCCGAACGCCGGGGAGCCGTTGGCAGCCGTTGGGACGAGACGCGAGCCGCGGCACTCCTTACCCGGCCCCGAGAGCCACTTGCCGATGGACTCGTGTCCCTGCAGCCACAACGAGAATGGCGGCATGGACATGATGGCGTCTTCACGCAGCAGCATGGTGAGGGCCGACACGTCGTACGCTTCGAACGCCTCCACGTACCGGTCAATCAACCGGCGCTGTTCCGGCGTCAGCTCGACCGGCACGTATTGCGACGTGCGTTCCACCTGTCGCGTGAGTTGCTTTTCGGCCAGCGTGGTTCGAGCGCGCTGCAAGGCGCTGTTCACCGCCGCGGTGGTCATGACCAGACACTCGGCCACTTCGGCCGCAGACCAGTTGAGCACCTGCGTGAGAATCAGCACGGCGCGTTGACGCGGCGGCAAATGCTGCAGCGCCGATACAAAGGCGAGTCGCACACTTTCCCGCAGCACCAGTCGCTCGTGCGGATCGCCCTCGGCAGGGATGGCCAAGGCATCGGGGACCGGCTCCAGCCAGTGAGAGTGAGGCAGGGCGACCAACGTATCGGTCGTCGACCCGACCGCTCCCATCTCCATGGGCCGCATGCGGCGTTCCCGCGAGGACAACAGGTCGAGGCACACGTTGGTGGCGATGCGATAGAGCCACGTGCCGAGTGACGACCGGCCATCGAACCGGTCCAGCGCGCGCAACGCCCGGAGCATCGTGTCCTGCACGGCGTCGTCGGCGTCCACGAGTGATCCGAGCATGCGGTAGCAATGCCCCGTCAACGCGGCGCGGTGCGACTCCAACGCGAGAGGGGAGGTCATGGCGTGGGCAACGCTCAGGGGAGGAGAAAGCTCGCGAAGCTCTGCGCGTCGATGTTGGCGCCGCACACGACCACTCCCACCCGCTTGCCTTCGAGACGTGCGCGGAGCGGATACATCAGCGCGGCGAGTGCGGCGGCACCGGCGGGCTCCACCGCCAACTTGGCCGACCGAAAGAGCAGGCGCATGCCGTCGCGGATCTGGTCGTCGGTCACCAGCACCACCTCATCGACAAAGCGCCGGTTGAGCGCGAACGAATACGGCTCGCAACGCGGCGCGCCGAGTGAGTCAGCAATCGTGCGTACGGCGTCGATGGACTGTGGTGATCCCGCGGCGAAACTGCGCGCCAGCGAATCCGCACCGGTGGGCTCCACGACATACACCGCCGTTTCGGGGCTCATCAGCTTGACGGCGCAGGCGACACCGGCCGTCAGCCCGCCTCCACCCGCAGCGACAATCACCGCATCGAGTTCCTCGCCGGCGGCCCGCACCTGGTCGATGAATTCCAGACCGACGGTCGCCGCGCCGCGTGCCGTTTTCGGACCCTCGTACGGATGCACGAACGTCCGTCCCTCGGCGGCCTCGATATCGCGCACGCGGGCGAACGCTTCGGCGACATTGTCGACCAGTGTGACATCCACGCCGTACTCGCGACACACCTGGACGCGAAAGGCGTTCGCGGTCTTCGGCATCACCACTTTCGCCGTCGTCCCCAGAATCCGTGCGGAATATCCCAGGGAGATTGCGTGATTTCCCGCTGACACACCGGTCACCCCGCGCGCGAGTGCAGCGGCATCGAGGTCCAGCATCACCGTCAGCGCGCCACGCGGTTTGAAACTGCCGGTGCGCTGAAAGAGCTCTTCCTTGAGCCAGAGTCGTGTGGAGGCGCCGACGGCGTTCGCAATCGCGTCATCCATCAACGGCCGGGTGGGGGTGGTCACCACCAGATCGCCGAGCCGTTTGCGCGTGGCGCGAATCGCCTCGAGGGTGGGGACGTCGAGGCTCGGCTGCTCGGTCGCTGCGCTGGGATTGGTCATCTCGGAGAATGTAGCCGGGACGGCGTTCCGCTACCTCCGGGCCGGATTCTCGGCGGGATTCTTTGAGGGATACGTCGCCGGATTGTGCGGCACGGAGTGGGCCGAAAAACCATCGGCGTCGTGCCCGGGGGCACGACGCCGATCACAAATACGGTAGACCCACCGCGGTGGGTACTAGAAGCGAATGCCGAGCCCGATGCTGACGAGGATCGGATCCACTTTGACCGCTGACACCTTGCTGCTGCCCAGTGTCACGTCAGAGCCAATCATCACCTTCTTGACGTCGACATTGAGGAACTTGCCCGGCATGAGCTTGATGTCCGCACCAATCTGCGCGGCCGCGCCCACCGAGCTGGACTCGAGGTCGAGTGCTCCGACGTTGGCCACACGGATATCGACATCGGAGATCAGTGTCAGATTGGCACCGACGCCGACATACGGACGAATCACACCGGCGGGGAGGAAGTGGTACTGTGCGAGCAACGTCGGCGGCAGGTGCTTGAAGGTGCCGATCTTGCTGCCGTTGAGTTCCACATCGTGCTGCTGCGGATACGTGAGCACCAACTCCGCGGCAATGTTCTTGGTGAAGAAGTAGGCGATGTCGATCTCCGGGAAGATCTTGTCGCTGACGGTGATCTTGTCGGCCGCCACGTTGAGTGACGGGATCGCGTCGGATTTGTTGGCCGGCGTCAGCGACAGCGCGCGAACGCGCACCATCCACGGGCCTTCAGTTGACTGCGCTCCCGCAGACGCGGACAGTGCCAACAGCGCACCAACGAGCAACGACGGGCGAAAAGCACGCATCTATCGAACTCCTGAGTGAGTGAATCAAGGGAGTGGGATGAGTACGCCCATGCACCGCGGCTCACTGTCAGGGAATTCGGTCGATCGTGTAAGGAAATACGTGGCGCACAACACACAAGCCGAATCCCCGAAGGAATCCGGCTTGTGGCGATGCGCCGATGACACATCTGACGATGTCATGCGAAATGGATCAGGCGGAACGTAGAGGCTCCGCGGTGGTCGTCCCTGTTTGAGAACGGACCGGAGGTCTTTCCGCGAGCACTTCCACAGCCTGAGCGATGTGCGCGACGCACTCGTCCACTGACGCCTGGCGCGTCCGGAAGCTCAGCACGCATACCCGCGCCAGGAAACGCCCGTCCACGGTGCATCCTGACAACATCACGCGGCCGCGAGCGGTGATGTCGTCGATGAGGCGCGCGGTGGCGGCGTTTTCATCGGCGAGGGTGGGCAGCGACGGGCCGGCGACATGAAACGCGAAGAGCGACAACTGGGGCGGCGCGACCATGACGATGCCGGGAATCGCCGCGATCTGCTCGGCGGCACGCAGTGCCAACGTCCGCTTCTCGGCGATCGCGGCGCGGTAGCGGGCCGCACCATACATCTTGAGCGTCAACCAGAGCCGCAGTCCTGGAAAGCCGCGCGAGAGTTCGGGACCGTACTGCGCGGGGTCGTAGAACTCGTCCTGATTTTCCGGCAGATAGCCCGCCGTCGCTGAGTGCACACGGCGCAACTGTTCGCCGTCGCGCACCAGCAAGGCACCGGTGCCATACGGGAGAAACAGACCCTTGTGCGGATCGAGCGTCAGTGAGTCCGCGCGCGAGAGTCCGTGCAGCAGCGGACGGAGTTCGGGGCACACATGGAAACAGGCGCCGTAGGCGCCATCGACATGATGCCACAGACCTTCGCGGGCGCAGAGTGTCGCAATAGCATCGAGTGCGTCGACCGCCCCTGTATTCGTCGTGCCGGCGGACGACACCACCATGAACGGCGTGAGCCCGTCCGCGCGATCTCGTGCAATCGCGTCGGCGAGCGCGGCGACATCCATGCGATACTGCGCATCAACAGGAACGGCACGCACGCGATCCGGTGCAATGCCAGCCAGCTTGGCGGCCTTGTTGATGCAATGATGTCCCTGCGTCGACGTGTACAGCGTGCCAGCGCGGATGTCGGTGCCCAATCGCGTCTCGCGCGCGCACACGATTGCATTGAACGTCGCGCCGGAGCCGCCGGTGGTCAGCAGCCCCGCCGTTCCCGGCGGAAATCCCATCCAGTCCCGCAGCCACTCGAGCACGTTGGCTTCAAGCTGAACCAACGCGGGTGCCGCCATCCACACGCCCGTGTATCGGTTGGTCGTGTCGGCGATGAAATCGGCCAACGCCGCCGGATAGACCCCGCCGCCGGGGATGTACGCGAGATACCCCGGCCCAGGCGTGGTGAACGATCGCGGGATGAGCGTGTCGAACAGTTGATCCAGCAGCGGCTCGAGAGCGCTGCCGTCTTCCGGCACCGGTTCACGCAAGGTGCGACACAACTCGGCCGCCTCCACATCACCGCAACTGGGTTGCGTGGCCAGCGACGCGATGTGCTGCACGGCGCGCTCGACCACAGCGTGTCCCATGCGGCGCATCGCATCGGCGCTGAATTCCATCGCGGCGGGGTCGTCCGCCATCTCGGAGAGTGACATGGGACCAAAGGTGGCCGCCTCAGCCCGCCGTGTCGACTGCTGTGCACGGCATGGACGGCGCAGCCGCGCGCGCGCCGGGCGCGACTTCGGACGGTTCCCCTCGACGCGGCGCTGTCCCGGCGCTACACTCGCGACATCCCCAACTGGAGTCCGACATCAAAACCGTGCGTGATCTGCTGGCGCTCAAGGGCGCAACCGTGGTGTCGGTGTCACCGTCGTCAACGGTGCTCGACGCTGCGCACATCATGGGCGACAACGGCTTTGGCGCCGTGCTGGTCATGGATGGCACGCGGCTGGTGGGCATCTTCACCGAGCGGGACATGCTCCGTCGCGTGGTGGCGTCCGAACGCGATCCCGCGACATCGCGCGTGGAAGAGGTGATGACAACCGCGCTGTTCACGTGTGTGCCGGAAACGACGGCGGACGAGTGTGGCGCGATCATGACGCGCCACCGCATCCGGCATCTGCCCGTCGTCGACACCACCGGTCTGCATGGACTGGTCAGCATCGGTGATCTCCTGGCCCACCGCGTGCGGGAGCAGGAAGACACGATCAAATTCCTGAACAACTACATGTTCAGCGTGCGCTGATGCGCTGATGCGCTGATGCGCTGATGCGCTGATACGCTGATGCGTTCGCGGGTTCTCGCACCGCATTCGGACGCGCAGACTCAGTGGCCGATGTCGACGATATCGGCGCGCGGGGGGACCCAGGCGGGGATCCACGCGCGCGGCGACAGCGAGCAGACGCCGGGCGGCGATCGGACTTCGGCGAACCCCCCGCCACCAAAACCAAAGCGGGCATCAGTGAGTCGCCGTGAACCGTCCGGCTCGATCTCCCACACCGGCACACGCATGAAGCGCAGCGCCGCGCCGCCACACCGCTCGGCCGCGATCGCCTGCAGGGCGTCACGAGGCGCTTGCCAGGCATCGCGCCAGATCACGCGCGTGTCCGCGCTGGCCGCCAGTGCGCGTACCCCGCTCAGCAGACCAAATCGCGACCCGCGGTCGCCGAGTCCCGGCACGCAGGCGCTATCGGCGCGAATACCACGACGCGACCAGGGCCGCGCCGCGCCGTTTCGCACACGGTATGTCGCGCCGTCTGTCGAGACGACCAGGACATCGAAGCAGTTGGCGTTCGCCGCGGTCGGTGTGAGCGCGACATCATGGATGACTTCCGATGGCGCTTCCGCCGCGAGCGACTGTCGGATGATCTGATCGGCCTTTCGTGACGAAAGGGCGAACAGACCCTCGATCACGCCCCAGGCGACGAGGGCGCCGGCGACGCGCCGGGACGGCGTGAGTACGCGCTGGGCGATGAGCCAGACCACCGCCGTCAAGGTGACGGCAGCGGCGAGTGCGGTGGTCATCGCGCCAAGCAGCCATGCGGCCGCAAGAATCGCCGCGAGCAGCAGCGACAACACCACACGCGTGGTCGCGCGACGGGGGCCAAACAGCAGCGGCGGAATGGCGATCACCCAGAGCCACGGTTCGACAATGAACACGGCGTCGCCGTAGACCCAGCGATTGTCGATCGGCCAGAACGGGTGAACGCCGTAGCTGTTGGTGAAGTCGAGCAGCAGATGCGACAGGGTGCCGGCCACGGCCAGCCCGAGCAGTGGACCGCTCTCACCGTGCCGTTCGGCGACCGTGTCGTCCGATCGCGCCCGTACCGCAGTGGCGATCCACCACAGCACCAGCGCCGCCAGCACGACGAAGACGACGGTGTGCGTGTGACCGCGGTGGTGCAACAGGTAGCCCAACTTGCCCATGCCCACGACTGGACCCGAGTAGAGCAGGTCCGCATCGGGCACCTCGGCGGCGATGACACCGAGGGCCACGGCGACCCGCCGCAGCGACCGGGAGACCGGTCGCTGTGTGCGGTGCTCGATCACGCGGAGGGTAGTGTCGGCGAGCAACAGGCCTGCAAACGCGTGTGTGGCGTTATCCACGAGCGGATGCGGTCATCG
>Ga0075152_10001597_pt1 | contig 16371 bp, 21 predicted proteins | sample JI61114C2DNA_FD_70964 | JGI IMG/M metagenome (GOLD analysis project Ga0075152, IMG submission 70964) | Wastewater effluent complex algal communities from Wisconsin, to seasonally profile nutrient transformation and Carbon sequestration -... | ecosystem: Engineered > WWTP > Effluent > Algae...
AGCAGAATGCTTCCAAAACACAAGGCCGCACTGCTTGACCATTATGCTCAGATTGGGCAGGTGACTGCTTTGGTTGGCGAGAACACCCGTGACGCAAGTGGGTTTCGTCAAGCTGACCTGAGTCTGGCATTGACTTCAGGTGAGATGTCTTCATTTGCACACTTCAGCAGTGTGGGTAGCCGCTTATCGAGCATCATCGATTTGTTACGAGTGTGTCGAGCAGGATTGAGTACGAACTACCAAACCTTCAAGATGATGTGCCAGTTTTCCCTCATGGAGTTCACTACAATGGTTGTACTTTACCTCAACTACGAGGAACTCAACAACACGGAAAATCTCTACATTGATCTGTTCATCATGTGTCCCATCTTCGTGACGCTGAGCTTGACAGAACCATGTGATACTCTCAGCAAGTATGTGCCACCAGCATCACTGTTCTCCAGATTCAATATGTTGTCAATGCTCGGCCTATTCCTCATTCAGCTCTCCGGTCAAATATTCATCGTCGAACGACTGAAGAAGGAGACCTTCTACACGGATAGTGAAACACGTAAGCTGAACAACCTCACGCTAAACCACTCTTACAACGACAGTAAGAACTCGTCCTTACTTAGGTCTTATGCTATCCTCCACTCTGTTCATCTTCACAAACTTCCTGTACATGGGTGTGGTGATCGCCACAAGCATTTCCAAACCCTTCAGGAAAGAGTTTTACACCAATCCCTTCCTTGTGGCAAATGTGCTGCTACTGAGTGTCTACAACTTTGCAATTCCGTTCATCCCACAGATCGTCCCGAAATCGATGGGCATCGACCAGAGCAACACAGATTGGTACGTGTTCGTGGTGTTCTGGGCCAACATCATCTGCTTGGTGATGTACGTATACGAACGAGTGCTCGTATGGCTGGTCTAGAAATTCCCCGAAAAACCGTGAAGTTGCTGCTGACTATATATTTAAGTATTTGGCCATAGCTGTTTAGCAAAGTATGAGTGCCTTGGAACTCACAAAAAAGGTCTGTCCAAAGCATGGAAAGCCGGTGACGCATTTATGTATGAGCAAGGAGTGTAAAGATGTGGGTTGCTGCTCTGAATGTGCAAAAACTCACAACCTTCATCCCCAGCTGCTGATCGATTTTTGGTAGTTTAGCAGGAAATTGGTCGTGACTGTGACTGAGAAGACTAAGGGTCTATCTACCCCACGTGAATTATAGTTACGTAACAAAAAAGACCAGCTGGAGGATCAGTATCAAACAATCACCAACGACCTGAAAAGCATATTGGCTATCGAGAGGAATCGCTACTTCGAAGAGTTTGATAGGCTCGCCAGAAACTACAAGATGGACACTGAGGCTATAAGTCGAGCAAAGAAAGGTCTGTCAAGCACTCAATATCTATCTGAGCTTGCTAAACGGAAAGTTTTGGATGTCAAGGTTGCTATGGTGAGTGGGGAAGGTATTTTCAAACTGCTCAACCGAGTCATACAGGCCCAGGCAGCAACAGCGAGGGATTATGAGGCTTTGTGGGAAGATAGGAAGAATAAAGAAAAGCTGTTTCTCACAATGAAGGACCTCGTGGCAAACGGGATCTTTGGACGGTTCAACAAGTTGCTGACCGTCCCGACATCAAATATCCAAGGCTCTGGTTTGCCTAACAAGAGAAACAAGTCAGTCGATGGAGATCCCCATTTGCTTTCCTTTTCAAGAAAGATCTCGGAGCCAACAAGAGGTAACTAACGCAAGAAGGTGACCAGCTGCAAAAGACTATGATGAAATTGTAAATTGTACAGTTATCATTTCTTCTTTGGAGTCTCACAGAAAGGTAGGTCCATGCAGTCTATAAGCAACTCCAGTTGGTGGTAGAACTCTTCGAAGTAACCCTTCATCTCCTTCTTGTGGATCGACTGAATGTACTCCTACCACACAAGCAACACCCCCACGAACTACTCGTACAGTCCTGATAAGAACTCATGCTCAGCCGGGTTGTTGTTGGGACTACTGACGTTCGTGCCTCGATTAGCTTTGTGGGGTCGGAAGCTCTCCACCACTTCGACCATAGATTTGGTTTCGTCCTTGGAGTCACAGACGTATCGGTACAGATACTCCTTTTCGCATTGAACCCAATCATGCCAGATGCCTTTGAATGATTCAGCCGAATTAAAGCGTTGATGTTCACGTTGGTTGCATTCCATCTCGAGCAGCGGCCGGAATAACTTGATGAGAGCCTAATCATCGAGTAGGCAATAACCATAGCCTCCCCCGATCATCTTGGCCGCGGCCAGACACATCTCATTGCTGATGATCTGATGCGGCAGTTGTTACTCCTTTTCCTCCTTCTTCGACTTGTGTAAGCGTGGTTCCCTGTTTCGCACCTGCCTCATGCTTCGAACTCTTTAATTAATAAACGATTGAAGTATTGACAGTCAACCGGCCTTTACCGAACACTCTTGAATACTTTTATTAAGCGCTGAGTTTATCTGGCTGAACACTAATTTGGCGCTTGCTTATCGGCAATCCTCCAGTCGGAGTTTTGTGGCTGTCGATCCCTTGTAGTTCTCGAAGTGCAGCTGAAGTATCACTGGCTGTCCGTTAGTTGCAACTTTGATACGAACTATTTAGTTTTTCTCGCCTTCGATGGTCAGTCGACTAATGCTGTGATAGGATGTGTTAAAGCGAACGTAACCGCGAGTTGGCTTATCTTTGCAGATCTCCACCATGAGCATGTATCCAGATAGCAGCATGAGGCAACTAGGTTATGCAGTGTCTTACCTCTTCTCGAGCGTTCCCTCATCGCCCTACCGATAAAGACATTGAATGTTGTGCTCGTTCGTTACTTCCACTTCCTTACCAATGATAAACCGTTTGGAGTAGACTGTATCCTTCTCTAAAGCCGGAAGGAACACATACTGCTCGACTGGTTTGATCTTGATCTCCTCCATCAGCCTTTTGGTGAGGTAGAAACGGCAAAAATTTCGTTCAATCTCCTCTTTAGGGGTGTACACAAATTTTTCGTAAAGGTCCAAGTGAGATTCGGTCCCCACCTGAACTATTCCAGTATACGCCAGTGATTTTGGGCGATGTCGGTTGAGTTCTTTCTGGGACCGCTCAAATATCTGCACCATGCTCACCAACCCTTTATAAGTCTCGAAGTCGACCTTCACCTTTTCGACGGAGATCTTCAATACTAGAATCAAGTCTGCTCTCAGCTATTCGGTGAGCATCTCTGGATCACCGATATAGGGTCGGCAGATAAGAGTAATGAGCTCGGCTGCATTTCGCAAGGTACAAAGTCGGTAGGTCATGGGATCAAGCCGAAGTATTTCTATACACAGCCTCACCAGCTTTTAGAAGTTGGTGCGAGTATAGAACTCTCTGGACTTTTCGTGAGGGTAGAGCCCACAGTATCTCATCACAGATGGGCTGACTTGCTTACACTTCAGAAAGGCGAGCATCATGTCCAGGGCGTTATTTACGAGAATATCGTCTTTGCTAGTGAGGAATAACAGGAGAGTGTTCTTGGCTGAATTTTCATCGAACTAGGTAAGGTCAAGTGGTAGTTCCTGCCGAAGTTGTTCCCGAACTTACACAAGGTACTCAACAGTCGTCTTCTCACCTTCCAGTCCGTATAAACTGGATAATTTAGCGAACTCCACCTCGAACTTAGATTTATTCAATCCCAGGAACGATGGCATCGAGGCAAAGATAGGCAAGTCTGTCGCAGAATTGTCCACGACGTGCGGCTCCATGCTCATCAGGTCGATGCTTGTGTTCAGTTGTTCCAGTTGCGACTTCTCCTGTTTCATTGACCTACTCACCCGCTCATAGTTCTCCCTATTGTACTTAAAAAGCTAATCGTCAAAGGAGTCCCAGAAGTGTTTGAAGCTCCAGGTGGTGCTGTAGCTTGCTAACTTCTCCTGTTCACCTCTGAGGCGACTATCCACTTGCTTCAATTGGTGCCTTCCGAAGAACAGCAAAGCGAGGATATCAGCCAGCAGCGGTTCACTACAGTTTCGAAACAGTACCCCAACGATATACACCACGAAGTTGAGATCGAACAGCTGTTTACTGTTGTTAGTGAGCGTCCGATATAAGTAAGATAGTCCTTCAGCAAGCATGCCATTAAGAATACAGTTGGCTATGCGATACTGCCCACCAGCTGTGCTCGTCCGAATAGCGTCTTCGAGAAACAGCACCAAATCGTAGTGATCCTAAATAGTCTCAGCAAGCAGTGCCCTCTTCTTCTCCTAATCGATCACCCAACTTTTGTCCATGTATCTGTTGATGTGTAACCAGTGCTCCCTAACCAGACTCGTGATATGCGAGTAGAATGTGACAAATGGAAACTCCCCAAGGTAGCTTACGACGTGTGGTTCCTTAATCTTGAACAAAGATAGCACTATATTGCGGCAAGTGGTCTTAATGAGCGTCTCGGGATGGTTGTAAAAGCGTATGGACTGCCAAGCCAATGCGAACTGCGGGTATCTCTTCGTAGGTGACAATCCTACCTGGTTGTATAGCAGATGCACCAGCTCTTCATCCAGCTTCTGGCTGAGTGCTTTGAGGAAGTTCACGTAGTACTCAGCAACGTCTTGCGTAACCTGCCCAAACTTGATAATCTGGAAGTTCAGAAGAGCGGGGCTAGCCAGCAACAGTTGCAGGCTGGGGCGAGTGAGGTTGCTTACAAGTTTGGCGAGGCTACTGATAATGCTAACTAGTAGCTCTCGGCGTTTGCTTCGAGTGAACATGTCGAACAGCAACTCAGTGACTTTGTTTTCCACGAAGAACCTGCATCATTTACTCTGCTACTCGAAGAAGTCAGGATTCTGCTTATCACCCCAGATCACCATCTGGCAACATTATTGAACTTTCCCTGCAACCTCCTATGCGCGGAGCTCCAACTCGCTGTTCTGTAGTGCTTCCACCAAGTCTTCATGAAGCAGTCTGAGTTTCATGCAGTCGTACTTGAGTTCCAACATGGTGTAGGAATGTGGATCGGGTTCTCGTCTTTCCTACATATATGAACAATCGAAGTATATACTGTCAGTCGATGCGCCAGCGGAACATTTCGTAGATCGTGCACAGTCCAACAAAAAATGGCCATTGAATGGGTAGCAGATAAGCCACTCGTAGCGGGTTCGTAAATAGTTGCCACAAAATGTGCCGGTATAGTTCGGGAAGATGATTGCGGGACAAGTCGGTAACATTGAACTATCGGACGAGTGTATTGTTAAAGGGGATCGTTCGATAAAGGCGAATTGAACCTTGCTCGTCCTTCACGATGAGCTCGACTGTTTGGATTGAATGCTCTGAGGAATTGACTCTGATTAACCCATAATTTTGACCTACATATCGGTCTGAGGCTGTATTGTAGAGATTTGTCAGGAAAGTATCCAACAACTGTTGGGCAAACGGTACTTGATCCTTCGCCGAGAAAGTCAGTCCACTAGATGTAACTTCATGAATGCCTTGCCTTGTCCCCATTTCCGAGAAGTGAACATCCCCACTCAGCAATATAGCATGGATTTGATATTAATGGAGCAGTTCAAAGAGGCGAAGTCGACTTGAGACTGTCCACTTTTAGGTAACTGGCCGCTAGTCGTAGATAATTTGGACCCCACTGCCAATAAGCACTAGCTGTTTCTCTGTCACTCGCTTTAATATTGATTCGAGCCATTCCCAGTCCTCCTCACTGATCGTTTGCTCAGCTGTACGGTGCGACCGAACGTCAAGCAATATAAGTTTGATATCTTCTGTCAGGTTGATCTATTGGTGCAGGCAATCCTTCATTGTCAGAGTCATATTGAGTTCCTCTTGAAACAGTTTTAGCATCATCTCCTTCACAGGGTTGTCTATTCCCCCATTGTTTTGGTTGTAGTCATGATCGTCCCACACAAATTACAGTTTGGCGATTCTGCGTAGTTACGAAATCTCAGGACTCTCAAGAAAGTGACGGATATTGTGGCGAATCTGTTGTTAGCTTGTTAGAGGTCTCCATACTGTCGGTGGACCTGGAAATACGTATTGATCCAGGTACAGCATATCACCCAAAAAGATGAAGTATGAAGGTCGTTCTCTGGCAATCCTTAGAAAGATGTCCAGCGGGTGAGTCTTGTAGAATTGCGAGCAAGACCCAAAGGCGAACAGCTCAGAGCTTGCCAAAGTCAGGGTCACTGTGGCAGCTAGAATGACCCAGCAGTAGTACATTGCAATAACACTTTGATAATTCAACAATGACAAGCCAGAAGAAAAAAGCTCAAAAGCACCAGAACCGAACGGCTTGGGAGGTCAAGTTCGACCCGAAGCATGATGAAGAGAAGCGTAAGGTGAGGCTGGAGCTCATGTGCAAACGCTGCGTCGATCAGATCATGTGGAAGCTGCAATTCGGAAAGTACAGGAAGATGACAGAACCCTCTCGTTGCAATATCTGTCACGAGAAGTCCGTGGTGAAGTCATACCATAAGGCATGCGATCCCTGCGCAAAGGAAAAGGATATCTGTTCGAAGTGTCTCAAGTCCAATAGTTAGGTGAAGTTCCCAGAACAACTTCCGGAGTTGGATAAGGCAAGGAAGGTGAAGGTTGAGAATCAAGAAGACAAGGAAATGGAGAAATACATGCGGACAATGCGAGAAAGGAGTAAACGCACAATCCTTCGGGGACTGTAAAAAGGAACTGTCCTGTGGGACGGCGAACAGAAACTATTTACTGATGCTGAGGGTCAACCTCTTCAGGATCTCAAGTTCAAGGAGCCAGATAGATAGGAAGATTTCGTGGACTAAGATGAGGACCTTGATAACTAAGATTTCGACGATGATGATGACGATGATCTGGACTGATCTGCAACTCGTGATGTATGTGTACGATGCGTATTCCTCTGCTTCCTCCAATAGGTTCTTGAACTGTGCTTATGAAGAGCCCAACTGGATATCCATCTACTTTGATTAGTAATGCCTATTTGTTAATGTCCGAGAAAAAAGTATCTACGAGCTCGTTTTCAATAGAAAAGCCAGGCCGCCTTAACCGTATGCCTTCCCTTCAGATGGAGAATAAGCTAGATCATCAACCCAGTGCCAAATTTGCAGGTATTGTCGACAATGCCCTACGGCGTTTCAACGAGAGTCAAAATAACTATAGATGGGACCTTGAGCGGCTCGAAGAGAAACGACGGCTGCATGGCCTGAAGGTGAAGATGAGATGGCGCGACCTAACAAAGAAGTACACATTGGTGGTTAAGATGTGTGTACCGAACAACTTTGACAATATCAGAGCGACTCGCATCTATGATCCCGACGACTTCATCCTGTAGATCGAGAGCGTAAACTTCGAGATGTAGGCACGGCAACTGAAAAGCCTGCAAAGGTTCCTGGACAATCAAATGAAGAGCCATATTAAAGAAATCACAATAAAAGGCGCGAACGAGGATGATTGGCTGCTGCACATCATGGAGAACCTATCACAGCGCATGGTCATTGAGGAGAAGTCCGAGTTCAAAGATAAACGCGAAATCCTGAAGGAGGAGCCGATAGTGAAGAGCTTGGTCAATGAAAACTACATAATCTGTCCATCTCCCATCGCCATTGCGTGGAACCCTCAGGGTCAGCTTACAATTAGCGAGCACCGAACTATTCCACGAGTCAAAGGAGCTTACATCGGAAACCGTCGGTTTCTGAACTTCGCGTTCGAGAGTAGCAAGTCCTCCTCGATGATAATGAGCAAGGAAGACAATGAATTGTTCCAACTGCTGGTCCCTGAGATCATAGAGATGGACGAATCCATTCCTGCTTCAATCTATAATTGGACCACTGAAGAGAATCTCGATTTCATGGATAAGGAAGTCGCAAAGGTATAGAACATCCCATCGCCAGGTGCATTCGAAGACGAACAACGCAAGTACCAGCACCAGAAGAAACTGAAGTCTGCAGACTCCAAGAAGAGCGATGTGATGTTGTTGGTTGACCTCACAAAGACTTCCCCCGAGCTTGCCAAATTCTACAAGAGCCACTTTAACAAGCAGACACCACCAGAGCATCAGCAGCACAATGAAAAGATTCGCACATACCGGATAGATGGCCCAGATAAGGAATTGGAGAACGAGCTCCTATTTCTGCTGTATCGTATTGGCTAGGGGAAAGACCGTAATGTAATTGAGAGCGTGCTGAAGACCGAGTTAGCAGGTTACATGAAGATCTTCGATCAGCAACAGCAGTACGATCCCATCCAGTACCTGCTGATACGCAAACTACTGTCAGAGAAGTTAAAGCTGCATGCTCACTTGCCACTGTACCTCAAGGCTATGATGGTCGAAAACGAAGTTATAAGCCAACTGCTGAGTCGATGGTTCACGGCAGTCGCCCAACGGTTGCCACTTGGGCCTGGTCAACAAAAATCGTTGGCTGCTCTCAACGGTACCCTTGGCTCGTACTTGCACTTTGAATACTTAAAATGCCAGGAAATTCTGATGGAGTTACTCAAAGCAGCCACCTTCAAACCGTTTAAGCCAGAGCTCAGCGGCCGTTTCGTGATTAAGACTAACAGCTACCTGATGCCATTCGAACCGGAATTCATTATCAGCGAGGCCGAAGCAGTACGAGTATACTTATTCAGGTGGATTTCTACCGCAGGATCATCCCGATACTGGAGCTGCGCAATAGGAATGCATCCTACCTGGAGTACCGCAAGATCATGAGAATAATACTTGCCAATGACCAGCTCAAGAACTTCGTGCGGATTATGAACCAGTTTATCGAGTTACACCGAGCGACTGATCCCGCTAGCAAGCAGTTTCTGCTCCAGCTGGTGGGTGCATACGGGCGTCGAGATTAGCAGCTCGCAGCCGCTCAGCCATTCATCCGGAGACAGTACCGGCTGGAGTGCCTGCGGTGCCACAGCATCAACGAGACCTACGAACTGCCGGTGGGCTAGATCAAGTGCTAGTACTGTTGCCCTGTGCGAAAATGACGCTGTTAACAATATATAGTTGATTATGGTACGTACAATAGCACATGATGGTCACTTGATCAACTCGTCAAACTTCCTTTTGATAATGTCCAATCGGTCTTCGACTGTGTATTCCGAGTAGTTGATTTCCACGATATCGTAGCCCTTGCGTCGGAAGTGTTCCACACTCAGGCGGATCTGGTGGTGCATGATATCTTTGGTGTTGCTGTACAGCTTGCTGTAGTCCACCACGAACACCGCTACTTTCGATTTGGCAGCCTCGACGATGAAGTCAGCGAAGAAGGGGTACTCCACTACATTGGCAAGCAGCTTCGTGGCTAGGTTATGCTCATATTTACGCTTTAAATTTTGGAGAACCGTGCAGACGGTGTCCTTCAGTTCGGAGTTCTCGAGGATGTAGTTGCTGAGGGGGTTGTGCACCGCATTCAGCATGATGTTGTCTTTGGTTAGTACGTACTGCTCCCTCGTGATCTCCTTTTGGTCGTGGTACAGCATGGGCCGCTGAGTCGTAATTCGCTTTTCGTAGAAGTGTATTGGGTTTCTTTCGAAGTTCTGCATGAACTCCCAAATCGAAGGCTTGAAGTAGAGCGACCCCTGAACTCCAGGCTCCTTGCTGACGTAACTTAGCATTGCTTATTTGAGGTTGCCAAATATCTCCTGAAACTGCAAATGGGCCTTTTTGACGACCCCCGCGAGAGTCTCCTCGAAGACTGACAGCTATTGGCCCTCGTGTAGCCGGTAAGCATAATCGATGAGCAGCAGGTTGTCCAGAAACCCTGGATAACAGATGATGCTTTCTATCAGCTTGACGACCGTTTCGCTGTTTAGAAATTTCACAAAGTTCTTGAGGGACCTACATGGCAACAACAGGTACGTTTTTTCAGGTGTCTCAACCGCCATCCACACCCTGAAAATCTTGATGAGGTTGTTGAGGTAGTACGTGTTAGCCTTTGACGTGAGCCGCTGCATCGATGAGAAGCTGTACGTTGGAGAAGGGATAGAGCCGGTAGAATCCATGTGCTTCTTGAGCCCGTATGAGTTCGAGCCCAATAGCGAAGGGTTTATTGGGATCATCATTGATCTTCAATCTCTTCTGCGCCTTTTTCTCAATGGCGGCTTGTGGCACCATCTCCATCATGCTATCATACCGATGCAGATGAATTTCATCGTCCCTATCAGCATCGTCGAAACGTGTGATTAGGTTCCCATTTAGCTCAATATTCCTGTTGATCATGTCACTCACAATTCCAGCGTAGCGTGACTTTAGCTTCGGCAGATTGATGTTGATGAAATCTGAGACTTCACGAGCAGCCACATCATCGAGGTTCAGACAGTAGATGTCTGCGAAGCTACCCAACGTCTTGACGTAGAGGTAGAGTTGCATCTCAGGTGTCAGTCTCATCCGATCGGCCGCGTAGAACTTGCCATTGAGTGCTGCTAGGACGGTGTAGACTACCCCCAGATCAATAGTATGGTAGAAGCTCATGAGAGCCATGGTATGGCGGTAGTTGTTCCACCTGTACGTTCTGGTGCGGAACATGTAGTGGAGGTAGTTGGCAAGGAACCCATTTGCAACGAACCTATCGGTGCGGTTGAACAGGAAATAGAAATACCGGTAGTTGAACAGAATCTTGTTGAACAAGTATATTCCAGAGTTTTGTTTGGAATCAGCAACCTTCTACCAAATGCGGCCCATGCGCTCCTTGACCTCCTTCGTTACGGCTACGTTTGAGGTGAAGGGGATGCTGTACAGCATCACATTGCAATTCAGGTTGTTATCGAACAGTGACAGCCTGTTGGCCTCGTCTTCCATGAGCGACAGGTACTATATAAGTGTCATGGGTACCCTGTTCACCACGGTTTGGTAGTGCTCTAGCTTCACGACCTACGCGAACTCTTCAGACTGGAGGTGCTGTTCGAGCATCGCCATGACTGTGATGCGGTGATAACACCAGTGTATCTCCTCCGCGTGATTCTTGAACTCACTTGGCTGCTTGCTATATGTTTCAAGGTATTTCTTGAATGTTGCCGGGTGCACCATCTCACTTTCCAACATGTTCAGCATGCCGATCTCCCTATCCAGCGGTGGCAGCTCATCGAATGTTTGCTCTACTATCAGGTTCAGCATCCAGGCGAGATTGTTGCGATCAGCATCAATCTTGTTGCGCATGATGTACATGTTGCGTACCGTAGCCCTTAACTGCTGGTAGTTCTTCATTTTGAATGCGTGGTTGATCTGGATTCGATATGTGGCGTACCTTCTCTAACAGTGGCTACTGGAAGATGGATGGGTGCACTGCCAACTTGATCAATCGAGTGTAGTCGTACAGCGACATGTTCTATTGTGAATTGTTCCCGAACTGGAGCATCACCAACAGAGTGGCTCCGGATTGAATGCTGCGTTCGATGTCAATGTCAACGCCGAATTCGCTGTTAAGCATATCTTCCCACTTCTTGCGAGTACGACCGGCAGTCTCCTCGACCTACTTGGCTGTGGTGGTGCTTGCTGGGTCTGGTTTACTGCTTAGCCACGCCCGTTGCATAGAAAGCAGACTGCTACACAGCCGCCTACTTAGGCTCCTCATTGATTTGTATAGTTGATGAATTGGTGCGAATTGGACAATGAGACAAACTCTTGAAAGTCCTGCGTCTATTTTTCTTACAAATCTTGAGACTGATGGTTGAGGGCTACTGCTCTTGTATCAACTCAGAATATGAAAATGACGTTATTGTCCTGAGAAAATCACAATCGCTTGCAGCTGATGATCTTGCGAGGTGAGTGGTTTCGCGAACTATCGGTACTGACCTTCCTAGAATACGAGAGAATTCGCTGGTCTACATCCAAGGATTTATTTCGGTGGTTGGAGCTCTACGGCCTTCGCTCGGTGTTTGGCGTCGTATTGCTCAGCACCTTCTTCAAACGCTACACTGTACCGCCGTCCAGTAGTCTCCGCATCTTTCGGTACAAGTTTTCTTTTGCTCGTCGTAACTCGTGGACCGTCTCATACTCTCTCTCACTGATGCCCTTGAGTTTGAGAAGTCTGTTTTGTAGGTCTATGATGCCACGATTGCTCGCCATCGCGACCTTCAGCTCAAGAATGTTTGATGCTTTGAGCTGAGTCAGGTATTCGAAGTTGAGGATGCTGCTAAACACATCGTCCCGTCCTGAAAACTGCCTGCTGGTTGCATTATCTAACCGCTCGAATTCGTCATTTATCCCTTTCCGTTCGATTGACAGCATCTTTTTGATCTCTTCCAATATGGTCAATTGGTCTCGCTCGAACTATTCCTTCTGTTGCTGAAGTGGTATGTCGGAGTTGTTAGGCAGTGAACCTATCTTTTCGTTTATAACTTCCACAAGTCTTCGACTGAACTGCCAAAACGGTACCATCATCTGCGGATGTGGATGGGTACTCTTCAGACACTCAGCGCAGCAAGCCACATCCTTGCACTACTTGTTTAGGCATAGCATTGTTGCAAGCTTGCCATGCTTTGAACACATCCTCGATGGGAGCTAAAGGCTACTCATAGGTAATAACCAAATGATAAAGTGGAAAGCAATAGAGTACTAAGTTCCAAGGCAGAAGATAAAGTGGCAATTGATCTATTGTTGGCTCAATCACAGGCTGTAGAGCTTGCTCGAGAGGCTGTCATCGGAGGGCGTGGCCTTGAGGTGTTCACCGACCATGGTGGCTAGCTTGTTGGCGTACATCAGGCTGGCAGGGATTCGGATGGCACCCTTCCAGTTGTAGTAGTTGTAGCACTGCTCGTAGGTCAGTGTGATCAGGGCCTGCTCGGACAGCTTGGAGCTGTCGTGCACCACCACGTAGTGCGTTGGAGTGGCAGTGCCCTGGTTGACCCATTGAGGGACCATGAAGAAGTCATAGTTGTACCTTGACATCGGTCCACTGATGACTGAGCCGGGAGGCGGGTTCATGATATTGGATGCTCCCTTACCACCCCTTCCACGCTCGTAATGCTGGCTATACTCGAACATCCTTTGAGGGACTTTCTTGTTAGCCAACAAAAAGATGACTTCGGGGTTGTAATTCGCACGTACTTTGGCAGCTGCATAAGCGATAGCTTTGTTGAGTGCTGGAAGTTCGACATCAAGGATACTGACGATCTGACCCTCGCCGACACCATCTCTGTAGATGATAAGAGTATCCGGCAGAGCTTTATTCCTCTTGAAGTAGGCTTGGATCCACTTGACCATGATAGCGAAAAGCGGTTCGATACGCTGGGCATTTTGCTCCATAAGCTTGGCAAAGCAGTAATAGCGGGTGAGATCGTCATCTACGGTACCAACGAAGGCCGCGCAACTGTCCTTCTTGTTGATGAGCTTGTGGTAGATCGCGATGCCACCAATAGCGATCTTTCTTTCGGAAACTTCCTTCAAAGAACGACATATCTTCCATAGTGGTTCACCTAACTTCGCGTTTATCTGCAGTAGGATGTTAGAAGCGACTGAAATTGTGTTCTTGTGCAGGCTTCTCCTTAGAATGTTTTGATGGGGAATCCCAAGTCTGAGGTAGAGGAGCGTCTTCAGGTCGGCATAGTACTTGGATTCATGGTTTGAATTCAGGAAGGTTACCACGACCTGTGGCTTGCTGTGATTCTGGCAGTCAACTTCAATCTTTGACAAGAATGACATGAGGGAACCATCTGCGTAGTATAAACCGGGATTCTCCACAGTAATTCCAAAGGTTCTGCCTGCCTCGCGTAGGTTTCGAACAAGAGAGTCAACTTCTTCTTCATCTTGTACAGTACGGTGGCTAAACACGATAATCCAATCTTTGAGGGAGCAGGGCGAATAGATCTTGGCACGTAAGTTGAACTGGCCACGGTTTGGATAGTCGACGCGATTGTCCTTGAGTACGAAAGTTGGCGGGTTAAGAATTAAACCTTCCATTTCAGTCTCACGCGACTCGATAGTGAAGATTTCGTTTTCATTTATGAGCTTTCGGCTGAGTAGGTTATTGTTCTCGTGAATGCGGTGGGCAGGTTCCAGTTTTGTGAAGTTGGCCAGAGCTTGCATCAGTCGCCGATCGCAGCGCTCTTCGTCAGTCATTCCTGTGAGGTACACAAGTTCCGGCAGCACAAAGATAGACTCCGCGATCTCCTCCATGATTCCTCCTTTCCCTAGAACCTTCTTCTTGACGCTTGTGATTATCAGTGGCTGGTCGACCTCGGTCACTTTAGCGTTGTACATCTTCTTGAAATAGTTTTTGTAGGAGATCTCCTACCCATTCTTTATGAATGTCGAGTCAGCATTCAAATCGAAGTTGAAGCCTTCGATCTTGTAGGTACGGTAGTTTCCGTATGGTGCCAGCACAGTCTGGCCGATCAAATCTCTCTTCTGCTCTCTGTTCATGCTTCTCATTGTTATCATTAGGTTACTGTCGCGAAGTACCCTCGTGCTGAAGTCCACCATCAAGTATGCTTTGCCGCTGACGATCTGAATTGATGTTGTGAAGCCCCTCCATACCTTGAGATCAGAGTTTGACACGCGTGCATCATTAATTGCCTCTTTATCATAGAATTTAGAGTTGCGGCCAATCTCCACCATTCCGATCTCGCCCATCCTCTTTTTCAATAGGCTGTTGAGCACCTGAATAATCTGCTGGCTATCCTTTCCACCAGCCTCCAGCCCGCTCATAGTAAATTCAGTTGTCTTCTTCAGATTGACAACATAGTCGTGGGCGGAACTCTGCTCATCGCTGACAGTACATTTAAAGCTTAGGTTCTGTTTGGGAGCTCGGAATGTCCACAGCATAGTCCCACGTTAGACATAAAATCCCATCTTGCTCTACAAATCGGCCTTGATAGCTGCGATCACCTTTCGGATGGTCTTTCTTGCGTCCTTGGGCAGTTCTGGTTCGAATGTCATTTCGTACTGGTAGAAAGTTTGGTCCCTCTCCTTAAAGTTGATCCTGTAGTAGTTGGAGACAAATGATTTTGGGTCTCCGTACATGCCCTCCACTTATTTAGGGCGCTTCGGCAGCACACTGATGCTGAACGTGGCCTTACGATCCTTCGATCTCTGCTCGGATTCCATTCTAATATGTTATTGTCGGATCGGCGCCCCCAACTATTTAAACTAACTTAATTTGGTACCGAGTTTGAAAGTAGCGCACAACACAACCGCGAAATAAATTATGAGTTGTTGAGGTGTGTTTGCTGCAGCTATGAGTACAAATCTCTTAGCTGACATCCATCCAGCACTTAACTGTCGGCTTTGGTCACAAACGCAAATGGAAGTATCTCATGAACTTCCGAAATTTCTACAGCAAATTTTAAACATCCACGCCAAATGAGTTTCGGGAAGACTCGCAGCAGCATGAACCTGCGAGCATCGAGTTGTATGACGGCTTCGTCGGTGAGTCGGCTGTCGACAACCACCAAACAGATGATAAGAGTGCCTTCCACCAAGCAACTACCCAGTGATTTCTTCGGTCCCCGCACCCGCAAGTTCAGCTGCATTTCAATCGAGCAAACTGTTCGTACCGAGGAGATGGCATTCACCTTTATGGCTGCCACTCCCAAACCGCAATCTCGAGGCAGGCCTGTGCCATACCGTAAACCCGATCCTCGACCAGCATTTGCATTTGCACCTTCAAAGTCCATTCAAATTGCAAAGACGCGACGTCGTTACGATCTCAAGCTGAAGTCTCCGCAGCGTACCTTCTTTATGGGTGCCGCCTGAGAAATCTGGCGCTATGCTTGCTTACTACCCTGATATTCGCGTGGAACTGTGCTATAATACAACACAATGGTGATCCTTTCTGCTGGCATCTGTGACAAGATCGGCAAGATCTTGCTCTCTCGTCAGTTCGGAGTGGTGCCCAAGCGACTGCTCGAGGAGCTCTACTATAGCTTTCCAAAGATGATTAAGCCAGGTCAGCAACATACCTACGTGGAGTCCGATGTACCCTCGTTCCAACTAACCACAGAAACATCGCTTCCTATTTACACCCCTCGAAGGATTATACCTCGTGCTTATCAGTTCCAAGAGCTCGAACATCATCGAGGATCAGCAAACAATCAAGATGCTGTACAGCATTTGTTCGAAGGTCTGCCATGAAGGCATCACTTAAGGTACTTACAGGTGTTACTGAGACAATATCGATAAAAACTGCGTAGATATCATTCTTGGTTTTGACGATGCTGTTTCGATGGGCTACCGCGAGTCTGTGACCTTACAAGAAATCGAACAGCAGCTCAAGATGGAGAGTGCCGACGAGAAGGCTCACAATGCTCTGATGAAGCAACGTATCGAAGATGCAAGGGAAGCCGTCAAAAAGCAGCTGGAAAAGACCAAGTCGTGATAGCTCTCGGCCTGTCCTTTAGGCACTGTATATTCATTATTATTGTGAATGGATCAGAGTGTAAAGGATTTCTTTGCAGGTCTGTGCTCAGG
>Ga0075152_10001598_pt1 | contig 16364 bp, 17 predicted proteins | sample JI61114C2DNA_FD_70964 | JGI IMG/M metagenome (GOLD analysis project Ga0075152, IMG submission 70964) | Wastewater effluent complex algal communities from Wisconsin, to seasonally profile nutrient transformation and Carbon sequestration -... | ecosystem: Engineered > WWTP > Effluent > Algae...
AAGAAAAAGGATCGATGAATTTTATAATGCGTTAATTGATGGTGAAGAATGTATTTTTGATATAGTTCAACCTAATGATATTGGCCCGAAGAAAATCTATAAGTATGTGCAAGGAAGGTTGGGAGATTATAATATCACACGCTATACAAGAATATTTACCCTAAGATTTAAGTAATGGACCAACAACTAGGAATATTTGGTGATTTCTTGCCAAAATCGTCAAATATAGAGGCGCTCATCGATTTTAATCCTAAGTTCTTTGATGCTTCGGAAAGTGATCACATTTTTGAAGAATTAAAGCAATCAATAAGTTGGAAACAGGAACCGTTAGTTATTTATGGCAAGAAAACTTTAACTCCTAGATTAACAGCTTGGTATGGAGATCCAGGAATCACCTACAGGTATTCAGGTGTAACGTTTGAATCGTTAGCTTGGACAAGAATTCTGCTAGATATTAAATCTAAAGTTGAGCTGTTTGCGGATGCAAATTTTAATAGTGTATTACTAAATTTCTACCGAGATGGGAACGATTCTATGTCATGGCACAGTGACGATGAGAAAGAATTGGGCATTAATCCCTTGATCGCTTCGGTAAATTTTGGCCAATCTCGACGCTTTGACTTGAGGAAGAAGGATAATCACCACGAAAAAAAAGAAATATTACTTACGAACGGTTCCATACTCGTCATGAAGGGTAATATTCAGCACGAATGGCAACACCAGGTCGCTAAGTCATTAAAAATTCGAAATGGGAGGATCAACCTAACCTTTCGCCTAGTCAAAATTTAGATCCGTATTAATATATAATGAAGAGATATTCCAGTTACACAATCTTAGTTTGTACAATAGTTTTCATACTAAACGGTTGTTCGAATACAGTAAAAACGTCCAATACGGTTGGAGACTGGTATCAAACAACTAGTCAGAATATGGGAGGATTTTTAATTACTGCAGAAACCCGGCTAACAATTTCGCGGATAGCTCCTGGTGAATATAAATATCGTACTGAAACAACAGTAATCGATGATATGTATGGTGGCAGCCCAAAAACCCAATATTCGTCTGGTAAATTGCTCGAAGATATTACAAACAAGGAATGGCGATTTATTGGAGGTAGTTGGGGGGAAAGGGGAGCTTATATCGAAGTTCCTGACGACTACTGGAATAATTACGTACCATCGGAAATTACAATTTCGTTTCTAGAAGGGCGCGGTAACCGCATGATTTTTAAACGTTCAATTCAGCATTCGAAGGAATCCGGTATAGATCCATCGTCAACCGTCGATGCTGAAAATACAGCCGAGCCACAGGAAGAGTTAAATGCTAGAATGAATGGCAAATCTACTTACGAAATGTTGCAGGGTAAGTGGCAAAGCACTACTGATGGAAGTAATTTTCTGATTTTTGAAAAGAATAATCGGAAGGAGATTGCTGAAGGTATGGATGTTTGGGACATTGAAGAGTTTGTGATTTCAAGTAAGTGTGAAAACAATACAGACGCGCAAAGAGAACTAGAAGCGGAAAAGGATAAATATTTAAGTGTTAAGGCGAGCGATTTATGTTGGTATATAGTAGAATTAAATTCGTCGACATTATCTCTCTCGTATATGGGACGAGGTAATACCTTGAATTATATAAGGGTAAAATAATTATAATAGTTATGCATTCTGTAGACGGACACGCTATTTCCAATTGATAACCGCACCCTTATGAAGAAAAACTTAACTGAAGTAATAATAGATGTTATACAAAGTTCCTCCGAGAACTTGACAGTAAGAGAAATAACAGATATAATCAAAAAAAGAAAATTGTGGTTTCGACCAGCTGACAATCAATTACCCAATGCAACACAAGTCGGAGCTAGGGTCAATAGGTATAAAAAAACATTCTCCAAGGAGAATCATGTTGTGACTTTGAAAGAGGTAATTGATCCCACGCTCTGGAATGTTTTGTTGGTAAATATCACTTGGAACCCCTTTGGATGGAGAAATAATTCTTATATAAACCCAAAAGCAGGTCATCAGTATGCTAAGAATAATGTCGGTGGTGAATCCCTTAATTTCAAATTCAATAAAGTTAAATTGGATGATAAGAACTTCGTTCATGGATTTGTTCAATGGACTAATAGCCCTGTAAGGTTTAAATCAGGAGGCCTGATAATTTTCTTTACTAGAAACACTGATGAGAATAAAGGGCAAATTGTCGGTGTATATGGTAAAGCGGAAATTTCGAATAAAGTTAATATTCAAAAAATTGATTCTCAAAAAGATGATTATTTAACTAATATAAAGGGAGATAAAGATTATTCAATATTATTCCCATCACCACTTGATGCAAATAATTATCGGCAAAAATCCAGTGATAGAATGGTTGGTCAAATTGGTTTTAGTTATCGTGATGAATCATTTGCAGAACAAATTCTCTTTGACGAACTCATGGAGCTTTCCAATGCGGGATCGCACGAGGCTGACTTCGATAAACTTGTTTCTATATACGAGTTTTATGTAGGGAAAAAATTCATTCGTCCTTACATAGGTATAGATGAAAAAGAACAAAATGAGCTTGTACACTATTATAAAAAGAACAAATCTAGAGAGGAAATTATTAACGATCTAAAAAACTTAAGCAACGACGATCCAAAGCAGATTATTGTCAATCATAAAGCGTACAAACGGGACAATAAAACAATTGCGCAATTAAAAATTCTTAGAGGTTCGAAATGCCAAATCTGTGGTCTTTCAATTCCTAAAAAGGATGGAAGTGAATATGTCGAGGCAGCTCACATAATGCCTAAATACCAGAAAGGTAGAGAGTCTCCAGATAACATTATTTTACTGTGTCCCAATCATCATAAAGAATTTGATTTGGGTTTACCGGTAATTTTAAGGCACGATGTTAATTGGATCAGCTTTACCTTAAATAAAAAACGATATAAAATTAAATTGTCACTGGAGTAACTCGTTACGGTGTTTTAGGAAAAGTGTATCCTCTTGAGTGCTGGACCATTCAATTCGTACTTACTATCCATCTTCTTCACCAAACAAACCTTGAGCCTATCTAAAAATACTGTCCGTTCCTTCTTTCGGTTCGAAATATCTGTGTATTTATGATAATAATATTTCAAGTCCACTTTGAATATTGATTGAAAAAATAGAATCGCACTCTTAATCTGAATGTTACCGTTGTTCAGACATCCGCTTTCAACTAAAGCGTAAAGCAGCTCGACCAAGTCTGTCTGGTTTCCTGTCCAGACTACGGGTGATTCTGACCCCTGAACGCAATCATCACTAATTCCTTCACACTTCAGCATGAGGAACTCTTTATATTGTTCATTGGCTATTATTTTTGACATCTTATAATCATGGCTTGTTGAAAAAAGTTCGTCTCCCTGAAAGTCCTCCAGTTCTGTGTACATATCAATATTGCTTCGGGTAAAATAGAAGCAGTCAAGATGCTCAGACCCTGACCTGTAGTATTGATAAAAGCTTTGATTCCGATCAAAGAAATGTTTCAATTCTTCCAGCTGGGAGGATATATAAGCCTTTACAATCTCGTTACTTCCTGTAGGAAGTTTGATATAATAATTGTAGATACTGATGTAATATATGTACTTGCTATAGAAAACAGGCTTGATCTGTTTAAAGAAAGCAATTTCTTCTTCTAAAGATCCAAAAAAGTAGCTGAAAAGGTATTTCCTAAGTATACCTAATGCCTTCTTACAAAGCGCGATCGATAATTTAAGTTTCTCGCATTCGGTCAAATCTTTCTGAGTTAATACATATAGTTCAGTTTCGAGCGCGAATGCTAATCTGTCGGAAAATGTTTTCATAGTTCGAATAATTAGGATAACCTGTTTGCCATAAGTTGGAGAGCACAACGCAGAACAAAAATCCCTAATTATAAGACACTTGTAAATACTTTTAAAGGAGTATTTAACTACTTCAAAAGGAGTATTAATTGAATATTTGGGTGTAAAATGTGGGTTAGGCGCTAGTTTTCAAGTTTGTGAATGAGCTCCACTCGATTAGTTGCCGCAGTCTTTTCAAAAATATTTCGCACGTGCTTTTTAACCGTAAGTTCAGAAATAAACAACCTATTTGCAATAGTCTGATATTTGTTGCCTTGTCGCAGTAGCTGAACAATTTCAATCTCCCGATTGGTAAGTTTGTACCGGGCACTATTTTCTTCGAAGATTTGTGGGTTACTTCCATTGATTGATAATTCAATCAATTGTCGGTATTCCTGCCGGGCATTAATAACTGATTTATAAAGGAACATGACCGTTATTACTACGAACCCGCCATTAGTACAAATTACCTCGACAAGCTGACCCCAGTTGAAATAAGCGATTACCGGCATCATCACCCAAGGGATTACCGCACCATACACCGCTATAACTTCTATAAAATTGACTTTACTTCGGTTTGCATAATATTTCAATCGTATTGACCGAAGGATCGCCCAGAGCAGGACAATTGCGTAAAAGAATGGAACTATTATCCCGTTATGAATTGCGAAGTCAAGGTTCTTATTAATGGAGTAAACGATGACAAAGAAGATAAGATATGGCAGGAGAAAGAATAGAAAAACTCCATAAACAGCATGAAAGCGAAGTTTTTCAAGTTCAAAGCCTCTGTAGAAATAGTAAGGGAAATAAGACGCCATCAAAAATCCGCTGCCATACGCCAAGCTGTTCTGCGCAACTATAGAAAGGTTAATCTCTGGATCCGGGAAGAGTCCTCCACTAATGTTGTATACTATGAGGAGAAATAATAGGATAAGATAGTATAGTCGTGGCTTATCCTGCGGTCGGGACAGATAATAGATAAACTGGTAAAAGAACATCGCAATTTCGAGAACTACGAAAATGAATGTGATAAGAAGCATTTCTGTACCAAACACTTTCATAGCCGAGCTTTTTAAGCGAAATCACGTTTAAGAAAATACAGTTTGTAAGATAATTCGAGATCACTATACACGTCGAATCCGAACTTTTTGTACCACGGGAGATTTCGCTGTGTGGATGTCTCCAGGTAAATTGGCCTTAATTGAACCTCACTGTCTTTAATAACCTCGTTCATTAACTGGGTGCCTATTCCGGTCCCCTGAGAATCCGGGTCAACACCGATAAACCACAGATAATACATGGGTGCATCTGGCTGGATCTTTTTGATAGCCGCCTCCCGTTTCATTGCTTTGCCAATATTGCTTAAACCAATACAATTAAACAGGAGTTTTATATCTTCAAGAATAGATTTGAGTGTGGTTTTCTTACGGTCGGGGTACAATACTAAAGCACAGGCTTTATTATCGTCAGACAAATAAACGTCCCCATAATTGTAGCAGATCTCAAAAGAATAATCCATTAAGGCGGCAATTCTCTTTTCTCTTAACTCATCTTGTTGCGCTATATAATTAACGCTTTGGTTTTGGTCGAATGACTTAGAAAGTATGTTTTTGACTAATAATTTGTCACCATATGCTGCTTTTTTCATAGGAACCTCAGTTGATGCAAAACAAAAACTGCAAAAATTATACCATCAAAGATTATTAGTTAATTGAGATTCAGATGTGTTTGTGCTTTTACGGTATCCCTGAAACTCTTTATCTGAGGGATTAAAGTTGAAGGCTTTTCATTTTTCCTGAGCTGCCAGTGTTGCCGGTGGGCGGGCTAGTGGGTAAACTATGGTTGTCTAAACCAAATTCAGAAGCAATTAATTCTTGAATGTCTTGTTTGATCTGATAGTAGTTTCCTTCAATCAAATCCGAATCGATGGTTCGGATTTTTGGAATGGTTTTAAATTGTCGCTCTTCATTTTTTATTGCGTTATGGTTGTTTACAATTTCGTTATGGAAAACCTTTAGCTCGATTTTGGTTTGTGGATCATCAGCTACAATGCCTACAAATTCGCCAGATGAAAGGGTGGCAATTTTGGCTGGTGGTATAGCAAAATCGAGTTGAGTAGATCTGCTTACGGACGTATCTGAACTGTTTACTGATATGCTTTGTCTGGATTGCTGGATTTTACCAAATCGTTCAGACAATTGTTTTGCCGTATCTCCGGTTACCTGACCTGAAATGACATTCCCGATAATATTAAGAATAACCTCTGCTTGTTCACGTCCATAATCTTTCTTTAGCTGACTATAGTCCTGCACTGCCAATGTTGTGGCTACTTTATTTGATCTAGCTGTTGCTATTAGTGTGTCTATGTGATTAAAATAGATAGTAGGAAATTCATCAAACACCAAACTGCATTTCTGTTTATCCTTTTGATTAACCAGCTTTATCATTCTTGAAATGTATAAACTTAAGACAGCGCCATAAACTTGCTGCTTCTGAGGGTTATTGCCGACACAAATTATTTTCGGATCTTTTGGGTTATTTAAGTCAAGGGTAAAGTCATTGCCAGATAACACGTAGTACAATGAAGGTGAAGACAATCTGGCCATGCTGATCTTGGCGCTAGCAACCTGGCCTTCCAATTGATCGTATGCTTCATTCTTCCAAGCTGATATGAAAGGGTTTATCAGAACCTCTATTTCCGGTTCCCGATTTAGAACTTCGAACAGATATTTGTATTCGATCTGCATGAGCTCGATTACGTGAGGTAAGGTGCAAAAGGCTCCGTTTCTAAATTTTTTAAGATACCAGATGATTCCTGTCACAAAATTAATCGGGGATTCAACGAAGAAATCCCCTTGCTTCTTAATCCATTCTCTGTTTAATCCCAGCATAATCGTCCTAGCGGACTCGGTTGCATCGGTGATATCAGTCATGCTCTCCGGGTCGAGCGGGTTGCAGCGATGTGTACGCGACAAGTCTTCAAAGTTAATTACATAGAACTTCGCTGGATTTTTGCTTTTCAAAAGGGTATTGTAAGCAATCCGAGTCAGATCATCATACTTGAAATCGTAAATGAACATATTGAATCCTTTGGTAATATGCTGCGTAATAATATGCCGAATAGCGAAGTAAGATTTGCCTGATCCAGGTGTTCCAAGTACCAGTAGCCCTCGAAATGGATTGATAATGTTTATCCAGCTTTGCCTGATTTTGCCCTTGTATTTATATCGTGCGGAAAGATTTATCGAATATTCATTTTCGATCTTCCGCTCTTCTTGAGGGAAAGTCTCGTTTTCACTATTGAAAATGTCGCCAGTTAAATTTAGCTTGAGAAATCGGGACAGCCTTGTTCCGCTGGTTAGGATGAGGATATAACCAAAAGAGGATGTTAAAATATATATTACCGACTTGATAATTACAGTCGGGAATATTCGCGCTATTAAATTGCAGCCAAAATATAGACCAAAGCCTATCAGTGCCCAGACTATCCATTTATACTGAGTTGACTTTTCATCTTTCCGGCCTTTCACTCCTATGAGAGATATCAAAAGCAACAGTAAGGCACAAGATTTTGCCAGCAATCCGGATGCAAAAACTCGGGTATGCATTAAATTTTCTGCCAGCCTATCCGTGATGCTGCTGTTAAATCCAATTTCTCTGAACCATGAGAAACAGGCTAAATAAATATGAATTGCCAGAATGGATATAGATAACATCCTTGTGAAATCCATGATCTTCCTTAAACCTTGCTCATTTTCCCCTGTAGCCATGTTAAATAAATTTTAATGAGTTACTTTTCGCTTTTTCTTACGCCTTCTGATTTGACTGTCTGGCATATTATCCTCTTGATACTCGGATTTTAATAGATCATCAAAGAGGGCATGCTGATTTGGGTTTTGATTGGAGATGGTATTCGACCAATGTGATGTTTTGATTGAGTCATTAAGATTTTTAAACTTGATAGTATTTGCCGGCTTATTAAGCTCCGGAGATGTAAACCAATTGCTTAGACCAGCTGCGCTATAAGCTTTACCCAAATCACTTCCATTAAAAACAACCTTTGATTTATGATCTACAAAGGTTACTCCATATAAACGTCCCTGGTCATTTTTACGGTAGATTACCTCAATACCCTTTTGCTGTAAAGCTTGTTTGAAACCAGACTCGCTTGCTTTCACAGATAGGAGTCGATCAATATTTTTCTTTAGCGTCTCCTTGAATGGTGTGCGCAGTGTTTGATTGTTATTGAATTTTACATCCAGCGTTTTCAATGTTGGACATCCGTGTATACTGCTCGCTTTAATGGGAATGCCGGTTTTTCTACCGCCACTATCTAAAGCCCAATAGAGTAAGCCTTTTTTTACAAACATGCGTGATTCTTTTGATCCCCTGTCTGCTATAACATTATAATAACTTAATGCAGCATTTAATTCCGGCAAGCTTGTGAACTTATAGCTGCTGATAACCCCTCGGACGACGTTAGATATCGCGCGCTTAGTGTCATCCGTACCGTAATCCACTTTTCTCAGGTGAGGGATTTCTTTTTTAATGATTTCTGCTTTCGAGGCTGGAATGAGACCGTACTGCAGTTCAATCATTTTTCTGGCTTCCTCGGACTTAGTCCTGCCCAGATTGTGCAAGCTTATTCGGTCACCGGTAGGTTTGATATTGGTAGTCACAATGTGGATGTGAGGATGTCCCGCGTCTCGGTGCTGGTATACCAGATAAGGTTGAGCTCCAAATCCAGTCTTTTCCATGTATCGATCTGCTATCTGCCTTAGCTTCTCGTGAGATAGCTCTTCCCTCACAGCAAAATTCAGGGAGATATGGACGGTATTGGTTTTGGTATAGTCATTTTGATCTGCCAGATCCTGGAGTCTGAAAAGTTTGTCATAAAAGCTCATATTACGAACATCCATATGAAATCCGCTCTGATGAATCAATTCCGCAGTTCCCTTCGACACTTTCTTTTCATTATAATTAAGCGCGCCCCTTAGACTTTTCCCGCTGATAATTTTTGCGACCATATTTCTGAGTACTGGTTTAGCCTCTCCTTAATTTTTCCTATTTCAGGCTGAAGTTCGTCTCTGAGTACCGTCAGGGTCGCCCCCCACATTTGGGCATCAGGCATGCCACTTACACTATTCAACTTCCTAACCACTTGATTAAAATTATTCCCAATTAGGTTAAGTTCTTTGCGAAGGATTACCAATTCTTCTAGCACGTCATCCATTGATTTATCTCGATGAGTGTACACAACGGGCTTTGCCATTAGGAGCTTTCGAATGTATTCACAACGCTTACGGCATCTAGTTTTAAGATAGTCGTTATCTATAGCGGTGAATTCGTCCGGCGTTAATCTAATGTGTAACCATTTTGACCTATTTGAATCTTCTTTTCGCATAATTTTTCCGTCTCAAAAAATCCGACTTCGGAGGAATTTTACCATTATCCCGACTGACTTTGGAAGGAAGGCAAGATCCGTTTGTGATACAAACGTACATCTTGCTGACTGCTTCAACGAGGCGGTCTACTCCCTACAGTGGTCCTCATAATCATCTATAAATTGACTTTGCTTTAGTTCTTAAATAGGGCCGAGTCCTTTGTCTTTGCCACATCCAGTCAAGCGCTTTTGCTCTCCAATTTTTAACCAGAATTCCCTTCCTGCCCGTCCAATTTCGGATACTATACTCCTTAAAAAATTGCTCGGCATCTTTTGCTTCAAAGCCTTTCTGAATGAAGTAAATGGTGGCCTGATGAATTGATGGCTTTGCGACTGACGGTTCTTTCATCATTATGATTTCACGACAAAAAGTTCTTCTTTGCTTACTTTATGAGACTCCATCATCGACGAAATATCCTCAATGTCATAGTAAATCGCGCCCCCGATTTTTGAGAAGGGGAGTATGCCTGTGTCTCTGAGTGTTTGAAGGAAACCGTGTGAGATGCCAAGGAGCTTCTTAACTTCACTAGATTTTAACCACTTCTTTCCGGGCTGTCCAATACATTCTTTAATGATTCGCTTAAATTCATTAAGCATTTCATCTTTGAAATCTTCTAAGTCTCCCAGAGTTAATAGCTGGTCTTTGGTAGGGATGAGGGATCTGACCCCTTTGCCTTGTTGAGATATTGCTGTCATAGTTCAAGATTTTTAGAAATACAAAGGAGATCATGACGGCGAGATAAAATTCACTCCTTACAACGGAGGTGTGTGTTTTTTCTTTGCTGTGATAAAGGGTAGAGATTCTTATATTTAAATTGATTTTTTTAGGTTATCTGAAGTGTAGAATGGATAATCGAGGGAATCGAAGCAATTCTTATCAAAAAACAAATAATGGAAGGTCCAGTTCACCATCTCTTCGATAAAAGGCTAAAGAAACCGTTAATTTACAGAGTAAGTGATTTAGGTGAAGACATTACTATGCAGGAGATTTCCACTTATAAAGTTGGGAAATGCCATATTCGCTTTGATACTCCAAACTCTATCTCAATTTTTCTAAACAGTTCTGATAAGGAATTGAAGAAGGCTAGAGAAATATACAACTCACTTATAAGTCCAAAAATAACGAAAAGAGAAAGGTTTGATTTATCAAAGCAGGATACGGTTAGGCTATATGACTATCTTGAGCATATTCAAGCGTAGATTATAATGGCATTTACTGCCGTTGAGTGTTTGGCAAATGAACTTATTCCTCAAGACTTTGTGTTTCATCAGAAATTTAAAGACGGAACATTTAAACATTGGGAAAGAAAGGAAATCGAAAGATGGATGCCCACCATTGATAAAATTGCATTGGTTATACCAATCGCTTTGAAGATTGCCAATCCTACAACTTATAACTTCTGGCCAAAGTTTACGAAATTAAAGGATCTAAGAAACGATATAATTCATTTTAGAAGTGTTCTACCAATAGAAGTCAAAGAAAACGAACGGATATTTTCACTACTGTTGAATGAATCTGTTTTCGGAAAAATAAAATCAGCTTCTGAATTGATAAATAAAATTCATGGAGAACTTTCGCCAAACCATCTGATGCCCATTTTACGAGACACAGAATCTATTAACCCGATTGAAATTCCAACATGGGATAGCTTGGGAGGTCGTAAAATAGATTGAGAATTAGTCAGTAATCAATTTAATTAGAATTATCAAATCATGAATTTTTCTTATGAAGAACTGTACTATATGTATGGTCAGTACGATGCTTTAATTACAATAACTTTTCATTATAACACTGACGGGTACAAAACATTCGGTAGTACTTTGATGGGTGATATTATTTATACTGAGGATGACCGTAATGAACTAGAGAATCTGTTAAAAGAAAGTCCTGTTCCACGAAGTGAAAGGAAAATTAGGCTCATGCCGTCTCCAGTAATAAAACTTAGCTCCGAACAATTTGAGCAGGCTGAAAGATATGGTTTTTCATGTAGCGACATATATGAGATTTCGTCTTATAATATGCCAAGGAAAAATAATTTCACAGAAAAAGATAAGAAAGAGATACAAAATACAATTACCCTAAATGTAAACTACAATCCTAAGGAACTTAATCAACTTTCTTTCGGATTCTTGCTGTCAAGATTCAACAGAAAGTCACCACTTACACCGGACGAGATGTATAAACTATTAGGATTGGCTAGATACTTCGGAGAAGATATTACCGCTGGGCCATACAAACAATTTAATGATAATGAAAGCGCTATTAGATACCATGAACTAAACGCCAAACTCGTGGATTTAACGATAAACGGTGATGATGTTAAAGAGTTTGGAACTATATTGGCCGAACGTTATATCTATCGTGAAAAGCTTATAAACGCAGAAATTGAGCGTTCAGGGGGCAAGGTTGAGGCTGCGGCTGAAGAATACGGAGACGAAGTTAGCAATCTCAAGAAGGCAGCGCATGGCTTTGATGAGCAGATTATTCTTTTTGGACAAAAGCTCATCTACTTAGATTTAGAACGTTTTCTTCATATTTATGCGAGACATGTTACTGAAACTAACGTAGGGGGTAATTTTGAGGCCAAAACCGTTTTTCAGTATAAATATGACGACATTATCAGAATCATTAAAGCGGTTGTCGAATCAGCGTCTGCCGACATACAAGAACATTTTGAAAAAAACGCCGAGAAAAAATTTGTTAGGATGGGTAAAAGAAGTATCTATTTTGACGGTCATTATTATCGAGTTGAAATTGAACCTAGTGGAAGATTATTTACATTCCACCCATATAATAATAATGAAGAGCGAGATGCCGACGACCTGTAATTTATTATAATATACCTCCATGCCTTTGAGAAGCAAATATCTCGCGCTTGCTTCACTTGTAAAGAGCTTTCACGGCATAAATTCTCCTTACAGTCCGATTTATTCCATGTTCTCTTGACAAGTTCACTCACTTCCGAGAGGGGGTGGCTTAACAAAGGGATGGGATGAAATAGTTATTGTAATTGCTTTTTTAAATCTTCCTTGCTTGGTAAATACAACTTATATTCTTTAGCAAAAATCTGCTTATTATTCTCCGGCAAGGTAAATTCTACCACAGCTTTATTTTCCTCTTTGCATAAAATGATCCCAATTGTGGGATTTTCTTCCGGCAGCTTTATTTTTCTATCATGATAATTCACATACATCTGCATTTGCCCAATATCTTGGTGTGTGAGTTTACCAATTTTCAGGTCAATTAGAACGAAGCATTTAAGCAGACGGTTATAGAAGGAAAGGTCAACGTAGTAATGATCGCTGTTTAATGTGATCCGTTTTTGCCTTCCTTCAAAAAGAAAACCTTTACCTAGTTCGAGCATGAATTGTTCAAGTTTATTAATTATGGCCGTCTCCAGATCGCTTTCAGAATAACGAAGGTCCTCATTCAGATCAAGGAATTCTAAAATATAAGGAGACTTCATCGCATCAATAGGGTTATCGAGAAGCTGTCCCCGAGTAGAAAGGCGCAAAAGTTCGTCTTTATCCCGACTGAGAGCCAACCGTTCATACAATGAAGATTGGTATTGTCTTCTCAACTCACGCATACTCCAATTGTTAGAAAGGCTTTCCAACTCATAGAAATTTCGTTCCTGTATATCTTTAATTTTCAGAAGCTCTACATAATGCGACCAGCTTAGTTTAAATGGGTTCTCAGAAATCCGAGACACTGTCTCGGATTTTCCATATTCCAAATAAAACAGTCGCATATTTTCGAGATTATCAACCGAATAGCCTTTTCCATATTCCCGATTAAGGCTTTTGCTGAGATTTTTTAGGGTTTGCTTAGCATAGGATGCTCGTTCTAAGCCACTCTGTTCATCTTCAACTATCATTTTACCAATCTGAAAATATGTGTAGACTAATACCGAGTTTACCCTCTGAACTATAAATCGCCTGGATTCTTCAATCTGGAGTTTAATGGCCTCGTATAATTTTTGATTTGTTTCCTGGATCATATTATGCCCTCCTTAATTGTTTTTCGGCTTTTTTAGAATTTATTTCAAGTTTTTCCCGTAAAGCTGCCATGTCCTGACTAACTTTTTGTTCGACCACTTTTGCGTAAATCTGGGTGGTCCTTATAGTTGTATGTCCCAGCATCTTGCTGACTGTTTCAATGGGTACACCATTGGATAGTGTAACGGAAGTAGCAAACGTATGCCGAGCTAAATGGAAGGTTAGGTTCTTTTTAATTCCACATAAGTCCGCTACCTCTTTCAGGTAGCTGTTTAATTTTTGGTTAGATATCATCGGAAAAAGACTCCCTCTTGCAATGGATCTGGCACTAGCTCTATATTTTTCGATAATATAAGCAGCCTTAGGTAATACCGGGATATTCACTGAGGTTTCGGTTTTCACGCGGATGGTTTTAATCCAATAGTTACCGTCAATACCCAACATGATATTATCAGGCGTCAATTGAACAACATCTATATAAGCCATTCCCGTATAGCAACTAAACACAAAAAGATCTTTGGCATACTGGATTCGCTGGATGCTAAACTTTTTGTCCTCTATGGACTTAAGTTCCTCAGGTGTCAAATAGCCTCTTTCTACTTTTTGCATCTTGAGCTTGAACAGTTCAAATGGATTTTTTTCTATCCATCCTAGTTTTACACCTAAACGGACTATCTTCCGGAAACGTTCCAGATGTTTCATAACCCCATTGTTTTCCATGCCCTTGTGATGGTCAGAAGGCACATAGGTTCTTAGGAAATATTCAAACTGTGTTATAAATTGGTAATCCATCTCAGAAAGGTATAGGTCTTCCTTCTTGAATTGCGTTGAGACGAACTCCTTCAGATACTTGGCAGTGGTATAATAATTTTTGATTGTCCCATATGCAAGGACCTCTTTCATTTGAAGGTTGTGATAATCGATAAGCGTAAGGAGGGTGTTCTCGTGTTCTTGGATTCCGAGGAACTTGTTCTTCACTGCTTCAGCCGTAACAAACTGCTTATTAATGATGAATTCCTGATAATGCGTAGCCAAGCTGCATCTCGTTTGTTCCAAATAGCTGTTTAGGGATTTCAACGTTTCGTTCTTTGGCTTAGCTAGTCCTTTGGACTTATTCCAATCCACCAGTTCTACCATTCTTTTTAGCGCCACTTCACAGCGGCTCTTGTTAACTACAATGCGAACGTAGATTGCAGCCATACCATTTTTTCCCCGGCTCATTCTCAATACGAAATGGATTCCGAAAGTGTTAGTTGATCTCATCCTTAATGATTTAAATACTTACATGAATTGTTTTAAACTAACTTGTCCAAACAGTTCACCAGATAATCAAAAAAGTAATTCATTTCGATACAAATGAGTTTATATAATATTCAATCAAGTATTTGAATATCAATTAGTTAAACTCAGTCTGGTGAACAAATGTAAATATTAAATCTGTTCACCTTTTTGTTCGCATGACAGGAGGAATAGTATGTACTGAGAAGGATTATTTAAAAGCAGAAAAGCCTCTAAATAATGATATTTAGAGGCTTTTGCATCCAGATGAACTGGCTTTTGTCGGGGTGGCAGGATTCGAACCTACGACCTCCTGGTCCCAAACCAGGCGCGATACCGGGCTACGCTACACCCCGAACATTTAACAAGATTGCCGAAGCATTTCAGTTGTTAAGGGACTGCAAAGATAGACTTTTTGGCATTTTTGACAAATATTTTTCAAAATAATTTGAACATATTTTAACGTGTTTCTGTAATTGACTGAGGGATAGGCTTAAGGATTTGAATGATTAACAATATGCAGATTCTATTTAATTAAAAAACCCCGGAATGATCCGGGGTTTTCTGCATATCAGGTTAATCTGTTCTAATATTTTCTAATTTGAATTAATGCCTTATATACTCAAATATCTCATATCTCACATCTCTAAACCAACTCAATTCACATGTCCCAGATTAACACCATTATAAACGATATTAAATTCTGTTCTTCTGTTTAATTGTTGATCGGCCAGTGAACAGGAAGGATCATTATTACATGGATTTCCCATATCAGGACGTCCATGTTTTTCAACTTGCAACCGATCAGCAGATATGCCCTGAGAAATCAGATAATTTATTGCAGCTTGTGCTCTGTTTGTGGCAAGTTTCTCATTGTATTTTGACATTCTGCTATCAGAGTAGGCAGTGGTAGCTACATTAATTCCAGGGTTTTCTTTCATGATTATTACCAGATTGTTTAAAACCGGAATTGCATCAGGTCGAATGCTGGCGTCGTCAAGATCAAAATAGATATCAGCTATCGCGAAAGCCTTTTTTAATGAGCTTAAATTGTCAAACACAAATTGCTCAGAAATCATATACATTGCTTTTCTGTTCATGATGTCAGTCGATTCCTTTGCCTTGGCATTAGAACTATTATTCCCCGGATCAAACATCCCGGTATTTAAGACTGGTGCAGAGGTATGAGCTGCCATATAATTTGCAGATCCGGAAATTTGTCCAAAAACATCATTTGTTAAGGTACTTGCTGAGAGAGTTAATACTGCGATAAATAGTTTCGTTTTCATATCACTTGTATATATATGCACTCTGTTACGGAAGGATGATACCTATGGTTACACAAAAATGTCTTTTTTATCAAATAAAGGATAATATTATCCTTTATTTGGATGGTGTAATTATTACACAGATCATTTTATGGTATTAAATAATTGATAATGAATTATTTAGATATAGTATTGAATTATAATAGGAGGGCTTCAGAATTTGGCTTGGGACAATTTCATATAGAGTAATTTTCCTGGTCCTATTCCTTAAAGACCGTCTCTGCAACTGTCAGATTTGAAATTTGTACACAGTTGTATCAGTGTGATTTATTCCATTTATAGTTTTAAAGAGAAATAAATTGACCAAAAAGGAAATATTTTAATTGGGGAATAGGGAATGGGATGTTACCACCTATAATCTCCCATCTCATACCTTACCTCTCAAAAACCCCAATCGTTCCTTTATGCAGTTTATCGGCATTGGCTTTACTATTACCAATAAATAGCTTTTTTGGAGAATAACCTGCAA
>Ga0075152_10001599_pt1 | contig 16364 bp, 11 predicted proteins | sample JI61114C2DNA_FD_70964 | JGI IMG/M metagenome (GOLD analysis project Ga0075152, IMG submission 70964) | Wastewater effluent complex algal communities from Wisconsin, to seasonally profile nutrient transformation and Carbon sequestration -... | ecosystem: Engineered > WWTP > Effluent > Algae...
TGAAAACAGCGTTGCTTTTCTTTTTTGGTTTCACACCTGAATTCAATTTTTTCCGGAATTTGAAGTCCGGCTAAATTACTTCGTGTGTATCGTTTGTAATGTTATTGATCCTTTTTTTGATCTTTGTCTTGGTAGACGGTAATGGGCAATCCTCGACCTTTTCGTGACTTTTTGGACACTTCATCTGGGAGCACAGGCGATTCTTCCATCGTTTCCTCCAGCGTCTCGGCTGCTTCTGTAACAGCAGTCAAAGGAGTTTCAGCTTGCGCAGGTGCGGATCCTAAAGAACCCTCTGACACCATTGTTTCTTTGTCAGCTTTAGCAGAAATCGCGTTGTTTGGATTTTCTTTTTTAGAAAAACAGCTTGCAGAAGAACTTGCTGATTTATTGGCGGAGCAACATGAAGCGCTGCTGCCTGATGCTGTGCAATTGGTGCTGTGCGAAACAACAGCATTATTTTCAACTCCCACGACAGGCGAAGCGCTCATTGCTGGTTCACCTTCAATAACTACTTGAGCTGCGGGGGCATTGGAGTTGTAACTGTAGACAACAGCAGCAGAGCCGCCGGCCAAAGCCAATAACAGATACCACATATTAAAGCGTGTAGCACTGAGTCGGGTGAAATTGCTCATCCAGAGCCTTCTTCGCATACCCTTGTATGTTTCTTCCGGCACCACCGGAGCGAAATCGTAAAGTGAAGACTTTACATTTGAAAAGAACCTTTCGTCACTCATCTTGCTGGCATTTTGATTTTACTGATTGCTGCTAATTCTCGTTGTAAGTATGTTTTTGCTCTGGACAGTTGTGACTTCGATGTATTCACATCAATCCCGAGCATATCACTAATTTCCTTGTGCATAAACCCCTCAATGACGTACAAGTTAAAAACTGTCTTGTAACCTGTCGGTAAATTTTGAATGCACGTCATCATCTCTTCTGCCGTGAATTCCAATTCATCTACTGTCATTGGTTCGTCTTTCATTCGCACCAAATCGTCTACGTCATCCTGAAAAGCATGTTTCAGGTTTTTCCTATAGTTTGTTATCGACGTATTCACTGCAATTCTCCGAAGCCAACCCTCAAAACTTCCGTCGTTGTGGTAGGTTTGGATGTTGTTGTAGATTTTAACAAAAACCTCTTGCAACACATCTTGAGCTTCCATTCTGTTTTTGGTATAACGCAGGCAGATACCAAAAAGAAGTGATGAAAATTTCTTGTACAATCGATCCTGCGAGCGCTTTTCGCCCCGGATACAACCGTCAATGATTTCCTTAATTTCTTCCATCACATTGGTAAAAACTCAAAGGTAGGAACTTTGGTTGCATGGCAATTTCAAATTTTAGAAACCCATTAGTGGATGCAAGGAATACATAAGTGATAAAACCTCAATATTGACAGGCCTTTGGAGATGTCAACATTTATCCTTTTTGCGAAAAAAAACCAGCCTTACAACTCCTTTCTACCTACAATTTTATCAGAAACTGAGTGGTAATCAAGAAAATAAATCAACTTGATACTGTAGCTATTTTCTTGTGGCTGCTCAAGTGTGTAGCTGAAGTCCTGTGATAAACCAGAAGGAATATCATTTGCGAGCTGATTGATTGCATTTTTCCATACGAATCGCAGTTCGCTGCCTGGCTTGAAAATCCAGCTATAAATAAGATCTATCGTGAATGAATTAAAACTCTGATTTGCTGAAGTGTTCTCAGAATCAGTTAAGTAACCATCCTCTTGCAAGGATTTGAAATTACGGAAATCGGTATAGCCCCAATAATGCCTGAGTCGGGCGTTCAAAGTCATAATAGGATTGAATGCATATTTTATGTTGAGCACATTTGTATGCGAGATCACATTGCGAATAGCAAAAAGTGGGCTGGCAACGCCTTCAAAGCTATAAGCAAAACCCACGTCGTTCATGTGACTTTGGTAGCTATAAACATGCGTAATGAAAAGGTGGTCATTTAATCTGAAACGCGGAGCTATGCGCCAATTGAATACATACCTGCCAGAATTTTCATAGTCACCATAGTAGGCAGAGGCGTCAATTGCCACTCTCTTTCTGTAATCGCTGCTAAACCAAAAACCAAGTCGGGCGTAAGTGTATGTTCGAAAGTATCGACCCCATACCCGAGGTTCAAAATAATCGTAGCCTCGAACTGGATTGGATGTAAAATCGTATCCCCAACTTTGAAATTTGCGCGTTGTGATTGATCCAGAAGAGGTGATTTGGAGTTGTGTAAAGTGATTTGGCTTATAGAGTTCAAAATAGTTTAACTGCACATTCATATTGCAATTATTGAAACGTCCGAAAGGATTGAAAACATTATAAGATCCTGAAGACCAATACGAAATTTCATTATTTGCCTGTAAAAACCCCAGATCATTTGGATCATACGTATCCGACTTGATACTATGGCCAATTTTTCCCCTCCAGTTACCATTGATTTTCGCGAGCACAATCGACTCCCGAAAACCGTTGTCACTTTTAATTACAACATCGCTAAACTCTGGACCATACTTTGAATTCATCGCTGCGCTTCCAGCAATACTGTAGCTTCTGCTTTTAGTTCGAAGTTCAAAATCGGCGCCCAGTACGTTCACATCGTAATCACTGCCACCGCGCAGAACGCTTGTATTAATCAGCGACACAAAAGAGTTATTGGGCAAAATTTGATCTAGAACAAAGACATTGTAATTCGTTAAAGACGATGTATTCACTCGACGTGTTTCACCGGTGATGGTATCGCGCAGAGTGGCAGCAGAAGGAGCAGTCACAGAATTAAAAAATCCGACTCCAAGTTTATTCTTATCCCGACCGGAAATTTTGATTGCATTGAGGACTTGATCGGTGGAAGGGTTTTCCTCAACGACTTCATTGAGGCTTCTATTGTTAGATGCGTCGCTAAAACGGATTGGGCGGTCGAAACCAATTCGCCTTGAATAAAAAATACCACCCTTTGAAAAGAGTTCCGTACCTTCTATAAAAAACTGTCTGTTCTCCGTAAACTGAATTTCAAAAGCAGACAAATTCAGGATTTGCTGATCACTTAACGTTTGGCCGAAGTCAGGAATGATGGTGGCATCGAGAGTAAAAGCATCTGACAAACCTATTTTTGTATCCAGACCCACGTTGTAACTAAAGCCACCAGATACTTCGCCACTTTCACTTTCGGAAGTATTGTAATAGACCGAAGAGTAAGGATAGAAAAATATGCGTCTTGGAGGTTGAATGCTTTTGATACCCGATAAGGTGCCCATCTGTGTAAGAATTCCGGGAAGCAGCGGATTAACGCCATTCCAATAAGCATGCTGTCTGCATCGCCTTACTTCCCTGACAAAGTTCACATTCCACAATTGCTCCTCCGTTTTCGGAAAACGAATGGCGGCAAATGGAATTTTATACTCTGCGACCCAACCAATATCAGAAACAGCAGTTTCGCAGTACCAAACTGCATTCCAGGTGACATCTTCACCAACAGCATCGATTCGGGCATCATACTGCTCTCCAGTAGGAGTTACGTTAAAAGCAACACCATTGATACCATCGCGATAACAACTAAAAGTGACACCACACATATCCGAGTTCCCTGTTACATCCCGGCCTGAAAGCTGCGCCAGAATGCTATCCGGTGAAGTATCATAACAAATAAATGCAATGAACATCGCCTCATGATTGTACGCGATTTTCACCTCCGTTTTCTGTGATTGTGGCAAACCGGGTGAGGGTTTATCCATTATAAATTCAGTTGCTGAAGGAATACCACTCCACCACGCTTCATCTAAAATTCCATCGATTTTAGGCTCTGAAAAAATGCGAGATGCATCGAGATTTTTCGTATCAAACTGTGCATTCAATGCCAAGGGCAAAGAGAGCGAAAGAAGCTTAATGCAAAAACCGAATTGATGAAAAAATTTCATGAATAGAAGTGGTGGCGAAATTAGATTTTCGAGGCAGTTTTTGCAAAACTCATAAAACGGAATATGCATGAGATCAATTACATCAAAATCAAATTGAAGTAAGCATGACAAAAACACCAGGCGCGGCGCTACTTTTGGGCCTTCTTGAAAATGCGTAAAAACCTTCAGATTTTATTCGTTGCACTCCACGTGTTTGTCAGCACTATTGCTCATTCACAATCTTCAGCTTCTGCGAAAGAAACAAAATTCACGATTAGCGGCGAAGTTGCAGATTCTACGACCGGTGAGTTTTTAATAGGAGCATTGATTTCGGTGAAAGAGATTGGAAAAGGCACAGCCACAAACGTTTACGGATTTTATTCTATCACCTTACCAGAAGGAGATTACACTATTGAAGTTTCATTGATTGGTTATGATTCAAAACGAATTCAATTGAACTTGAATTCAGATCGAATCATGAATCATACACTTTCACCAAAAACGGTGGAGGTAGCAACGGTAGAAATTCAGGCTGACAAAAGCCGCAATACACAGAGCACAGACCTGGGAAAAATTGGGTTAGAAATAGATCAGGTAAAAAAATTACCTGTGCTTTTGGGAGAAATAGACATACTCAAAACGATTACACTTTTGCCTGGGGTTAAAAGCAGTGGTGAAGGCAATGCCGGATTTTATGTGCGCGGCGGAGGCGTTGATCAAAATTTGATATTGCTGGACAACGCAACCGTGTACAATGCATCTCATCTTTTCGGATTCTTTTCTGTCTTTAATGCTGATGCAGTGAAAAATCTTGAACTCACTAAAGGCGGTATTCCGGCGAACTATGGAACACGATTAGCATCCGTATTGGACATATCATTGAAAGAGGGAAATCAAAAAGAATATCATGTTCAGGGCGGCATTGGTACCATTGCCTCACGCCTAACCATTGAAGGGCCAATAAAAAAAGACGTTTCATCTTTCGTCATCAGTGGACGGCGCACCTACATAGACGCACTCGTAAAACCATTCATTAAACCAACAGCCAATGCGTATGGATCGGGATATTATTTTTATGATCTGAACACAAAAATCAACTACAAAATTTCAGAGAAGGATCATTTGTATGCGAGTGGTTATTTTGGACGAGACGTATTCAATTTCGCGAGTAAAAAAACGGCATTTAGTACCAAAATCCCTTGGGGCAATGCAACAGCAACTTTGCGTTGGAATAGGATTATGAATCAGAAATTATTCATGAATGCCATTGCAACATTTACAGATTATCGATTCTCATTTGGTGCTGTTCAGGATGAATTTGAATTCACCCTTTCGAGCGGAATCAAAGACTATGGCGCCAAGGTGCAATGGAACTATTACCCCAACTATTTACACAACATAAAATGGGGCGTAGAATACACACATCATGACTTTCGACCGAATAGTGTATATGCAAGAAGTGGAGATACCGAGTTCAGCACAGGTAAAGAAGTCCACTTGATATCGCACGAAAATTCCGCGTATGTATTAGATGAATTTGACATCAATGAAAAGTTGCGCATTAATGCAGGACTTCGTTATTCTTTATTCATGCATGTCGGTCCGTTTGACAGGTACACCAAAACAGAAAACGGTACGCTTGGTTTGCCAGGAACAACAACAATTACAACCTACGAAAAGAATGATATAGTAAAAACGTATGGCGGATTTGAACCACGACTTAGCCTTCGGTATACGTTAAGTAAGACATCAAGTTTGAAGGCCGGTTTTATGAGAAACTATCAATACATTCATTTGACAAGCCTCTCACCTACTTCACTTCCAACGGATGTTTGGCTGCCAAGTACGGATAAATTGAAACCTCAAATTGGCGTTCAATACAGTGTAGGATATTTCCGGAATTTTGATAATGACACTTGGGAAAGCAGTGTTGAATTGTATTACAAAACAATGAACAATCAGAGCGAGTTCAAAGAAGGAGCGCAACCAGACCAAACAGTGAATGACAACATAGACAATCTGCTCGTGTATGGCACAGGATACAGCTATGGCGCAGAGTTCTTTTTGAAAAAACGTGTAGGAAAAATCAATGGCTGGTTCGGTTATACATGGTCAAAAACAGAACGTGTTTTTGCTGCATTCAATGAAGGAAATGCTTATCCGACACGTTGGGATCGCAGGCATGACTTAAGCTATGTAATGAACTGGCGAATAAACAAACGACTTGATCTTGGATTTGTGTTCGTTTATGCTACGGGCAATGCAATAACACTTCCAGTAGAAAGGTATTTCTATGAAGGACGTATTGTGGATGTGTACGGACCGAAGAACAGTTTTCGAATGGCACCCTATCACAGAGCAGATGTATCCTTGACCATTTACCCAAAAAACAAAAAAGCAGAAACGAATATTGATGGAATTGAAAGCTCCTCCACGAAACGAAAAGTAATTAGCAACTGGAATTTTTCGATTTACAACTTATACAATCGTAGGAATCCGTACTTCATTTATTTTGGTAACGAAGGACAAATTGGGTCCACGACGCTTCAAGTAAAAGCGTATCAGGTGAGTTTGTTTCCAATATTACCGAGCGTGACATGGAATTTTGAGTTTTAGCGTAAAAAAAAGAATACACGCGGTTGAAAGAACAGCATCCTGAACAATGAAGAATTTACGATATGTCAACAAATATTTTTGGAAATATCGGGGCAGGCTACTCTTCGGTTTTTTACTAATAGCCGCAGGAAACGTATTCAGTGTTTATGCACCAGTAGTTGTGCGGGATGGAATTGACTTTCTAGCCGATGCCCTTTCTGCGAAAGAAATGGTGGAAAGCGGAAAAAACACCACCATTGCTCAGCCCCAAAGTTTTCAAAATATTGCATCGTGGTTACATCTGAAAGGAACTGAGCTTGAACTTTCAAAATCAACATACGTTTCAACACTTTTCAGAACAGGGTTGCTTCTTGCTGGACTTTATTTACTCATGTTTCTGATAAAAGGCATCTTTCTATTCTACCAAAGACAAGCAATCATCGTAATGTCTCGTCACATCGAATATGATTTAAAAAACGAGATTTATAATAAATACCAAGAACTTGACTGGAAGTTTTACAAAATGAACCGTACTGGAGATTTGATGAATCGAATAAGTGAAGATGTAAATAGAGTGCGCATGTATCTTGGTCCTGCTGTGATGTACACATTAAATCTAATCGTCTTACTGGTGATGTGTGTGATAGTCATGTTGCAAATCGATGTCGAACTCACCATGTACACATTGGCGCCATTGCCATTCATGATGTTGGCTATATTTTACGTAAGTTCAGCTATTAATCGAAGAACAGACAAAGTTCAAACTCAACAATCCAAATTGAGTTCTATTGTGCAAGAAACCATTTCCGGAATTCGAGTACTTAAAGCATTTCACCGAGAAGAATTTTACTCCAAAAGTTTTTCCCAAGAAAGTGAAAAATACAAGGAAAAACAATTGCTTCTAGTAAAAACTGATGCATTGTTTATGCCGGTGATCGTGTTACTAGTAGGATTGAGCACCATACTCACCATCTATGTTGGTGCGCATAAAGTAATGCGTGGAGAAATCTCACCTGGAGTAATTGTCCAATTCGTTTTTTACGTCAATATCCTCACGTGGCCGTTCGCAATTGTTGGATGGGTAACAAGCCTTGTGCAAAAAGCAGAAGCAAGCCAGACCAGAATCAATGCCTTTCTCCAAACACAGCCAGACATTTACAATAGTTCGAAAAGCGAAACCGATCTCAAAGGGGGTATTGAATTCAACAATGTAACTTATACATACGCCGACAGTGGAATCAAAGCCCTGGACGCCATCAGCTTTCAAGTGCCACGAGGCAAAACAGTTGGAATCATTGGGCGCACCGGTAGTGGAAAAAGCACCATTGCACAGTTGATATTGCGACTTATGGATCCTACTTTAGGTGAGATTAGAATAAAAAATGTGCGCTTACCTGATCATGATTTACACTCAGTGCGTCAAAACATTGGATATGTACCTCAGGAAGTTTTTCTCTTTTCTGATACAATCAAAAATAACATCGCATTTGGTGTAGATGAAACCACGGACGATCAGATAATACAATCAGCGAAGGATGCAGATATTCATGACAACATCGTATTATTTCCTGAGAAATACGAAACGATGCTTGGAGAAAGAGGCATCAATTTGAGTGGTGGTCAAAAACAACGCATCTCCATCGCCCGAGCCATCATAAAAAATCCCGAAATACTTGTCTTTGATGATTGCCTAAGTGCAGTGGACACAGAAACAGAAGACCACATACTTCAGTCATTAAAAAAAGTGATGCAAGGAAAAACAAGCGTTTTTATAGCGCATCGAATATCAAGCATCAAAAACTGTGATAACATAATCGTACTGGACCAAGGCAAAATCGTTGAGGAAGGAAATCATACAAATCTGATCTCAAAGAATGGATTATATGCGCAACTGTTCAGACAACAATTGATGGAAGGATCTGAGAAACCGAATAGTTAAGGGCACTTCTAATAACCTCTTTCACTATTCGACGAAAATGGCATGCTACACATCAACTTATGGTACTATCGGGGTTCAATTCGTCGCATGCTTTGCCAAATGTCGGTTACAGAGCTTGGCTATGCTCCCTCCATTTGGCTAGCCTTCGACGATTATAACCGCCGCGAATCATAAAACAGGTTATTCGAAGTGCCCTTAAGGACAGACCTCGCCAAAATCGGAAATCAGAATGATCAAGTCAGTGATATTGGTTATTCCGTCCGAATTAATATCCGCCACACAATCCTGGCCCGAGCAAAATAAATCACCCATGAGAATTTGGATGTCTAAGACCGTGATGAATGAATCATTGTTTAAATCAGAACACGCGTAGAATTCGTCGTCCTCAATTATCTCATTGCAATCATTATCGATATTCTCCCAGGTACCTGGAGCATCCGGAAAAATAAAGGGATCAGTATCATTGCAATCGCCGCCTGTGAATGCGTAGCCATCATTTGATTCACACATGAAAGTTGTAATAAAATCATCACCAAAACCATCACCATCTGAGTCAGCATAAAACAAAGAAGGTTGAGTAATCACCACATTCACCGCCTCTGAATAGGAATAATACAATCCATTCACCACCAATTCAAACTGCAAATTTCCCGAGAAAAGTGGAAGATCGAATTCAATGAGAAGGTTTTGTGGAGATGAAGTATTTGAAAGATCATACACCGGAATAAAACCTTCCGGCAAATCAATGAACTCGAGTTCAAATGGGCCAGCAAAACCCTCTTTAATGATTACATTCAATTGTAGAATTTCCAAATTGCAGAGTGTGTCCGGTGCCAGCACATCCATGAAACCTGGGCGTAATAAAAACATTCCATTGTAAATATCTGTTACAGGAATAATTCCACTTTCAAAATAAGGATAGCTCATCCATTCACCTTGAAAAACTTGAGAGTTGTTCGACGGAAAATGATCAAAGTAACCCACGTTTTGCAACGAAGCTTCGCTGACATTACTCACATCAATCATTTCAAAACCGGCGGTGTAGTTGCTTTGATAACAAATATTTCCTTGAATAATCTGATTATGATCGATTGAAGTGCCACCGACGTGAAATCCCATATAAACTGGAGCATCCAAATCATGCACGTCAAAAATGATTGTGTGCAAACTATCAACTAAGTCGAAATACTCATCTAATTCATCATCAATAAGCATGTAGCCGCCATCTTCGGTTAACCAACCTTGATGGCAATACCTTTTTTGAGGATAGGTAGAAATAGAAATAGTTGACGCGTCCAAGGGATCGGTGACATCAACAATGGTGACAGGTAATTCAACAGAACCGTTAAAACAAAAAGCGATTGTTCGACCCAGATAATCCGGATCAGGGCCATTGTAAACCATAACATTGGATTCGTGTGTATAACCATTCAAATCATAACCACCAGCGATGATTGGATTGAGTGGATCTTGAATATTTACAATATGCAAACCGCCAGAAAACGTGCTCGTACCGCATGCATATGCATAACCAACTTCCTCACAAATTGCGAGAGTATGGCAATTTCCGAAACCACTGTAATGAGCGTCTTCACTAAAGACCTCTGGCGGATTGACCACATCGCGCAATCTTGTCAAATCAAAAATTTGCATCCCATGTCCAGATGCTTCGGAGCAAACAAAAACGTAATTCTGGAATGTTCTGAAGGTTCGCCATGACGAATTGAATGTAGCCGTTGGAAGAAAACCTACCTTGATCGGAATGACAGGATTTGTAATATCATAAAAATAAAGACCGGTTGATGCACCTAACAAAACATACTCCTTCTGAAACAGAGGATCTGTCCAACCCCAGACCTCATTGGTTGTTGCCCCATCGAGCTCAATAGACTCAACATGTGCAATCAAATCGACATTTTCACAAGGGTAGATGCCCGCATAGCCATTTTCACAAAGAGTTTGAGCCTTCGCAAAAAAAGAAAAAAACACTAGAACAAAAACAATAACTCGCATGTTTCAATTTGAGTTTTAACATAAATATTTCACATCGCATTCAACTAAAACTCAAGACAAAGGTATTGTGGTAAGATGCTTTCCCTTAAGAGCACATGCAATAACCTCATTCCCGATTCGCTTATAACTAAAACCTAGATACAAATGAAAACTCCAATAGGATACAATTCGTTGCATGTTCCGCCGAATGCAGGATACAGTGCTTGGTTAAGTCGGATCAATTTAGTCTTGCACGCAACAAATTTACTTACTGCGAATTATAAAACCGATTATTGGAGGTACACTGAAATGAAATTGGTTCATTCCCCTTTCAATTGAATAAATTTGAAACATGCCTAAAGAAAAAAAAACGGTAACCATTTGCTGGATGCGTCGAGACCTGCGCTTAGAAGACAATGCAGCGTTGCTTCATGCTTTGAATAGCGGCCACGCAGTATTGGTAGTTTTCATTTTTGACAAAAATATTCTTGACAAACTGCAGAATAAAAAGGATGCTCGCGTGCTCTTCATACATCGTACACTGATGGAAATGAAAGCGACTTTAGAGAAAAAAGGCAGCACCTTAAAAATGTATTACGCGACACCACAAGAAGCCTGGGAGCAAATTTGCAATGAATATGAAGTAAAAGAAGTTTTCGCCAATAGAGACTACGAGCCTTACGCAAGGGAACGAGATGAAAAAATCTATCAATACCTAAAAAAAAAAGACATCGCATTTCATGGATCGAAAGATCATGTAGTATTTGAAAAAAATGAAGTACTTAAAGATGACGGATTGCCATATACCGTTTTCACACCCTTTAGTAAAAAATGGAAGAGTTTATTGAAGCCAGAGCATACAATAACTTTTAAGTGCAATGAATTTGCTGATCAATACATACAGATTTCACCCGAAAAAGAAATAACGCTGGACGCAATAGGATTCGAAGATTTTGAATTCCCTTATTTCCCAGAAAGATTAATCAGAAAAAAAGTGATTACGAATTATCATGAGACGCGTGACATTCCATCAGTTGATGGCACATCCCGATTAAGTCTTCATTTACGATTCGGAACAGTGAGCATCAGACAGCTATTGTCCTTTGCCTTAGTAACGAATGAAAAATGGCTAAATGAATTGATCTGGCGTGAGTTTTATCAAATGATCATCTATCATTTTCCGCACAGCGCTACACAGAGTTTCAAACCTGCATACGACCGCATTGAGTGGCAAAATGATGAAACTCTTTTTTCAAAATGGAAAGAAGGTAAGACAGGCTATCCGTTGGTAGATGCAGGTATGCGCGAATTGAATGAAACGGGCCATATGCATAATCGAGTTAGAATGGTGGTGGCAAGTTTTCTTACAAAACACTTACTCATCGACTGGCGTTGGGGCGAATCCTATTTCGCTGAAAAATTACTTGACTATGAATTGGCGAGTAACGTGGGTGGCTGGCAGTGGGCAGCAGGATCGGGATGTGACGCAGCGCCATATTTCCGCATTTTTAATCCAACAAGTCAAGCAGAAAAATTCGATCCAGATCAAAAGTACATCCGCAAATGGGTGCCCGAGTTTGGCACAACCGCATATCCAAGACCAATTGTTGATCACAAAATGGCGCGAGACCGCTGCTTAATGACATACAAAAAAGCACTACTCAAATAGCGATTTAAATCAGCTAAATAGCACTCGAGGATTCACGAGATTTGCAATCTTTTCCTCACGGTATGACACAATCGATTTTCACTGGTTTAAAGATACTTGATCTGTCCACTGTCCTCGCTGGACCTTCAGTTGCCACCTTTTTTGCGGAACTTGGAGCTGATGTTACCAAGGTAGAAAATCCAAAGACATCTGGCGATGTGACGCGATCATGGAAACTTCAAAATGAAACAGCTGGAAGCGACATTTCTGCCTACTTCGCTTCTGTGAACTTTGGTAAAAAGTATGTTTGGATGGATATATCCAAACAGGAAAATAGATCCAATATTGAAAACATGATTCGTGCATCAGATATTCTCATTTGCAATTTCAAAAAAGGAGACGACATTAAGTTTTCTCTTTCAAATGAAGAAGTATTCAAGATCAATCCAACGATCATTTACGCGAAGATTAAAGGATTTGAGTATTCTGATGAACGTGTGGCTTACGATGTAGTGCTGCAAGCTGAAACAGGATTTATGGTGATGAATGGGACCGAAGAAAGCGGTCCAGTAAAAATGCCAGTCGCTATGATGGATGTGATGGCCGCACATCAACTAAAAGAAGGAATTCTATGCGCCCTCATTCAAAAACAAAAAGACAATAAAGGAAGCATTGTAGAATGTTCGCTTGAACAAGCCGGATTGTCAGCATTAGTAAATCAGGCCAGCAATTATCTGATGGCGGGTCATGTCGCAAAACGAATAGGATCACTGCATCCGAATATTGCACCTTATGGTGAAATTTTTTATTGCAAGGATGACAAGACAATTGTGTTGGCCGTTGGAAGCGAAAAACAATTTCATACACTCGTTGAAATCTTGGGTGCATCTCATCTGACTACAACGGAATCCTACAAGAACAACCAATTTCGGGTGCAAAACAGAAAAGCGCTTACTGAAGAATTGAAACCATTGTTTAAAAAGAAAACCCGCAACGAATGGATCGCAGAATTCAATGCTCAAAATGTACCAGTCGGCGCGATTAAAAGTATGGATGAGGTAATGAACAGCGAAGCTGCAAAGTCAATGATCCTCGAAGAAGAGATTTCTGGAGTGAAAACAAAACGTTTAAGTTCAGTTGCGTTCAGTATTGCAAGGAACAACTACTGAAAAGCACTTATTCATTCAGTGGAATTTTGATGGTGTAGGTTTTATTTGATTTATTCTTCAAATAGTTTTCTCTCAACCAAGGATTGTAGATTTTCAAATCTTTGTAAGTCACTTTGTTCTGAATAGCAAAATCGGCAATATTCAAAATTGAACTGTCAACGGACACATTTACGAAACGATATGGTTCATACAAATCGGTTGGTCGCATCACAAATCCATACTGATCTGCATGATTTATAATTTCCTTCATGGCTAAAATTCGAAACACATAGCGGCTTGTTTCATCATTGAGCATCAAATCCCAATACGTATTCTGTTTCTGGCGTTCAATTTGTCGGCGAGGGCCCGCAATTCCCATATTGTATGATGCAGCGGCCAGTGACCAAGACCCATATTGATCATACGCATCCTTCAGATAGTGACAAGCAGCTTGCGTGCTTTTTTCCACGTGATATCTTTCATCCACCTGATCATTTATCTCTAACCCGTATGACTTGCCAGTTTCCTCCAAAAACTGCCAAAACCCGGTTGCACCTGCAGGAGAAACGACATTCAGGAAACCACTTTCTATCAATGCCAGATATTTGAAATCGTCAGGAATATTGTTAGCAGCAAGAATTGGTTCGACAACCGGAAACCAGCGATGAGCGCGTTTGATGGCCAACAGTGTATTACTATGCCAATAAGTATTGATCAGCATTTCACGATCAAGTTTTTCCATGATATCTGATTGCTCAAGCGGAACTACTTCACCAGCAAAATCAATTTTTTCCGGAAGTGGCAATGAAAAAATCCTGTACCTTTCGTTCATGACTTCCCTGTACGCGTCGTTTTGTGCTTTATCAGGTTGTTGCTTTTGAATGAAGCTATTCAAAACCAAAACGATAATTGCAGAAGCGATACCAACAATGGCTGCAAGCCAATAGACATTTTTCGAGTTCATTTTGAATATGTGTATTTCTCTAAACGCAAATTTCGGAACGACAACGCGAGGTGAAAAGCCAAAAGCGAAAAGAAATAAAGAATAATTGGTGCACATGCAACGGGAACATTTTCGCCATTATGTGCTCTGTTATTTTCAACAAAAAAATACACCAACACAACTTGAATTGCTCCGAGCATAAGAAATAAAATTGCGATTTGCCATTGTTTCATACCTGCATAAAAAAGATTGTGTGTTGTATGATCTCTTCCCCCTTTCATTGGCGAGACACCATTGCGCATTCTATTAAAAACCACCACAATTGAATCTACAATAAATAAGGCGCCAAGTCCAAGAATCAGCATCAATCTGGATAGACCAGACCAAGGCCTCATTGAAATTTCCCCGCAGGAATCAGAACCAAGAAGCATCCATGCCGCAACTAATCCGAGCAACATGCTTCCTGAATCACCCATATAAATTTTAGCCGGTGTCCAATTGAAAATAAGAAAACCGAACATGCCCAATAGAAACAAAATTGACACTCCACCTTCATCACAATCAAAATAAGAAGCGAAAAGCAGAATAGGAATAACCGCTATTGTTGCGATTCCATCCATATTATCGAGCATATTGATTGAATTCATGACGGCCACGATAACAAAAACGGAACAAATTAGTTGCAGTGCACTAAAGAAATGAGATGGTGGATTTGAATACTCAAAAATGAAAGTGGAATGCGCAGAAAAAACAAAAAGGAGTGCTACAATTCCTTGACCTGCGAGCTTGGTAGCGGGCGGAATTCTTTTCAAATCATCCCAAAGGCCCAACAAAAAAGCAGCAGTTCCAGATAAAAAAATGAACAAGTAATCAGTGCCAACAGAATAAGAAAGCCACAATGGAATAATAGCCATGCAAAAAGCAATATAGAAAACCAAACCGCCAATCGTAGGCTTCGCATTCATCCAGCGTGACGGAGTATCCAATGCTTTCGCACGAACGCCAAAACCACGAAAAATGCGAAACAATAAAAAAGTCAAAGCCACGAAAAAAGCCAGTCGCCAGCCCAGAATCCAAAATATCGATGGTACCAAATGGTCAAGCGCGGCCATTAAAAAAATGGAGTATCAAATTCATCAAAAGACATCGCATTTTGGTCTTTTTCAGACAAAATAGGTGTTGCATACTTCCAATCAATTTTGAAAGCAGCATCATTCCATTTTAAGGCTCGGTCAAATTCCTTGCTGTAATAATTGCTGCATTTGTAAGAGAATATCGTGTTCTCTTCTAATACAAGAAATCCATGAGCGAAACCTTCGGGAACAAATAACTGTTTTTTGTTTTCAGCAGAGATGACAATCGAATAGTGTTTCCCGAATGTTGGTTCAAACTTTCTTAAATCAACAACAACATCCAGCACTGCACCTTGAACGACGCGAATCAATTTTGCTTGCGCTTTAGGAGGCACTTGAAAATGCATGCCACGCAATACACTTTTCAAAGACATACTTTCGTTGTCTTGAACAAATGTGATATTCAGGCCTGTTTCAATTCGAAATTTTGCTTCATTAAAAGGTTCAAAAAAATATCCACGCTCGTCTATTAGCACTGCAGGATTAATGACAAGTAAATCCTTGAATTCAGTTTTTTCCACGTTCATACTTACCGCTTGAATAGTTTTTTGAAAAAACCAAACCGGTTCTTTCGCCCTTTACCTTCATCATAATAACCTCCGGCGCCATATCCATAACCGTAGCCATATCCGTAACTGTATTTGTAAGAATACTTAGAGCGATCAAGATCAACTCCATTGAGTATTACGGACAGACCAATTTTATTCTCATTGATGAGTTTATCAGCCACTTGCACAAACTGTTTTTTGGAATAATCCGCGCGGAAAATGTAAAGAGGATAATCGGCTTGAATCAATAAACTCACTGCATCCGTGACAAGCCCAACCGGAGGTGTGTCTAAAATAACAAAATCATATCTGGCTTTAAGTTCCTCGAGCAAAGAGGTCATTCTATTGCTGATGATCAATTCAGAAGGATTCGGAGGTATAGGACCCGCAGTGATGTAATCCAGGTTTTCCAATTTGCTCTTTCGAATAGCCCGATCGATATCACCACGACCAATCAGCAGCGTGCTCATTCCTTCCGAGTTCTCTACGCCAAATCCTTTATGGATTTTTGGTTTTCTCAT
>Ga0075152_10001600_pt1 | contig 16362 bp, 31 predicted proteins | sample JI61114C2DNA_FD_70964 | JGI IMG/M metagenome (GOLD analysis project Ga0075152, IMG submission 70964) | Wastewater effluent complex algal communities from Wisconsin, to seasonally profile nutrient transformation and Carbon sequestration -... | ecosystem: Engineered > WWTP > Effluent > Algae...
AGTAAAAAATAGTCCCTGTTTTTGAAACGAAACGAAACCAGCTGATTGATCTTACTCGGGTGCGTGCTACTAACACGCTCGATCTGACGCGGAACATCAGCCTCGGTTGCCTGCTCAAACAATCTTAGTAGAGCCAGCGCGTCTTGGGTGGAAACTTTCATAATACTATTATACTGTATATTTACAGATTAGGCGCGTAGGCCAACAGCCTTTTGAACTCGCAGCAAAGTTTGGTTAGCGATTTGGCTGACTTCTTGCTCGCTAAAAACTAGTTTTTGTAAGATTAGATCGTCATCAACCTTAGCTAAATTAGCTCCAAAATTGATTAAAAATTGTTCAACTTCACTGGCGACTACCTGCTTGAAATCGCCATAGCGATCGGTGCCTTTAAATTGTGCTTCGACCGATTGCGGCGTGTCGCCGCGCAGTAAGGCTAAAATATCGATCAAATTTGATATACCAGGCTGGTTAGTTTTATCATATTTTAAGCTTGCTCTGTCATCTGTGGTTGCACTCATGATTTTTTTGCGAGCAGCCTCTGGACTGTCACTGAGGAAGATCACGCCCTTGCCTGTCTCATCGCTCTTACTCATTTTTTTACTTGGATCGGCAAGGTCTTTGATGCGCAAACCTTGATCTTTACCGAAAAACTTATGCTGATCGGCAACCGATTTGGGGACTGTTAAAATATCGCCAAATTTTGCATTGATGCGCATGGCGATATCGCGTGTAATCTCGATATGCTGGGTCTGATCTTCACCGACCGGCACGTACGATGTATCGTAAAGCAGTATGTCGCTTGCCATCAGCACCGGATAATCAAATAAGCCGACGCTGACTCGATCGCCGCTTAGTTTTGCCGATTTGTCCTTGAACTGTGTCATTCGCTCCATCTCGCCAAAACCGACGAAGTTGTTTAAGAGCACCGTCATCTCGCTGTGAGCCGGTATATAACTTTGGCGGTACAAATGAATCGAGGGGTTGTCGAGCGGCAGACCAGCGGCTACAAACAAGCGTGCGGCTTGTAGGATTTGTTGATTTAGCGAGCTATGATCAATCGGTGTCGTGAAGCTGTGCAGATCAGGAATAAACATATTTATGTTGTAATCGTCTGAATGCTGACGCGCCATGTCGATAATCGGCAGCATGCCACCAAAGTAGTTGCCTATGGTTAGGTCATTGTTGGCACGAATGCCGGTCAGAATCGTTGGTTTTGTCATATTGATTATTATAGCAATTTGAATGTAAATGAACTAATCATAAGGTCGGCCGGGAGAATATCATATCTCGTTCTAGTAAGTTTGTCGGATTCATAGTCTGAGCTCATACTGCTAACACTATACAATAAATATGCTCCCGTGAATAGGGAGCATATTTTGCGTAAGTAAGTGAACTAACGCTTCGAGTACTGCTCGCGCTTACGAGCCGAACGTAGACCGTATTTTTTGCGTTCTTTTTCGCGTGAGTCGCGTCGTAATAGCTCAGCTTTCTTGAGCGGCGAACGTAGATCTGGTGCACCAACTGTGATAGCTTTTGCGATTGCCATCTTGATGGCATCGACTTGGCCGCTTAGACCGCCGCCCGAAACAAGAATTGATACATCAAATTCTTGTTGCTTGCCGACAAGTGCAAGTGGGTCGGTAACTTCAGCTAGCAAAGTCTTGTTGCCAGACAGATAGTCTGATGCCGACTTGCCGTTGATTGTTACTTCTCCCTTACCCTTTGTTAGACGAGCGCGCGCTGTGGCGCTTTTGCGACGACCGAGGCCGTAATCGTAGGTTTTAGTAGCCATAATTATTTGACCTCAACTTTCTCTGGTTTTTGAGCATCATGATTATGCTCCGCACCTGCAAATACGCGTAGACGTTTCATGCGCTCTGCCGATAACTTGTTTTTAGGCAGCATGCCTTGCACAGCAGCTTCGATGATGCGCTCTGGGAACTTCTCTCGAACTTCTTCAAGACGAGCATCTTTGATACCACCTGGAAAACCACTGTGTCGGTAATACATTTTTTGTAGTTCTTTGTCACCAGTTACTACCGTGTTTGCAGCATTGATAACGATAACGTAATCACCGCCATCAACATGAGGCGTATAGCTTGGTTTGTATTTGCCGATCAAGTATTTAGCGATTTCAGTTGAAACGCGTCCTAGAGGTGCGCTGGCTGCATCAATCAAGATCCAACGGCGAGTAACATCAGCTGGCTTTTGTACAAAAGTCTTCATTACTTTTTCTCCTTTGCAACTGGTTTAGAGGCAGCTTGCAACTCGTCAACAAAGCTAATCTCTGCCATTTGAGCAGCGTCACCAGTGCGAATTCGAGTCCGAACAACACGTACATGACCACTGTTACGCTTGCTTAGCTGAGGAGCAATGCCATCAACTAGCTTAAAAGCGGCTGCTTGAGTTGAAAGACCCGCAATAACCTGTCGACGACCTGCTAAATCACCTTGCTTAGCTTTGGTGATTAGTTTTTCAACGTAGCGAACTAACTCTTTTGCTTTTGGCAATGTAGTCTCGATACGCTCGTGCTCTACTAGGCTAGTCGCTAGACCTTTTAGAAGCGCACGACGCTGATCGCGTTCGCGGCCGAATTTTCGACCTTTATATCCGTGTCGGTGCATTTAGAGCTCCAATTCTGCTAGTTTATCTTTAACTTCATCAAGAGCTTTCGACCCAAAGCCTTTTAGTTCGCGTAGATCTTGGTCAGACAATGTGACAAGATCATGAACAGTACGAATGTCGTTGTTTACAAGTGCATTGGCAGTTCGTGCAGACAAGTTTAGCTCTTCGATCGAAGTGTTTAGCTGGCCGCCTTCATCACCGTTTGATTGACCAAGTGCTGGCGCAGAGCTGACTGTTGTCGCACCTGCAAGAGCTGTGTATTGGTTGACCAAAATAGCGGCTGCTTCTTCAAAAGCATCACGCGGGCTGATAGAACCATTGGTTTCAACAGTTATCTCTAGCTTGTCAAGATTGGTTTCCTGGCCAACACGAGTGCCGTCAACTTTGTAACGCACGCGTACAACTGGGCTAAACATTGCGTCGAGGGCAATCATATCGCTATGTAAGCGTGACTGGCTTGACTCGTCAATGCTGCGATAACCGCGTCCAGCTTCAACAACTAGGTTGATCTCGACAGATTTTTTCGGATCGTCAATTGTGCAAATAACGTGGTCGGGGTTGATGACTTCAACGTCGGCAGTTGTCTTGATGTCGGCTGCAGTTACAGTACCAGCGCCTTTTTTGACAATCGATACTTCGACTGGCTCATCGCTGTGGCAGATCAAGTTGACGCCTTTTAGGTTTAGCATGATGTCAACGACATCTTCTTTGACTCCTTCAACCGATGTAAATTCGTGTGTCGCGCCTTCGATACGGAAAGCAACAATTGCGCCACCTCGAATGCTTGAAAGCAAGACGCGTCGCAAGCTGTTTCCGAGGGTGTTGCCGTAGCCTGCTTGTAGTGGTTCGATTACGAAAGTTGCAGTATTGTCGCCGTTGTCACTAACGCTAGAAAGTGCTGGATTGTGAATAACTTTGCTCATATTTATATCTCCTTACCCTTTAGCGTGAGTAGTACTCAACGATTAGCTGTTCATTAATTTCTGGTTCGGCTTCAGCGCGTTGCGGCAAACCGGTTACTTGAATTGTCAACTTCTTGATGTCACCTTTTACCCAACTAAAAACCTGAGTTGAGGTATTTGCGACGACATTGTCCATGTTTGAGAAGTAACCAGATTTGGTGCTTTTTGGCCGCACAGTGATAACATCACCAGGTTTAACACGGATTGACGGAATGTCAACGCGGCGACCATTTAGCATGAAGTGGCCATGGCTCACTAGTTGGCGAGCGCCACGTCGGCTAGTCGCAAAACCGGCACGGTAGACAGTATTGTCAAGACGACGCTCAAGAAGTTCTAGCAGGTTTTCACCACTTAGACCTTGGCGACGAGTCGCCTCATTCATTAGTTTCGCAAACTGTTTTTCTAGAAGACCATAGGTGCGACGTACTTTTTGCTTCTCACGAAGCTGAGTCTGGTACATGCTTGGCTTGTTGGCTCGACCATGAGCGTGTTCGCCTGGAATACCACTTTTGCGCGCCATGATTTTGTGGGCTTTAGGATGAAGGGCATAACCTTCGCGGCGACTTTGCTTAACAATTGGGGAAGTATCTCGTGCCATTATGCTCTCCTTGCCTTTCGTGGGCGAACGCCACCGTGCTGTACACCGGTCACGTCGCGAATTGACTCGATTGCGATGTCAAAGGCGCCCATTGCGCGAATGGCTGAGTCGCGTCCGAGACCAACTCCTTTTACAAATACATCAACCGATTTGATACCATAATTAGCCTTGGCTAACTCGGCAGCTTTTTCTGCAGCTACTTGAGATGCATAAGCAGTCCCTTTTTTGCTACCGCGGAATCCGCAAGCACCAGCGCTTGAGCCAATTAGTACATTGCCTTTTTTGTCGCAAAAAGTAACAATAGTATTGTTAAATGATGCTTGAATATGTAGCTGACCTGCCGGTACGGATCGGCGTTGTTTCTTCTTGGTCTGGCTAACAGGTTTTGTTGCTTCTGCCATAAAACTATCCTTTCCGTTATCCTAAGTCTTACTTGCTGCTTTAGGTTGTGCACCACCAACAGCAACTGCTCTACCCTTACGAGTTCGTGCGTTCGTACGAGTACGTTGTCCGCGCGTTGGTAAGCCAGATTTATGACGCAAACCACGGTATGCGCCAACATCTTTCAAGCGTTTAATATTATTTGCTACCAAGCGCTGGAGATCGCCTTCTACATTGTAGTCGGCGTCAATGATTTCGCGAATCTTTTGCTCTTCAGCCTCGGTGAGATCTTTCACCCGAGTGGCCGGCTCTATTTTAGCCGCCGCAAGGATGGTCGAAGCGTGCTTTGGACCGATGCCGTAAATATACGTCAAAGCGATCTGCACTTGCTTCTCTGCGGGTATAACTACCCCAGAAATTCGAGCCATGCTTAACCCTGCCTTTCATTGGTTATAAGACAAAACCTACGGTTTTTTCTCATCGCGCCGGTGGCGAAATAAATTCGCCCGTCGGGCTGCTCTTTTTCCCTATCGGTCAATGAGCTGACGAGAACCACTTAGCCTTGCCTCTGCTTATTCTTAGGTTTTTTCTTGTTGATGACACGGAGGCGCCCTTTGCGGCGAACCAGCTGATCATCCGGGCTGATTTTTTTGACACTCGCACGAACTTTCATGAGTGAATAAAAACTCCCTTTCAGGCAAAACCTGACTTAATATTATTATTGTACGCGGAAGACGATTCTGCCCTTCGAGAGATCGTAAGGGGTTAGCTCTACTTCTACGCGATCGCCCGGTACCAAACGGATATAATGTTTGCGCATTTTGCCGCTAATATGAGCGATAATACTAAGGCCATTCTCAAGTTCAACACGAAACTGGGTATTAGGTAGTGCTTCCACTACAACACCTTTTAGTTTGATGACTTCCTTTTGACTCGCCATAGATATACAAATGTATATTATAGGGCAAGCACTCTTAAATGTAAAGTAGAATTGGAGATAATGTTTACTGGCAGTCGATTTTGAGATAATCTTGCTCTATTAGTTGAGTTATTAGCTTCGACTGATTCTCGAATATTTGGACGATAAGATTGAAATATATATGCTATTTGTAATCGTCGTAAGTGACCATCAGAGCGCGCGAGTTTAGCTGTCGTAGTGTCTCGAGACCGACTGTTACCACAATCAACAATCCTGTACCGCCAATTGCCAGGTTGGTAGCTTGAATCCCCAGTTGCGTAAAAACATACTCGATGATGTATGGCAAAATAGCAATCAGACCCAGTGCTAGCGATCCGAACAATACTAGGCGGTTAACGGTGCGGCTTAAATATTTCTCAGTTTGCAAACCAGGACGGATTCCTTCGATAAAACCGCCTTGCTTTTGCAGGTTTTCTGCAATTTCATTACTGTTGAAAGTAATACCGGTATAGAAGTATGTAAACATGATGACCAATATGAAATATGCTGCTGGGTAGATAAAGGCATGCCACCCGCCGCTGAGGTAGGTTTGTTGTGTTGGCGCAGAAAACCATGTCATTAGATTGTTAGCAAGATCTAGATACTGCGGATTGTTAGTTGCCTTAAGCGCATTACCAACAAATGCCGGTAAGCTTAGAAAAGCGACTGCAAAAATAACTGGAATCACACCTGCTGTAATCAACTTGATCGGCAAAATGCTTTTTACTCCGCCATAAGCGCTATTGCTGTTGACGCGTTTTGCATAATTGATAGTGACGATACGCTGAGCTTCATTGATTTTGACGAGCAGGTACAAGATTATCAAAGACAGCGCCCCAATACCAAGCACGATCCAAAACGCTGTCGGATTGATCGGAAGATTAATACCGAAGACATTTAACTGGCCTTCTGATGTGTTGATTAGCGATCCAATCACGGTCGCGAGCGTGGTCGGTAGCTGGCTGATAATACCAGCGAAAATCAACAGCGATATACCATTACCGATACCTTGTTCGGTAATCAGCTCACCTAGCCACATCAGAATTATCGAGCCAGCCGTCATAGCTGTAACGGCCACTATCCACTCAAATATCGAGGTATCAAGATTACCGACCGTCGAGCCAGCGGCATATTGCTGTCGAATAATATAGATAAAGGCGATCGACTGAACAATCGCTAACGGCACGCTAAGAAGACGCGTCCACTGGTTGATACGGCGTCGACCGCTTTCACCATCTTTGTGAAGCTCTTCCATACGCGGTACGACTTTTGTCAAAAGCTGCGTAATAATACTGGCGGTAATAAACGGACTGAGGCCAACCAAGACGATCGATAATTGGGCTAAAGCTCCACCCGAAAGTAGGTTCAAAAAGCCGCCAAAATCTGTGCTAGACAATGCTTGTGTGACAATTTTTTTAAGTTCGGTAGGCTCAGCCAAAGGCACAGGTATGTGCGCTAAAAATCGATAAACGATAATCAAGCCCAGCACGATACCAAGGCGTTTTTGCATGTCGCGGTTTTTGAGCGACCTAAAGATAATTTTCCAGTTCATCCCCAATTCCTGTCTTGTCTAGTAAATATGTGCTTATTATACACAAAAAACTCCGGCGTTTGAACCGGAGTTGATGTTTTTTGTGATAAAAAGATTACTTTTTGTCAGTTTTTTCGACTGATTTCTGAGTTGGAGTAGCTGTTTTTTCAAAACTACCACCAGCTTTTTTGAGAGCAGCAACTACTGAAGCTGAAGCGCCTTGAGTTTTCAAAGCAACTTTTGCAGTTGTTTCGCCGCGAGCAATGACCTTAACAGCGTGAAAAGGTGTCGCTATCAGACCAGCTTCAAATAGAGCCATGTTGTCGACAGTACCTTTTAGGGCATTTAGGTGGTCGCTATAGACAACTTGAGCTGGAACGCGCTTGCTTTTGAAGCCGCGACGTTTTGGAGCCGCTGAAACAACAGCATTCTGTCCACCTTGAAAGGTCGCATGTAGCTTGCTGCCAGTACGAGCGTTTTGACCCTTAGTACCACGACCAGCCGTCTTACCGCCGCCTGCTGAAATACCACGACCAACGCGCTTACGCGACTTGTTGGCGCTAGCTTGGAGTTCATTGTATTTCATTACTTGTCCTCCTTGGATGCTTTTTTAGCAGTAACTTTTTTCTTGACCGGGCTATTGAGCCACTGTTCGCGTGGAACTTGAGCTCTTAGAGCTTCGATAGTTGCATAAGCAATGTTCACCTTGTTGGTGCTACCGAGGCTTTTTGAAAGTAGGTTACGAATACCAGTTACGCCAACAACCGCACGCACGACACCACCAGCAATAATACCGGTACCAGGAGCGGCTGGCTTGATCAAAACTTGAGCGCCAGCAACCTTAGTTTCCATTTCGTGTGGGATTGTTTCGTTTGCTAGCGGAATGGTGATCATGTTTTTCTTGGCAACGTCTGTTGCCTTGGCGACAGCCGTCTGCACATCTGCGCCCTTAGAGACACCGACACCGACTTTATCTTTGCGGTTACCGACTACAACTAGTGCCTTAAAGCGGAAACGGCGTCCACCTTTGACGACACGAGCCACGCGGTCGATATTGATTACTTGTTCTTCAAATTCTTTTGGTGCTTCTGGGACACCATTTCGTCGGTCATCGCGACGACCGCCACGAGCTGGGCGCGCATTGCGGCCTTCGGTTCGCGGGGTAGTATTTGCTGTTTGTTCAGCCATACTAAAACTCCAATCCTTCTTTACGGGCAGCATCGGCAAGGGCAGCTAGGCGCGGGCCATAGTTGCGGCCATTGCGGTCGAACACTACACGAGTTATTTTTTGCTTCTTAGCCACTTTTGCGACCTCAAGACCAATGGCTGCACACTTTTCGGTCATAGTGCCAGATGTTTTTTTGCCAACTGTAGTGGCGCTAGCAAGAGTCTGACCTTTTACATCGTCAATCAATTGCGCTGACACATGCAGATTGCTGATCTTAACACTGAGGCGTGGACGCTCAGCAGTACCAGATACGCGTGCTCGAACACGAGCTTTGCGAAGAGAGCGGTTGAGTAGTTTTTGTGCAAGATTAGCCATATTACTTACCTGTCTTTCCTGCCTTGCGCAAAATTTGCTCGTCGGCATATTTAATTCCTTTACCCTTGTATGGCTCGGGTTTTTTGAGGGCGCGAATTTCGGCAGCTGTCTGTCCTACTTTTTGCTTATCAATACCGCCTACGGTGATTTCCATCTTATTGACGGTCAATTGCACGCCGTCTTGAGCGGTGTATTTAACTGGGTGGCTAAAACCGAGGCTGAGTTCAAGTGACTGACCGCCTCCTGAAACACGGTAGCCAACGCCGTTAACTTCGAGCTTGCGTTCAAAGCCTTTGGTTACGCCTTCAACAGCGTTGTTTAGTAGTGCTCGCTGCAAGCCATGTTGGGCCTTGGCGATACGCTCGTCATCTTTACGTGTGACTGTTGCTGTGCCATCTTCGGCCTTGACTGTTACATCGCTCAGATGTGGCACAGTGAGTTCGCCTTTGGCGCCCTTCACGGTGATAACATCTGAATCGACTGTGATTGTCACGCCCGATGGGATTTCAATTGGTAGTTTTCCAATTCGACTCATAATTTATCCTTTCTTAATATTCTTCTATGGCTCGCATGGTACTTTGTAGTACCGAGCAGGCCCAGGACTTTCGTTATAATCATGTACATATAAATAGACTGCGCTTGCCCCAGTCGGGCTAAGCTCGTCTACATATTTACCGAGATATTTCGCAGACTCGGGAATATTATATGGATCCACAAATTCTGCAAGGTGTACAAGTTCAGATAGTGGAGGTGTGTCGTTTTCAGAAAAGCCTTCTCTTTCCATACTAGTAAACCTTTAGCAGCACTTCGCCGCCCAGCTTTTGCTTGACAGCTTCGCCGCCAGTCATGACACCCTTTGAGGTAGAGACTAATACGATGCCTCGGCCTTGCTTGACCTTTGGTATGTCGGCTGCGGCCATATAGACACGACGACCAGGCTTCGATACCCGAGCGATTTCGTTGATTGGGCAGTTTTCACCTGGTTTTGCCAGAGTGACCACTAGTGTACCACGAGGTTTACCGTCTTCGAGTTTCACATCAGCCAAGTAATTGTTTTTGACCAACTGCTCGGCTACAACTTTTTTTAGCTTGCTGGTTGGCACTCGAACTTCGGTTTTGCCAACCATATTTGCATTGCGGATCCGGGTCAGGAGATCAGCGATTGGGTCTGTAGATTGTAGACTCATATATTCATTCCTCCTTTCCTACCAACTACTCTTTCTTACGCCTGGGATCTTGCCCTCTGAGGCAAGTCGGCGGAAGCTATAACGTGTCAAACCGAACTTACGCATGTAACCGCGCGGACGGCCAGTTAGGCTATCACGGTTTTTGAAGCGTGTCGGGCTAGCGTTACGAGGTAGCTTCTGCAGGCCATCGAGGTCGCCTAGCTCTTTGAGTTCGGCGCGTTTTGCAGCAAATTTCGCAATCATTTTTTGGCGCTTGAGGTCGCGCGCTATCATAGATTTCTTAGCCATTATTTGCCTCCTTTTTCGAATGGTATGCCGAATTTTTCGAGCAATGCACGGCTAGCGGTTTTGTTGCCATTAGCGATTGCAAATGTTACCTGCATGCCATGAACAACCTGAGTTTCTTCGAATGACAGTTCTGGAAAGATGCTCTGGTCGGTGATACCTAGATTGTAATTGCCAGCGCGGTCAAACTTGGTACCAACGCCATGGAAGTCGCGTACACGCGGCAAACTGACATTGGCCAATCGGTCCAAGAACTCGTACATGCGAGCGCCGCGAAGCGTCACAAGTGCGCCAATCGGCGCGCCCATACCAGCACGAATCTTAAAACCAGCAATTGATTTTTTGGCAAGACGCTTAGTTGGCGCCTGGCCAGTAACCTTATTTAATGTATTGGTAACGACTTCTTGAAATCGTTTGTCCTCTTTGTGCTTGCCCATACCGACACTGACAACGATTTTCTCAAGTTTTGGAACCTGATGAATGTTTTCAAGCTTTAATTCGGCCTGGAGTTCCCGAGAGTACTGCGACTCATATAGGGCTTTCAAGCGAGGAGCAGTTGTAGTGGTGCTTTTGGCCATTACTTAATCTCCTTATTCTTTTGTTGACGTGCGACGCGTACTTTGGCGCCTTCGGCATTGACTTTGTAACCGATGCGACTAGTTTTGCCAGTCTTTTCATCAGTAACAAGTGCCAGCTTCGATAGTGGAATTGGGACGTGAATATCTTTGGTTCCACCGCGCGGGTTTAGTTGGCTCGGCTTGACCTTGCGGCTACGAACACCGACGTTTTCGATCAATGCAGCGTTTTTGTTAGGCAAAACAGCCACAACTTTGCCAGTTGTACCCTTGCTTGCGCCAGAGATTATCTTAACTAGGTCGTCTTTTCGAATGTGTGACATTTTAAAGTACCTCCGGAGCTAAGCTAATAATCTTTGAGTAGCCCATGTCGCGCAGTTCGCGTGGTACAGGACCAAAGACACGAGTGGCTTTTGGCGTCTTGTCTTCGTTGATAATCACAACAGCATTGTCGTCAAAACAAATGGTCGAGCCGTCTTTACGACGAATTTGTTCGCGTGTACGAACGATAACGGCTTTTACTACAGATTTTTTCTTGACGTTGCCATTTGAAGCGGCCTCTTTGACCGAACAAACGATGACATCACCAATACCTGCAGTTCGTCGCCGAGTACCGCCAAGTACGCGGATACAAAGAACTTCCTTTGCGCCGCTGTTGTCAGCCACTTTTAGACGAGTTTCTTGTTGAATCATGCCGATGCCTCCTCGGTGTCGTCCTTGAGGTCGATGTGACCCTTCGAGCGTTCAACGATTTCAAGTAGCGTAAATGTTTTCGTCTTTGAAATCGGACGAACTTCACCAATAACTACTTTGTCACCTACTTTGGCATCATTTTTTGCATCATGCGAAGTGTAGGTACGAGTAACTGTAAACTGCTTTTTGTAGACTGGATGAGTCTCGCGTGAAGTCACAGTAACAGTAATCGTTTTATCACGAACGTCCGAAGTAACAATACCGGTCAATGTTTTTTGAGCCATATTACTTCTTCCTTTCCGTTAGTTGTTCTATCCGCATGGCGGTTTTTAGACGAGCGATTTCTTTTCTAGTTGTACCTAGAACGCGCGGATTGACCAATTCGCCAGATTTGTGTGAAGCGCGTGCTGTCTGTAAGTCAGCCAACTTGCCAGCTAATTGGGTAGCTAGGTCGTCTTTAGCGTCAGCTTTCTTGGCGACAGTCTTTTTTGCTGCGACTTTTTTTGGTTCAGCCATCTTAGAAATCCTCCTTTCGGACAAATCGAGTCCGGACTGGTAGTTTGTGACCAGCTAGACGCATAGCTTCGCGAGCCGTCTCTTCAGTCACACCTTTGATCTCAAAGAGGACTGTACCAGCTTGTACTTTGGCCACAAAAAACTCTGGCTGACCCTTACCGCCGCCCATCTTGAGACCAAGCGGTTTGCGAGTAACAGGAGTGTGTGGGAAAATGCGAATCCAGATCTTACCTCCACGCTTGATGTAGCGAGTCATCGCTTGACGCGCAGACTCAATCTGGCGGCTGTTGATGCGCTCGTTGTCGAGGCTCTGTAGCCCAAAGTCGCCGAAAGCAACGTAGTGACCGCGAGTCGCGACACCTTCGTTCTTACCGATACGGACTTTGCGGAATTTGGTTTTCTTTGGTAGCAACATTAGTCGTCACTCCTTTCGCCCTTGTAGATCCAGACTTTGATACCGATGATACCGCTACCATTTGGACCTTGAGCGCGGGCAACATGAAAATCAACGTCAGCGCGCAAGGTGTGTAGCGGCACTGAGCCTTCGATCACCTTTTCGCGACGAGCCATTTCAGCGTTATTTAGTCGACCAGCTACCTCGATACGGATACCCTTGGCGCCAGCTTGCATCGTGCTTTGAGCCGATGATTTAACAGCCCGGCGGAAGTTGATACGACGTTCAAGCTGACGAGCGATATTTTCGGCGACAAGTTTGGCAGAAAGCTCTGGACGCTTGACTTCCTCGATATTGATGCGCACAGGGCCGCCAACAATTTTTTCGATGGCAGCTCGTAGCTCGGTTACGCCAGCACCGCCGCGGCCAATCACAACACCAGCTTTAGCGGTGTGGATCGTCACAGTCGTTAGATTGGCGCTGCGCTCAATGTCGATTGCGCTGATGGTTGGTCGTGATGCGAACTTACTTTCGATAAAGTCGCGCACGTTGACATCTTCCGCCAACCACTTGGCAAAATCGCGTTTGCCAGCAGAAAACCAGCGCGAACTCCAGTTTTTGTGGACTTGAAGGCGGAAGCTTGTTGGGTTTACTTTCTGACCCATTATGCCTCCTTTTCCTTAGCTGCAGGCTTTTTAGCGGCTGCAGGTTTCTTCTTTGGTTTGATCGTACCAGTCACTTCAACAAGAATGTGGCTAGTTTTCTTCTGGAATGGTAATGCCATACCACGCATGTGAGGCTTAAACCTCTTTAGGCGTGGGCCAGCCGTGACGCTAAGAGTCGTAATTTGCAAACTACGAGCATCAAGACCGTGGTTGTTGACAGCATTGCTCTGAGCGCTAGCGATTGCTTTGGCAACTGGACGCGCCGAACGACGAGTCGTGTGGTCAAGTATAACTAGAGCATCAGCCACACTGCGGCCGCGTACCAAGCTAGCTACGATCGATACTTTGCGGGGCGCAAGATCGATGTCTTTGGCTAAGGAACGCACGGTATATAGTTGTGTTTCAGCCATATTATTTCTCCTTGCCTCCGTGCTTGCGGAATTTGCGAGTTGGGCTAAATTCGCCTAACTTGTGGCCGACCATGTTTTCAGTAATAACTACTGGCACATGCATCTTGCCGTTGTAGACCGCGATTGTGCGACCTACCATGTCTGGGGTGATCGTGCTAGCACGCGCCCAGGTCTTGATAACAGTCCGATCGTCTTTAGCAAGAGCCGCCACTTTTTTGGCAAGCTTCGCATCGACGAATGGGCCTTTTTTGAGTGATCGACTCATATATTACCTCTTCCTCTTTGCTTCGTGGCGGCTGCGCACGATCATTTTGTTGGTAGATTTGCGGCGACGGGTCTTGTAGCCAAGAGTCAGTTGACCCCATGGCGTACGAGGCGGTTTACCGCTACCGTGACGTCCACCGTCACCACCACCGTGAGGGTGATCGGCGGCATTCATGACAACACCACGCACACTCGGGCGAATACCTTTACGGCGGTTGCGTCCTGCGCTACCGATCTTGGCATTTTGATGCTGCAAGTTACCGAGCACACCAATGGTCGCTTGGCAGTCAAGGCGCACTTTACGAACTTCACCGCTTGGCATACGAAGTGTTGCATAGTCACCCTCTTTAGCCATCAGCTGAGCTTTAGCACCAGCAGCGCGCATCATCTGAGCGCCTTTACCTGGATTTAGCTCGACGGCATAAACCTGAGAACCAACTGGAATGCGGCTAAGCGGCATGCGGTTTGACTCTTCGATCGGTGCCGATTCACCAGTAGCGATTTGCTTGCCTTTGGTCATGCTAGTGTCGGCTAGGACGTAGTGATAAAGACCATGCTGATCTTTGACACGAGCGATACGTGCGCTACGGTTCGGGTCGTATTCGATTTCCTCAACAGTTAGCTTGAGATCGGCTGCTAGCCGGTGGTTCAGCAAGCGATAATGGCGCCTGACACCGCCACCACGGTGACGAGTCGTAATCCGACCAGTATTGTTGCGGCCAGCTTGCTGCTTTTTACTCTTGACAAGACTCTTGAGTGGCTTACGAGTCGTAATGTCGCTCATGTCCTGAGAAGTCATACCACGCCGTGCAGGAGTTGTTGGTTTATAAGCTTTGATCGGCATACTACTTCTCCTCCTTCACTTCCTCAGTTTCAAAGACCTTTATGCTGTCGCCTTCAGATAGGCGGACATAGGCTTTTTTGCTGTCTTGACGAGTGGTTGTACCTGGGTAACGACGTTTGCCGCGGCTGTAGCGGATTGACTTACCGCTTTGGACGACTGTCTTGACGCCAAGCACCTTGACTTCATACTGGCTTTCAACTGCATCGATGATTTGCTGCTTGTTGGCAGCCATCGGTACGTCAAACACGTAAGTGTTTAGGGCGGTGCTAAGTCGGTAAGCTTTTTCGGTTGGACGCGGTGTAACTAAGATAGTGTTCATTACGCCTCCTCTTTCTTGACAGGGGCAGTTAGCCATGCTTCAACCGCTTTGACAGCAGCGTTCGACAAAACAATCGTATCAGCGTTCAAAATGTCGAAAACATTTAGATAAGTTGCTCGAACTAGCTTAATTTCTTGGATATTACGGCTAGCGCGCAAAATTTCTGGTGTTTTTTCATCGACAACTACCAAAACGCGGCGTTCAAATTTGTTGTCGCGCAAAAACTTGGCGACTTCTGAAGTCTTGCCAGTTGTCTTGATGTCTTTTACGACAACTTTTTTGGCTTCGTTTGCTAGCGTTAAAGCTTGGCGAACCGCTACACGCTTAGACGTTTTTGACAATTTTTTCGAGTAGTTTTCGTTACCGCGAGGGCCGAAAACGATACCACCATGGCGCCAAATCGGGTTACGGGTGCTACCGAAACGGGCGCGACCTGTACCTTTTTGCTTCCATGGTTTTTTACCACCACCGCTTACCTCACCACGAGTTTTCGTGGTAGCGCTGGCTAAGCGGCCATTTGCAAGATATGCATCGTAGGCTAGCTTAACAAGCTCGTGATTTGGCACGTCAACGCCAAATACCGACTTCGGTAAGGTGGTTGCTTTTGCTGGCGTTTCTGACGTAGCCATTACTTAGCACCTCCTAATACAATTAATCCTTTTTTCGGGCCAGGGACAGCACCTTTAACACCGATCAAATTATCTTCAAGTGAGATGTAAGCAATTCGCAGGTTTTTGACAGTCACTTGATCGTGACCCATGCGGCCTGGCATGCGCTTGCCTTTGAAGACTTTTTGCGGATACATCGATCCGATTGAACCAACCCGACGGACATCTCCGTTACCACCATGAGTCTTCTTGCTAGTGTTAAAGTTGTGACGCTTGACAGTACCAGCAAAACCTTTACCTTTGCTGATGCCAGTTGCGTCGACAATGTCACCTAGTTCAAAACTAGTAACATCGATCACATCGCCAACCTTGATCTCGTCAATGTTGTCGATACGAAATTCCCGAACATATTTCGGGGTAGTTTTGGCTGTTTTTACGTGACCAGCCACGGCCTTGCTCAGGTTCTTACCCATGCCAAAACCTACCTGTACAGCGTTGTATCCGTCGGTTTCGACAGATTTTACCTGAGTTACTGTACAAGGGCCGGCTTGGATAATCGTGACAGGTGTAGTCACGCCATCTTCACCGATGACTTGGGTCATACCAATTTTGGTACCGAGAAGTGCTTTCATCGCCCTTTGCTCCCATTTAAAATCTTTGGTGGCGAGTGGTATCTGGGGTTCCAGACCTGCTCATTCACCAAAGCTAGATTGTTATTACGTAATAAGTTACCATTTCATTGTAACATACTTGCCCACTATCTGTCAACAACCTTAATTATTTGCTTTTTTGATAGCAGACAGGCACAATACGCTTATGGTGCGAACCCACAAGAACAAACAGCCGACACAGCCTATAGCGGGCTCTTCTTATCGGCAAAATTTGTGGAAGTTTCGCCACCCGAGAGCTTTGGCGGCTGTAATCTTGATATTAGCACTACTGACCTCTGGCGGATTGTGGTGGCTAAACAAACAAAGTGATCAAGAGCTTAGTGATAAGCAGGC
>Ga0075152_10001603_pt1 | contig 16351 bp, 13 predicted proteins | sample JI61114C2DNA_FD_70964 | JGI IMG/M metagenome (GOLD analysis project Ga0075152, IMG submission 70964) | Wastewater effluent complex algal communities from Wisconsin, to seasonally profile nutrient transformation and Carbon sequestration -... | ecosystem: Engineered > WWTP > Effluent > Algae...
TGGCCTCCGGCGCACGCGCACCTGGAGAGCTCAACTGGTATGAAGCCGATCATCTCCACCTCTGGACCTGGGAGGATGGCTTCCAGACCATCGCCAGCATCCACCAAAACATCCCCGGTGGCAGCAATCGGCAGATCACCGCCATCTCCAGCTCCCGCCTCGGCCCGGATGGGGAGGTTTTCTTCCTCGTGGAATGGTCTCAACCCGGCACCGGAGGCAGCCCCAGCAGCGATGGGGAAGCTCTTTTAAAATGGCAGGATGGCGTGCTGACGAGCCTCCTCGCCGAAGGCGACCCCGTGCCGGGACTCGATCCCAGCATCGTCGTGCATTCATGGGCCAAGCTGACGGAAGTGACGGCATCTGGAGAGATGGCCATGGTGCTGCGCTGCGGCCTGGCTGGCAGCCAATACCCGTTTGATGCCATCTTCAAATGTGGTGCTCTCGGCATCCAGGAAGTGCCACTGCCCATGGCTGGAATACCTGAGGTGGTCATGCTTGAAAGCATCGGCTCCATCGGCATGAACGACCTCGGATTGATCACCTTCGAAGGCCGTGTGCGGGTCTCGAACGGCTCACGCAATGCGGTTTTCCTCACCGATGGGCAGACGATGGTCGAGATCAGTCGTGGAGCATCGCTTCATGACACCGTCGGCTTCCCAGAAATTGCCCCCGTGACCTCGGAGGGCCAGGTGGCCTTCGTCAATCTCGGGCAGAGCTCCACCGCCGGGCTCTTCACGCCTGATCTTGCGCTGAAGCCTTTTGGCAACTTCTGGGATGATCGCTCCAGCTTCACGCTCGGCATTCCCCCCTCCGCTGTGCATCGTGTGACCTTGCAGGGAGATCCGCTGATGCCTACGACCTACTTCGGCGGCCCGTCAGCCGACACCACCGTGCGCAGGCTGAGCATCGGGGGCGCGGGTGAGTCTGTCGTCTTCATCGACAGTGGTGGTTCGATCACCGCGTTGGAAGGCATCCATGTGGAGAGCAACGGCACATTGAGTGGTGGCTGGGCACTCCACGGCACACTCAACTGCACCGGCTCTTTATCACCCGGGCCTGCAGGCATGAGCGTCAATGGTTACGCAAACCTAGCCGGTGGCGGCGTCTCCTTCACACCAGGCGGCCCCATCAACGTCACGGGAAACGTCATCCTGCCAGCCACCGTGCGAGTCGAGTCCCCCACTCCTGAAGCGGGGGACTATCCACTCATCACCGCCTCAGGCACCCTGAGTGGCAGCACCCGCCTTAGTTCAGCACCTGCGGGTAAAATTTACCAACTGACGCAACCGCAGCCCAATCAACTTCACCTGCAAGTGCGCGATGCCGCGACCGACTTTGAGCAATGGCAGATCACCCACTTCGGCAGCAACGTGCCTGCGGAAGCACAGCCCCAGGCTGATCCAGACGGCGACCGCCAGGACAACCAAACTGAGTTCGCCGCAGGCACCCTGCCAAAGGATGGTGCCTCCGGCTTCCGCCTCACCATCACCCGCCTGCCCAGCGGACTCATGCGCCTTACATGGCCGGGGCGCAGTGGGAAAAACTACCGCATTGAGAGCAGCGCAGACCTGGAGTCTGGCTGGATGCTTCAGGCCACCCTCTCCGCCGACTCCGATGGCCCCATGCACCTGGACGTAACTCCTGGCGAAGAGCCCACCTTCTTCCAGGTCGTGTTGCTGGAATAGCAGGATATAGGCCTAATGCGTAGAGCTGATCGTTGTCGGACAGATCCACCTCCGCCGACTGACCTTGGACACCATTTTTCCCCGCCAGTTCCTCTGCGGAAATCCTTCTCGCCCTTGACCCAACACGGAACCGGGAACAGAGAACGACTAGCACCATGAAATACATCTTCGTCACTGGCGGCGTCGTCTCCTCACTCGGCAAGGGCCTCGCTGCCTCCTCACTCGCCACCCTCCTCGAACTCCGCGGCCTGAAGGTCATCATGCAGAAGTTCGATCCGTATCTGAACATCGACCCAGGCACGATGAACCCCTACGAGCACGGCGAAGTCTATGTGCTCGATGATGGCGCGGAGACCGATCTCGACCTCGGCCATTACGAGCGCTTCACGCACACCAATCTCTCCCGTCTGAACAACCTGACCAGCGGGCAGGTTTATCAGAGCGTGCTGGAGAAGGAGCGCGCCGGGAAATACCAGGGCCGCACGGTGCAGGTGATCCCGCATGTCACGAATGAGATCAAGCAGCGCGTCCACGACGTGGCGGAGAAGATGGGCGGTGATGTCATCATCACGGAGATCGGCGGCACGGTGGGAGACATCGAAGGCCTGCCTTTCCTGGAAGCCATCCGTCAGTTTGCCATCGAGGCCGGGCGGGACAATGTGCTCTTCATCCACGCCACGCTGGTGCCATATATCAAGGCGGCGCAGGAGCTGAAGACAAAGCCCACGCAGCAGTCCATCGCGAAGCTGCGGGAGATCGGTATCGCCCCGCACATCATCCTCGCCCGCACCGAGCATCCGCTGGATCAGGATGTGCGGGAAAAGATCTCCCTTTTCGGCAATGTGCCCATCGAGCAGGTCGTGGAAGTCCGGGACGTGAAGCACAGCATCTACGAGGTGCCTTTGAAGCTGCACGAAGAGCGGTTGGACGACACCGTGTGCAACCTGCTCCATCTCCAGACGCCGCAGCCGGATCTCGGCAAGTGGCGGCATTTCGTGCAGCGTGTCATTCACCCCACGCATCATGTCCGTATCGGCGTGGTCGGGAAATACATCGAGCTTCAGGACGCCTACAAAAGCATCTACGAAGCCCTCACTCATGCCGGAGCCTTCAAAGATGCCAAGGTGGACATCGTGCGAGTGGACGCCGAGGCCATCGAGAAGGCGGGGCCTGACATTTACCTCAATGGCCTGCAAGGCATCCTCATCCCCGGTGGCTTCGGCGACCGTGGCACGGAGGGCAAGATCGCCGCGACCGGCTATGCGCGTGAGAAGGGCATACCATTCTTCGGCATCTGCCTCGGCATGCAGATCGCTGTCATCGAGTTCGCCCGCAATGTCTGCGGCTTGAAGGATGCCACCAGCACGGAGTTTGACAAAGGCACCCCGCATCCCGTCATCAGCATGATGGAGGAGCAGAAGAAGATCAAACAGCTCGGCGGCACCATGCGACTGGGCAGTTGGGTCACGGAGCTCGTGCCCGGCAGCGTCGCCCGCGAACTCTACGGCAGTGATACCATCCATGAGCGTCATCGTCATCGCTATGAGGTGAATGATGACTACAAAGACCAGCTCGAAAGCCACGGCATGAAGATCAGCGGCGTTTCCCAGAAAGGCGGCCTCACGGAGATGATCGAGCTGCCTGGGCATCCCTTCTTCGTCGCCTGCCAGTTCCATCCCGAGTTCAACAGCAAGCCCAACGAAAGCCACCCCATTTTCCGTGGCTTCGTGAAAGCTGCGCTGGCTCATCACGGTTTGCCCGAGGTGCATTGTTAAAGGTGTGAACCATCGCTCTTCAATGCAGGCGGGAGGACAGAAGTTTTCCTGCTTGCCACCACTGCCGCACTCCTGATAATGCGCGCCCTGATTCCAGCCCTACCATGAGTGCCGCCACCCCACCCGAAACCACCTTTGAACAGGCCATGGAGCGCCTGGAGGAGATCGTGGGTGCGATGGAGTCCGACCGCATGCCGCTGGAAGAAATGGTGGACTCTTATGAGGAGGGCATGAGGCTCCTCCAGCAGTGCCGCCAGCAGATCAAAGACACCCGCCAGCGCATCGAACTCATCGGCCTGAAAGCTGATGGCAGAGCTGAGTTGACGAGTTTTGATCCTGATCAGGTGGAGGTGACCGAGGACAAGCTGCGCTCCGCCACTCCCGCCCGCCGCCGCCCTGCACCGACCAAGCCCGAAAGCAGCGCTGCCGACGACGAAATCCGACTCTTTTGAAACCGACCAACGTGGAAACCGAACTGCCCCCCATCACTTGTCCTGCCGACCTGAAAGCGCTGCCGCTCGAAAAGCTGCCTGACCTCGCGGAGAAAGTCCGCCAGACACTCATCTCGACGCTGGCTGAGACCGGTGGGCATCTGGGCCCGAATCTGGGCGTGGTGGAGCTGACGCTGGCCATGCATCGCGTCTTTGACACACCGAAGGACAAGTTTGTCTTCGACGTGGCGCATCAGGGCTACGTCCACAAGATGATCACGGGCCGCTGGGACAAGATCCACACGATCCGCCAGTTTCATGGCCTGAATGGCTTCCTGCTTCGAACCGAAAGCGAGCACGACTGCTATGGTGCCGGTCATGCAGGCACCTCCGTCAGTGCCGCTCTCGGCATGGCCACGGCGCGTGATCTCAAAGGCACGGACGAGCATGTCGTCTGTGTCGCCGGAGATGCCGCCTTTACCTGTGGCCCTGTCTTTGAAGCGCTGAACAATGTCTCCGCGCATACCAAAAAACTTATCATTGTCCTGAACGACAACGAATGGAGCATCGACAAAAACGTCGGTGCCATGGCGGGCTACTTCAATGCCATCGCCACCCATCCAGGCTTCGCCAATCTGCACGAGAAGGCGGCGAAGTTCGTCGAGTTCATGCTCGGCGGCGGCGTGCGTAAGCTGGCTGAGCGCGTCGAGAAAACGGCGAAAGGTCTGCTCCTTCCGCAAAGCGAAGGCCCGCACAATCGCAGCACGATGTTTGATGAATTCGGCATCCGCTACTACGGCCCTATCGACGGCCACAATCTGCCGCTGCTCATCCAGACTTTTGATTTCCTAAAGAATCAAAACGAGCCCGTCATCCTGCATGTGCTCACGGAGAAGGGCAGGGGATACAAGCCCGCTCTCGAAGATCCGCTGAAGTTCCACGGCCTCGGCAAATACAAGGTCGAGACCGGCGAGACCGCCGCCACTGACAAGCCCACCTACTCGCAGATCTATGGCCGCAGTGTCACGGACTTTGCGAAGGAGGACAAGAGCATCGTCGCTATCACTGGAGCCATGCCCGGCGGCACGGGCCTCATCGTTTTCAAAAAGGAAATCCCCGAACGCTACTTCGATGTCGGCATCGCCGAGGAGCATGCAGCGCTCTTTGCCTGCGGCCTCGCTACGCAGGGTCTGCGCCCATTCCTGACGATTTACTCCACCTTCATGCAGCGCGCCTTTGACATGATCATTCATGACATGGCCATCCAGAATCTGCCTGTGCGCCTCTGCATGGATCGTGGTGGTCTCAGCGGTGACGACGGCCCGACGCATCACGGCCTCTTCGACATCGCCTACCTGCGCGGCGTGCCAGGGCTCGTCCACATGCAGCCGAAGGATGAGGATGAGTTTGTCGATATGCTTTGGACCATGGCGAACTACGACAAAGGCCCCATCGCCATCCGTTACCCGCGCGGTAATGGTCCTGGCGTAACTCCGAAGTCGAAGCCGCAGATCCTCGAAATAGGTAAGGCTGAACTCATCGCTGATGGCAGTGATGTGGCACTCATCGGTCTCGGTGAAATGCTACCCATGGCCCAGCAGGCCAAAGCGCAACTGGAGGAAAAAGGTCTCTCCGTCGCCCTCATCAATCCTCGCTGGATCAAGCCGTTGGACAGTGCCCTCATCGAGCAAATCGCCCGGAAAGTGAAGGTCGTCTGCACTTTGGAAGACCACATCCTCATGAATGGTTTCGGCTGCGGTGTCATCGAACTCCTGAACGACGCTGGTATCAAGACCCCGGTCGTCCGCATTGGCTGGCCTGACGAATTTGTCGAGCACGGGACCCCTGGTGGTCTGCGCAAAAAGCACGGACTCACCGTGGAAGACACAGTGGACAAGGTCCTCGCCAAGCTTGCTGTCAGCTAGTGGCTCGTTTCAACTGAATCGAAGGTTTAGTTTTGCATCCAGAGGCATGACGGCTGGTAGATATGGTCAGGCGAAAGAGCGAAGAAAAAGGATTTTTCAGCATTCCAGTTTGGCGAAGTTTTTCACAAAAAAAGCGCGCCGTGTTTGAGCATGTAAACACGCTCTCAGCGCCAAACGATGCTTCTTTTGACTTCGGTATCCGGGTTGAAACTAGCCACTAGTGGGCTGGTGCTGGGCTGAAACAGCGGCTCATGAGCTAGGGGGGCGGGTGCGGAAAGGCAGCCTGCGTTCGCAGCCCTGACGTGAGGGCTGGCGGGGCAGGGGAGTGCAGTCCTCTGACCTCAGCGAGCGGCCACATCCGCCGTGTATGGCGTGTAGTATTCGATGTAGCCGATCATCATCTCGTCAAAGGTCTGCTGGCCCCAGCGGACGGTCTTTGCGGGGTCGGGATTGGCGGGATTTTGGTCGCTGTTGTCGAAGATGGCGGTGGTCTTGAGCTTGCTGCCACGGGGGAGGAAGCGGGACTGGGCGTAGTTGTAGCGGAGCTGCCAGTTGAAGTCGTAGCGGGGGATGTCCAGGAGGACTTCGTGGCTGCCATCGGGCTTGGTGACCTCGAATTTGAAGGCTTTCCCCCGCACATGCATGTGGGCCATGTAGGCGAGGACGTTCATGTCGAAGGGTACGGTCTGTTCTTTGATCTCGAGGTGGTTGGCGGCCCCGGCGGGGATGTTTAGCCGTGGGTTCGCGACGGCGGCGGTGTGGACGATGTAGCGTGGGGTGCTCTGGGCGAAGTGGAGGCCGATCTTCAAGCGGTCTTCGGTGGCCTTGCCGTTCGGGGTGTAGTGGATCTGGAAGCTGAGAGTGGCCCCGGCGGGAAGTTTTTTGGCGAATCCGGCGGGCCAGTGGTTGTGCGTGTTGCCGGGGACGTAGGCGGCCCAGTAGCCCTCGCTGCCTTCGCCGCGATCCCGCGCCTTGCTGCCTTTTTTATGCACCTGGACGATGACGTGATGGACGACACTGGCGTCGGTGGGCCGGATTTCGTAACCGCTGACCCAGCGATCCTCGGGGAAGCTGGTCTCGGCGGTGAGGAACTGGTAGGGCATGGTGCCTTCGGCCTTGATGGAGACGGCGCGTGGGAGCTCGATGACGGCGTCGGGCTGGCCGAGGACCCATTCTTCGGGGTAGGAGATTTTGGCGGGGGCATCGGCGGGATTGCCGCGCGGGCGGTCGCTGGCCAGCCAGGCGAGGAGGTCGCTTTTATCCTGTTTGGAAAGGGAGCAGTCGTTGATCCAGGGGCTCTCCTGGCCTGCGGGAGGCTCGGCGGCGAACCATGGTGGCATGGCGCCGCGCTCGACTTGCTTGCGGATCATGCCGGCGTTTTCGATGAGGTCTTCATAGCTCTCGAGGCTGAAGGGGCCGACGCTGCCCTGGCGGTGACATTCGAGGCAGTTCGCCTGCATGATGCGCTGGATCTGGTGATGGTAGGTGACGTGGGTCGGCACGGTGGCGGCGACCTTTCCCCGATCCAAGGCACAGCCCGGCGCTGTCGTCGCGGCAATTTCAGGAGCGGTGTGGGCGAGTATGGCGGCCATTGCATCACGCAGGTAGGTCTTGGTGGGCTGCTCCTTGGCATAACCAAGTCCGTATTGGTCATTGATGGCGCCGCGATAGGTGAGTGTGCGGGCGCTGTCGATGAGGAAGACCTCGGTTGTGGTGGTGGCGGCGAGGGCGGCGGTGAGGAACCCGTCCTTGTCGTGAAACACGGGTGAGGTGAGGTGGTGGGTGCTCACAAATTTTTGAATGTCGTCCGCTGTTTCGCTGGCGACGGGGCAGACGAGAATCATGCGCAGTTGCTGCGCGGCGGCGTCCTTTTCCAAGCGGGCGAGCTCAGGGCCGAGCTTGCCGCTGACGGGGCAGGTGGCGCCGAAGCAGGCGAGGATGATGCCTTTACTGCCGGTGAGATGGGCGCTGAGGTTCTTTTCACCGAGGCTGACATCCGTGACGAGGCTCCCGACGCCGTGGTCGCTGCCTTTGAGGATGAGCGGGGCCTCGGTGAGGTCTTCCGTTTTGCTTTCGCTGGCTGGTGCTGCGGGACTCTCTGGAGCGCCGGGGACGTGGGGGATGCTTTCACCGCGGGCTTTCATCTTTGTGACGACGCTGTCGGCTTCTTCAAAGCTGACGCTGCCATCTTTGTCGATGTCGAGGCGGTCGAACCATTGCTTTCTGGGCATCTCTTCGGCGGTAAGCCTGCCGTCTTTGTCTTTGTCGAGGAAGTCGAAGAGGCGGCGGTCGCCCGCCTGGGCACGCGTGAAGAGGGCGGTGGCGGTGCAGGCGAGGACAGAGGTGACGAGGAGGAGGCGTTTCATGAATCAGCAGTGAGTGAAGCGGCGCGCGGGAATGTATGACAGGAATCCCGGCGGCGTGCAGAAACCACGGGGCGGGGGATTGGTTGCTCGGTGACTACCCCGGCTTGCAGCGCCTCAATTCAGCGGTTGCGCAGGTGCCCGGACGTGGCTTTGAAGTGCGCCATGTCCGTTCCTGTCGAGCCACAGCCCAGTTTTCCAATCCTCTGCCGAGTCACGCCGTGGTACTTCCGCCGCATGAGCATGATGGCCGCGATGCTGGCGGCGTTTGGCCTGTATTTTATCTATGATGGCAAGTTTGGTTACCCGAAGGCGAATTTGATCGCGGACAAGCAGACGTGGTTTGAGGAGGTGGTCTTGAAGAGCTTCGATGAGGCGGAGGCGGCGGGAAAGGTGAGTGTCTGGGTGGAGAACGCGCAGCAGCAGGGCTGGCCTACTGGACGTGATGGCGAGCCGCCGCGCTGGGTGTCCTACGCAGCGCAGCACGGCTGGCCGGAGAAGCCTCATCGCTACACGCAGAAGGAGATCGATGAGCAGTTCTGGTGGGGCGGTGGCACGCTGCTGGCCGCGTTGTTCGTCGTGACGCTCATTTTGCTGAACAAAAACAAGGTGCTGATCTGCGAGGAGGATCGTTTCATCTCGCCCGAGGGAAGGCTTGTTCTTTTTGACGAGGTTTTTCGCGTGGACAAGCGCCTCTGGGATAACAAAGGGCTTGCCTACGTCTGGTATCGGCCCGCCAGCGGTGGTGAACAAAAGGTGGTGATCGACGATCTGAAATACGAAGGCGCCGTGCGCGTGCTCGATGAGCTTTTGGCCTGCTTCAAAGGCGAGTTGATCGAGAAAGTACAGCCTGAGGAAAATGAAGCATCCGGGGAAGTGTCCGAACCGCCGCGCGAAGGCTGAAATCCAGGGACTTGCAGCACTTTCAAAAATCAAAGAATTCTCCCTTGCCAAAGGAAAACGAGCCGCTACCTCTCCGCCGCACATCCCCCACCCCACTATGGCAGACAACATCCAAGACAAAGTCCGTGACATCATCGTCGAGCAGCTCGGCGTAAACCCTGAACAGGTGACGCTGGAAGCTAAATTCATCGAAGATCTCGGCGCAGACTCCCTGGACACAGTGGAACTGGTCATGGCTTTCGAAGAAGAATTCGGCATCGACGTTCCAGACGATGAGGCTGAGAAGCTCCTCTCCGTTGGTGACGTGGTCCGCTACGTCGAAGAGAACGCTGAGTAATCAGCCCCGCCTCGAATCAAAATCTTTTCAAAAGCAGGCGGGTGACCGCCTGCTTTTTTTTATTGGGATCAACGGATGGTGAATTCTGCTGCCTCGGCGAGGCCCATGTCCATGTGATTGGAACCTGTCTTGACTCCCCCGGCGCGCTCGCTTTGGGTACGTGCCCTTTTCTCGCCCCACTCATGGAACTGACCGCTCTAGTCGAAGCCCTGCTTTTTGCCACCCAGGAACCACTGCCGCTCACGCAGATGGCCACGGCGGTGAAGGAGACAGCGAAAGACATCAAGGATGCCGCGAATGATCCCTCGGAAATCCCGGAGTATGTCGAGCCGCTGCTGGCTGTGGATGAGTTGTCCATTCGCGAGGCCATCGACGTGCTGGTCGCCCATTATGAGGCGGACAAGCGCTCTTTTACCATTGTCGAGCGTCCTCATGGGTGGCGGCTCTGTGCCAAATCCGATTACGCTGAGTGGTGCCGTGCGCTTTATCCCGGCAAAAAAGTCCAGCGCCTGAGCCAGCCCGCGCTGGAGACCCTGGCGATCATCGCCTACCGCCAGCCCATCACCAAGGCAGGCATCGAGGCAGTTCGTGGTGTCAGTGTGGATGCGATGGTGCAGACACTCGTGGAGCGAGGGCTCATTCGCATCGAAGGACGTGCCGAACTTCCGGGTAAACCGCTTCTCTATGGCACGACCGATGCTTTCCTTGATCACTTTGCCGTGAAGAACCTTGATGAGCTGCCCAACGCTCAGGAACTCCGCCGCGTGAAGCTGCCGAGTGCGCCCGAAGAGCAGGCCGCTCAACCCACCGAGACACAACTCTCTCTCGAACCTGCGCCGTTGGCTGACTTCGCAGAAGAGTCCGCCTCTGAGGCTGGAGAAGCGAATGCCGCTGAGTAAGTAAAACTGTTCCAGCCATGCCCGATCAGCCACCAGCCTCAGACAAGCCAGAGCAGGCTGCCCAGGGACTCGGTGGCATCCGCGTCCAGATTGATGCCATCGATGAGCAGCTTATTCGTTTGCTGAATCAGCGTGCCGATCTTGTGATGGAGGTGGCCGAGGTGAAAAAGAAAGCCGGACTCGACATCTATGTCCCCGGTCGTGAAGAGGCTCTGCTGCGCAAGCTCTGCCAGATCAACACCGCCCAGCACGGCAAACTCACCGAGAAGGCCATCCGCTCCATCTTCCGCGAGATCATGAGCGCCGCCCTCGCTCTGGAGGACAGTTTAAAGATCGCCTACCTCGGCCCTGCCGGCTCATGGACGCATCAGGTCGCCGTGCACAAGTTCGGCAACAGCGTCGAATACATCGCCGAAGCAGCCATCGAGGGAGCCTTCGCCCGTGTCGCTTCGCGCGAGGTCGATTACGCCGTGCTGCCCATTGAGCACAGCACCGAGGGTGCTGTGCATCACACGCTGGATCACCTCGTCGATGCCCAGCTCCAGATCTACGCCGAGATTCTTTGGAAGGTGGAGACCATCGTCATGGCGCAGGACGACGAGACTCCACCTAACGTCATCTACGGTCATCCGCAGATGCTCGCTCCCTGTCGCACCTGGCTCGCGCAAAGGTTCCCCGGCGCGAAACTCATCGAGAGCGCCTCCTCAAGTCTCGCCGCCACACATGCCGAGACGGAGGCAGGAGTCGCCGCGCTAGGCACACCGCTGGGGGCTGAGTTGCACGAGTTGAAAGTCATCGCAGCGAGTCCGAGTGAGGTTTCCAGCCGGGCGCGCTTCATCATTCTCGGGCGCCGCAGCGGTGATCCGAGTGGCAATGACAACACGATGCTCATGGTTCACGCCAGTGACCGCGTTGGCGCGCTGTTGGAAGTCCTCAAAGTCTTCGCCACCCGCAACGTCAACGTTCGCCAGATCGAAAACCGCCCCGTGCTCGATGATCCCACCGGCACCCAGGCGCGCTTCTTCCTCGAAATCAGCGGCCATCACGAAGATGCGACATTGAAGGAAGTCATCAGTGAACTCACCCAACTTGGTTCCACCGTCAAAGTCCTCGGCAGCTACCCAGCACCGAGATGGGTCGAGGAGCGTTAATCATTCATGCCCAACACCATGAAACCAGAAGAAACAGATGAACTAACAGACGCGGAACTGGCGCTCTGGCTGCGGACTCCGGACGGGCTGGCGGCGATGCAGCGCCTCATGCTGGATGCGACGCAGGGGCAGTACGGGGAACTGTCGCCGGAGGTGCTGGCATCGGCGAAACAGGGCCTGGAGTCTCATCAGACCATGGCCACGGTGCAGGAAATTCAGGTGCGGATGCTGGGCCTGACTCAAAAAATGTCCGAGCCCTGGGAGGGCACGCGGTGGCAGCATGTTCATCATTTGAACGAGGAGATGAAGGCCGTCATGGACCTGATGCTGGACCTGCCGGAGCCACACCGGACAAAGCTGATGCGCATGGCGGTGCCTTTTCAAGAAAAGCTGGACGCGCTCGAGAAGGTGCAGTGACTCCCCAAGGCCCATGCTACGCTACCGCGATTACGAATGGCTGGTTAGATGCGGCCGACACGGTTCAAAGTGTACATCACTGCGCAGCATCAAAATGACGAATGACGAATTTGGCGTGCGGTGACGACTCTGGTTCGACTTCGAGCTTCGTTTTCAATGCTTCGCCTAGCGCCACCAAGTAGGCAGGCCGGGCAGCGTGTCCTTCAGGATGCTGCGGATGGCGCGCTTCTCATCGGCGGGGATGTGCGCGCCGATGGGGGCTGGGTTTTGGTCCCGCAGGCCTTCCGCCATCTTGTAATAAACGCGGTCTTTCAGAGCGGCGGGTAGTTTTTGCCAGGACTCGGTATAGAGCATGTAGCTGGCACGGTGCTTGAAGATTCTGCTTTTGAGGTCGAAGTCCTTCAGTGCCAGCCCGCTCTTGGCGGGTTTGCGATTACGGGCGAAGTCGCGCATGAAGTTCGTGTCGCCTTCGATGCCTTCGCTGGGCAGCTTGGCTTCATCGCTGAAGAGGATGTAGCGGGCGAGTTCCTCGGCCAGTTTTTCGACCTCAGGCTTGGCGGAAAAGGGCAGGGAACCGCGCCCATCGGCGAGAAGTTGGCGCATGACGTAGGCGGCATGGAAGACGCGGTTTTCAAAGCCGAGCTGATGCTCATGCAGCAGGTTCGGGAGGATGTCGCTCGTTGGCAGGAGGTGACGGTCGATGTCCCACATCTCACCGGGTTTGGCGGAGACTTTGTTAAATTTGCCCGCCTCCGTAGCCACACCCATGAGGTTCGCATGAGTGGTGGAGAGATGATGTTCGCCGGTCAGATGCCATCCACCAAAACGCTGCTCCAGCGGGATGTGGTGGCCCTGCTCATCACGTCGATAGGTCTCCAAGCTCGCACCACTGGCCATGGGCAGAAGTGACTCGGCGATGAGGCCTGGCACGCGGCGTGTGGCATTGCCGGCGTGGCAGTTGAAGCACTTTTCCGAGCGGGCGATGTTTGGCAGCGTACCGCCGGGTCTGAGGCCATCGAAGATATAAAAGATGGCCGCGTGAGTCGGGTCCATGCTAATGACCTCCACTTTGCCATTCGGCACGAAGCCAACATAGGTGTCCTCATTGAAGTAGAGGGCGCGGGGGTTGCGCGGATTGATGATCTCACTCTGAAGGGAGCTGGCGGAGAAGACCATGATCTGTGAGCTGACGGGGACGTCGAGAGCTGCCAGGATGCTCGTGAGGAAGGCTTTGTCGTTGCTGGTGTCCAGTTTCACCTCGCCTGACTGGAGTTGCTTCAGCAGACCGGCGAAGCGGTCCGTGGCTTCATGCGTAAGGTAATTGTGCGGAGCCTTGCGGAACTCGATCACGGTCTCCTTCACCTCCGGCGCGGCATGGAGGCAGGGCGCGGTGAGCAATGAAAGGGCGAGAAAGACACGGAGAGTGAGCATCAGGAGAATAATACGATGGAGTGGGCGGATGATTTGCGATTGTTTTGCTGGAACAAGTCCGTCATTCTGAACTCGCCAGCAGTGAAACGACCACCACCTCATGAAGTTCCTTCTTTTTCTCGCCGCCATGCCCATGCTCGCCGCTGCCGCTGACTGGAGTCAGCTCAGCTCTCTGCCTGACAAGGAGGGTTATGCCGGAGCCTTTGCCGGAGTCGCTGGTGGAGCGCTCATCGTCGCTGGTGGAACGAACTTTCCCGACAAGATGCCGTGGGATGGCGGGACGAAGACATGGTATGATCTCGTGCATGTGCTGCGCGAGCCGGAGGGGAAGTGGGAACTCGCCGGACGCCTGCCAAAGCCGAATGGCTACGGCGTGAGTCTAACGACAAAGGATGGCCTGCTCATCATCGGCGGAGGTGATGCGGCCGTGCATTTTCGGGACGTGTGGCGTCTGCGGATGGAAAGCCAGATGGTAACGATCGATCGACCCATCATGCCAGATGGTGGCCCTAGAATTACTCAGGAGAAGCGTGTCGCGACACAACAACTGCCGCGCCTGCCCAAACCCTGCGCCTTCATGGCCGGAGTCGAAAGTGGCGGCGCTGTTTATGTCGCAGGCGGAATCGAGCGCCCAACGGATACGACGGCGATGAAGACCTTTTGGACGCTCGACCTAGCGAACCCTGGGAAAGGCTGGAAAGAGCTGCCTCCCTGCCCCGGCCCACCCCGTATCCTCGCCAGCATGGCGGCTGTGGATGGGGCTATCTATCTCTTTAGCGGTGCCGCTTTGAAACCCGGCCCGGATGGCAAACCGGTGCGCGAGTGGCTGAAGGATGCCTGGTGCTATACGGAAGCCGCTGGCTGGAAACAGCTGGCCGATATGCCGCATATCGCCGTGGCGGCACCGAGTCCGCTGCCGATGAGTGATGGCGAGTTGCTCATGATCGGGGGTGATGATGGTGCCTTGGCCAACTTCGAGCCGAAGACCCAGCACCCCGGTTTCCCACGGCGGGTGATCGCCTATGATGCGAAGTCGGATCGTTGGCGCGGAGCAGGGGAGTTGCCCTTCTCTCTCGTGACCACACCTGCGGTGGAGTGGCGTGGGCGGATCGTCATTGCTGGTGGCGAGTCTCGCCCCGGCAAGCGCTCGCCCGAAGTCTGGTGGCGCTGATAGCGGCGCACTTCGTCCTTGTTCGTTGGCGGTTGCTGATGTTTGCAGTGCCTGATACACGCATGTTTTTCGATACCCATACGCATCTTGGCAGTCACAAGTTTGACACGGATCTACCAGACATCCTCGCCCGTGCCCGCGCCGCTGGCGTGACGCGGATGCTAGTGCCTGCGACAGACCTCGTGAACGCTCGGAAATGTCTCGCCATCGCCGAGCGTGAGCCGGATGTGCGCGTCGCCGTCGGCATTCATCCCTGTGATGTGGACACGGTTTCCGGGGTGGACTGGATTACGGAACTTCGCGAACTCGCACAGCATCCCAAAGTCGCCGCCATTGGCGAGATCGGGCTCGATTACTTCCATGCCCCTCCTGAGGGCTTTGATCTCGCCGGCTGGAAAGCTCATCAGGCGCACTGCTTAAAACTCCAGCTCGATCTCGCTGCCGAGCTCGGTTTAAACGTGGTGCTGCACAACCGCGAAAGCTGGGACGATCTCGTCGCCCAGGTCATGCCCTACAACGGGCGTCTGCGCGGCGTTTTCCACTGCTACACCGGCACGCTGGAGCAGGCACAGCCACTGCTGGAAGCCGGACATCTCATCTCCTTCACCGGCATCATCACCTTTAAAAATCCAGGCCCCGCTGGTGAAGCTGCCCGCCTGGTGCCGGATGGCCGCTACATGCTGGAGACAGATGCCCCCTACCTCTCGCCCGTGCCGCATCGCGGTCGGCGCTGCGAGCCCGCTTACGTCGCCGACACCGCCCGCGCCTTGGCGGTGATGCGCGGTCAGACTGTGGAGGCGGTGGCGCGAATCACGAGTCAGGCGGCTTTGGCCTTCTTTCGTGGCTTTGAATAAATCGTCTGAATAGTCTCTGAGGTGTCACAGTCTGTACAGCCGCCATGAAAAACAAACTCAGCCTCCTCGCCTGTGCCGCAGCCTGCGGACTTACCCTCTCTTCCTGTGTCGTTGACCCTTATGGGATGCCGGTGGCTGGCGGAGTTTATCCTGCCCCCACCTATGCCAGTGTGAATTATTATGATTCCACTCCCTTGCTGGGAGGCTATGGCTACAATTCTGGTTACGGCTACGGGTATGCACCTGTCGCCACAAACTTCAGCTTCTTCGGCGGTCGTGGCTGGGGAAACAATTGGGGCAATAATTGCTACACTCCGGCCTACTACTCCGGTGGTCGTAGCTACTACAGTGGCGGGCGCTCCTACTCCAGACCCGTGTCTTCGAGCCATCACTATGCCTCACAGGTGACACGCCCTTCCACCTTCCGTGGCAGTTCGATCTTCAGCAGCCCGCCTGCCAGCCCCAGCATCTCCTCCCCGCGCACCCTGTCGCGTCCATCCATCCGCTCTGCTCCTTCGCCCACCCCGAGCCGCACTTTCAGCGCCCCTTCCTCCTCGTCAGGTCGTAGCTTCAGTGCCCCGTCACTGCCACGTCCGAGTGGTCGTGCCGAGCGCTCAAGCCCAGGCGTTGCCAGCTTCAGCGGCCCATCCAGTTCCCGCAGTGCCATGAGCGCCGTCTCATCGTCTTCCTCTGGTCGCTTCGGTGGTGGTAGCCCCTCAGACATGCGCCGCAGTCGTTGATTTGAGATTCGCGGTTCCTCGTTTACTGATCCCAGTTCGGTTTGCGGGCCCACCACTTTCCGAAACCTCATGAAGTCGATCACGATCCTCCTGAAAGTGCCTGGGGGGACGTGACATAATCACTTCACCGTCTGCGCGCCCACGGAGAGCGGCATCTGCCAGACAGGGGCACCACGCGGGATTTCCTCCAGCTCTAGGAAGGGGGCGGCGGCTGGGCTCGGCTGGGAAGTGCGTGCCATCTTTGAGGGATCGACCTTGCCGCTTTCGGC
>Ga0075152_10001605_pt1 | contig 16345 bp, 12 predicted proteins | sample JI61114C2DNA_FD_70964 | JGI IMG/M metagenome (GOLD analysis project Ga0075152, IMG submission 70964) | Wastewater effluent complex algal communities from Wisconsin, to seasonally profile nutrient transformation and Carbon sequestration -... | ecosystem: Engineered > WWTP > Effluent > Algae...
GATCGCCCGGCCGCGCGCGGAGGTCAGCAGCAAGTACAAGGATTCGGGGGTGGTGATCAGCAGGTGCGGCGGCTTGCGGATCAGGCGGGCGCGCTCGCTCGCGCTCGAGTCGCCCGAGCGCACGGCGCTGCGGATCGACGGGAAGGACAGGCCCAGCGCGGCGGCGGCGGCCTCGATGCCGCGCAGCGGGGCCTGCAGGTTGCGCTCGACGTCGGCGCCGAGCGCCTTGAGCGGCGAGATGTAGACGATCTTCACGCCCTCCTCGAGGCGGTCCTCGAGCGCCCGACGGACGAGCGTGTCGATGCCGGCGAGGAAGGCCGCGAGGGTCTTGCCCGAGCCGGTCGGGGCCATGATCAGGGTGTCCTGGCCGCGGCCGATCGCCGACCAGCCGCCGCGCTGGGCCTCGGTCGCGCCGGCGAAGCGCTCCGTGAACCAGCGCTGCACCGGGGCGCAAAAGCGGGGCGGTGTCGGAGCGTCCATGAGGGCGCGACAATAGCCGACCGCTGATTGGGTGTACAGTGGGCTGCCTGCGGGCGATCCTCGGGTCGACGAGCCGGCTTCGGCGTGAGATTCGGGGCTGCGCGGGGTTCAGGGCGCCTGGGGGAGGGTCTGGGCGAAGGCGCCGAGGTCGCCGAGGACCTCGGGCATGGTCGCGAGGGCTGGCATGGCGGTGCCGGGCTGGCCGAAGCGGATCTTGTGCAGGAACTCCGGCGGGTTGTCGCGGGCGATCAGCCCGGGGAAGTCCTCGAAGCCCGGTTCGCCGCCGACGACGGTGGTGTTGAGTCCCAGCGCGCCGTGGCAGCTGGCGCAGGTCGCCGCGAATGTCTGCTCGCCCGCCGCGGGGTCGCCGATGAACGCGGCGTTCTCGGCGATATATGCGCTGGTGTCGATCGTCCACTCGCGGATGAACACGGCCAGATCGGCGAGGTCCTGCTCGCCGAGGACGGCGCCGTAGGCGTGTCCGCCCGGGTCCGAGAGCAGCGCGACCACCTCCGAAGGCGTCATGGTCGTGCCCAGCACCCCGGCGATGCCGGTGCGGTGGCCGCCGCTGCCATAGGCGCCGTCCTTCCCCTGATAGTCCCAGCCGTGGCACTCCTTGCATCGCCACGTGTCGGCGCCGGAGCGGGTGTTGCTCGCGGGATCCGGTCGGCTCGCCCAGAGCGGATGGTCGGTGGCGGGCGCCTCGGCGGCGATGACGTCCCACCAGGCGTCGTAGAGGGCGCCGCCGCGGACGCCGTCGCCAGCGACGCTGTCAGTGTCGGTGTCGCCGCCGGCGTCCCCGCCGCAGGCCGACGCAAGCATCAGCGCCGTCGCAAATCCATGATGTCGCATCGAATCCTCCCGGTCTTGCGCTCGAGGTCGTCAGCGATGGATCGACCGACGGTCGGAGCGTCCGCGGTTAACTGGTCGAGGCGAGCGATTTGTCAACAGTTCGGGTCGAGGAGGGGCGATGGCCGGCGGATGATGACCTCGCAGGGAATGGCGCGCTCCACCGGCGCGAGAATAACCGGTCGCTCATCGGGCGAGGCGCGACCGGTCGCGATACCATGCCCCGGTGTTCGCGCCGCGCCTGCTCGCATCAGCTGCCCTCGCCGTCGGCGCTTGCTCCCCGCAGCGCGCGCCGGAGCCGGCGGCGGGGCCCGAGGACCGCGGGGCGGTCGCTCTCGCCTCGCCGCCGGGGTCGCCGGGGGCCGCGCCGGCGCCCGCTGCACCGCGAGCGCCGGCTGCCGTGATATCGCCGACGAGCGCCGGGATCGTCGCCCTCGCGCCTGGCGTGCATCACGCCTGCGGATTGCGCGACGGCCAGGTGTTCTGCTGGGGGTTCAATCGCGGCGGTTTGCTCGGCGTCGGCGAGCCGGGCCTCGAGGAGGTGCTGGGGCCGCGTCGCGTCCCGGGCCTCGAGCGGATCGTGCAGGTGGTCGCCGACTACGACTATACCTGCGCGCTGAATGACGCTCACGCGGTATATTGTTGGGGTGACAACGATCGCGGGCAGCTCGGCACCGGCGGCACCGACCGCCGGAGCGCGCCGACCTTGATCGCGGGTCTCAACGCCGATCGCCTGATCGCCGGATATGGTCGGGCCTGCGCCGCGGTCGGGGCCGGCTTTCGCTGCTGGGGGAGCGGCGAGCTCGGCGACGGCGTCGAGCGTCACCGCCAGGGCGTCCCGCTCGAGATCGCCGCGCTCGCCGGCGTCGATGACCTCACCCTCTCGGACGGGCATGCGTGCAGCCTCGAGGCGGGCGAGGTCCGCTGCTGGGGTCACAACGCGAGCGGTCAGCTCGGCAACGGCGAGGGCGGCTGTCGCTACGAGCGCGAGCCGTGCCCGCACAGCCGCTGCTTGCCCCCGGAGCAGTGCAAGCACGAGCTGCTGCCGGTGCGCGCGGTCGGTCTGCCGCCGATCGTCGAGCTGCACGCTGGTGGGTCATTCACCTTCGCGCGCGACGCGAGCGGCAAGATCTGGCGCACGGGTCAGCAAGGCGTGACCATGGACTTCGGCGCCGACAACCCGAACTATCGTCCGCAGGTGATCGAAGGATTAGCGGCGATGGTCGAGCTCGGCGCCGGAGCCAGCCACGCCTGCGCCCGCACCGCGGCCGGCGAGCTGTGGTGCTGGGGGAACAACGCCTTCGGCCAGCTCGGCCACCCACCCGGGCCCCGCGGCGGCAGGGAGGCGCCGTCGCGGGTCGAGGGGCTCCGCGACGTGACGGCGCTGGCGGTCAGCTCCTACTCCACCTGCGCGCTCACCGGTGCGGGCGAAGGACGGCGAGCGTGGTGCTGGGGCGACAACGGCCGCGGCCAGCTCGGCGACGGCACGACCGAGCGCCGCCATACGCCGGTGCCGGTGCAGTGGCCCGCCGCAGGGGAGTGAGCAGGTCCTCGCGGGTGTGTGGGCCCCCGCAGCCCCGACGCACACGCCGCCGAGCGCCGCGAGCCTCCAGGGCGCCACGGATGGCGCATTGGGAGATCGCTCGAAATATGATAGAGGGAGATGTGGCGCCGCGGACCGGCCGCGCCCGCGTCGTCACGAAGGCCCAAGCAACGGAACCAAGGATGCTGAAGGACCAGGAGATCCAAGAGCTGGCCGCCGATCTGGAGAGCTTCAGCGTCGAACGCAAGGAGTCTTTCAAGTCCGCCAAGAGCGCGATCGAGGAGGCGATCTGCGCGTTCGCAAATGATCTGCCCGGTACGGGGCAACCCGGGTTTCTGTTGCTCGGCGTGCAGGACAGGACGGGCCAGCCTGCCGCGGGTTTCGCCGTGACGGATCAGCTCTTGCTGGACGTCACGAGTATCCGTAGCGACGGGAACATCCTGCCGTTTCCACTGATGACCGTGTACAAGGCGCTCCTCGCCGGCAAAGAGATCGTCGTCGTGGAGGTACAGCCTTCGCCTGATCCGCCCGTGCGTCTGCGCGGTCGTGTTTGTGTCCGCGTGGGGCCTCGCAAGGGCACCGCGACGCGGGACGAGGAGCGCATCCTCAGCGAGCGTCGTCGCGGGTGGGACGGGCCCTTCGATCAGCGCCCGGTGCGGGGCGCGTCGCTCGATGAGCTCGACTCGACGCTGTTTCAGCGAGAGTTTCTTCCCAGCGCGGTCACGCCCGAGGTCCTACGCGAGAACGGCCGCTCCATCCCGGAACAGCTCGCCGCATTGCACCTCGCGTCGCCCGACGGGATCCCGAATGTCGCGGGCGTGCTCATTCTGGGCCGTGATCCGACCACCTACCTTCCGGGGGCCTATGTGCAATTCCTTCGTATCGACGGGACGGAGCTCACCGACCCCATCATCGACCGGAAGGAGCTGACCGGGCCCTTGCCGCAGGTGCTCGGGCGCATGGATGAGATCACCAACGCCCACATCCACGTCGCCACCACCGTGGTGGGCGGACCCGTCGAGCAACGCGCGCCGGACTATCCGATGGCGGCGATGCAGCAGCTCCTGCGCAACGCGGCGATCCATCGCAACTACGAGACCAGCAACGCGCCCATCCAGTGGTACTGGTTCTCCGACCGGATCGAGATCCACAACCCGGGCGGTCTCTATGGGCGGGCGACACAGCAGACATTCGGCAAGCCCGGGGGCAACGACTATCGCAATCCGACCGTCGCCGCCGCGCTCTACATGCTGGGCTTCGTGCAGCGGTTCGGCATGGGGATCCCGCTGGCGAAGAGAGCCTGCAAGGACAACGGCAACCCTGAGCCCGAGTTCATCTTCGAGCCGTCGACGTTCGGGGTCATCGTGAGGGCCCGGTCATGAAGACAATCGCGTTCTTCAACAACAAGGGCGGCGTGGGGAAGACCACCCTCGTGTACCACGTCGCCCATATGTTGGTGGATCAGGGGCTTCGGGTGCTGCTCCTAGACCTCGATCCGCAGTCGAACCTGACGGCCATGTGCGTGTCCGAGGAGCGGCTGGAGGAGCTGTGGCCCGGCACGCTGGAGCATCCGCAGACGATCCTCGGCTGTATTCGTCCGATCCTGCGCGGTCTGGGCGATATCCAGGAGCCGCATGTGGAGACCTTGCGGGACGGACTGGCGATCGTGCCGGGGGACCTGGGGCTGTCGAGCTTCGAGGACAGGCTCTCGGTCGCCTGGCCTCTGGCTCTCGGTGGCGACGAGGCCGCCTTTCGCACGCTCTCTGCGTTTTACCGCGCGGCCAGACTGGCCACCGCGCGTCATGCGGCCGACGTGGTCCTCTTCGACATCGGCCCGAATCTCGGCGCGATCAATCGTGCGGCGCTCCTCGCCGTGGACTTCGTCGTGACTCCGCTCGCGCCCGATCTGTTCTCCATGCAAGGCTTGCGCAACCTCGGGCCCACATTGCGCGAGTGGCGGCGGAGCTGGCAGGAGCGTCTACATAAGCGCCCAGATCCGTCGCTCGCCCTGCCAGCAGGCCACATGCGGCCGCTCGGCTACGTGCTCATGCAAGCGGTCATGCGACTCTCCCGGCCCGTCAAAGCATACGCGAAGTGGGTGTCCAGGGTCCCCGGGATATACAACCAGTCCGTCCTCGCGGACGACGCGTCGCCCGCCTCCACGGCACAGGACCCCTGGTGTCTGGGGATCATGCGCAACTATCAGAGTCTCATGCCGTTGGCCCAGGACGCGCAGAAGCCGATGTTCCATCTGCGACCGGCTGATGGCGCCATCGGGGCGCATATGGCGGCTGTCATGAGTTGCCGCGACGACTTCGAGCGCCTCGTGGGTGCGATCCTCGCCCGGGTCGAGGCGCTGGACGGCGTCGCCGGCCCGCCCGCATCGTCCGCTTGATCATCGACGCCGAGATCGTGCCTGATCGAGGCTCTCACTGCAGCAGCTCGAGCAGGTCCTCGCGGGTGAGCGCGGTGCCGCTGACGCCCTCGATGGCGGCGTCGGCGAGGGCCCGCTTGCGGGCGTGGAGCTCGAGGATCTTCTCCTCGACGGTGTGCTCGGCGACGACGCGGTGGACGAAGACGGGGCGCTCCTGGCCGATGCGGTGGCTGCGGTCGGCGGCCTGGTCCTCGACGGCGGGGTTCCACCAGGGGTCGAGCAAGTACACGTAATCCGCGGCGGTGAGGTTCAGGCCGGTGCCGCCGGCGCGCAAGGACACGAGCATCACCGGCGGGCCGTCCTGGGCCTGGAAGCGGGCGACGACGTCGCCGCGATCGACGGTGCTGCCGTCGAGGCGGACGTAGGGGAGCCCGGCGGCCTCGAGGGCGGCGCCGACGAGGTCGAGCAGGGAGGTCCACTGCGAGAAGACGAGGGCGCGGTGACCGGCGCCGGTGTGCTCGGTGAGGTGCTCGAGCAGGAGGTCCTGTTTGCTCGAGCGGGTCGCCTGCTGGCCGGGCACGAGGGCGAGGTGACAGGCGGCCTGGCGCAGGCGCAGGAGCAGCTCCAGCGCCTCGATGGTGTCGAGGCCGGCGGCGAGGCGGCTGGCGAGCTCGGCGTGGGTGGCGAGGCGCAGGCTGTCGTAGACGGCGCGCTCCTGCGGGTCGAGGGTGCAGCGCAGGATCAGGTCGGTGCGGGCCGGGAGCTCGCGGGCGACCTCGGACTTGCGGCGGCGCAGCATGAAGGGGCGGATCTTGGCCTGGAGCTCGGCGGCGGCGCGCGGCTGGCCGGCCTCGATGCGGCGGGCGTGGCGGATGATGAAGTCCTTGCGACCGCCGAGCAGGCCGGGGTTGCAGAAGTGCGAGAGGCTCCACAGCTCGGTGAGGCGGTTCTCGACCGGGGTGCCGCTCATCGCCACGCGCCAGCGGGCGGGCAGGCTGAAGGCCGCGGCCGCGGTCGCGGTGGTCGGCTCCTTGATCGCCTGGGCCTCGTCGAGGACGAGGGTGTCCCAGGTGTGGGCGGCGAGCGCCTCGCGGTCGAGGCGGAGCACCGCGTAGCTGGTGAGGGTCACGTCGGCGGCGGCGTCGAGGCTGCGCTTTGGGCCGTGGTACAGGCTCACGCGCAGGTCGGGGCGGAAGCGGGCGAGCTCGGCGGCCCAGTTGGGCAGGGTGCTGGTCGGGGCGATCACGAGGGTGCGGCCCGTGATCGCGCACAGCGTCTGCAGGGTCTTGCCGAGGCCCATGTCGTCGGCCAGCAGCGCGCCGATGCCGGCGTCGCGCAGCAGGCACAGCCAGTCGACGCCCTGGCGTTGATAGTCGCGCAGGACCGCCTGCAGGCCGGCGGGGAGGGTCGCGGGCGGGACGCTCGTGAAGCCGTCGACGAGGGTGGCGAGGCCGGCGAGCTCGGGCGGCGGCGGGGCGTCGAGGGTCTGGCACAGCGCGGCGGCGGCGGGGCGGGCCCACCGCGGGAGCTCGCCGCTGCTGGCGTTGCGGGCGGCGACGAACTGCTCGAGGATCGGCCCGTGGCGCTCGAGCCAGCCCTGGGGCAGCCAGGCGAGGCCGCCGTCCAGGCCCTCGACCGCGTAGCTGCCCGACTGCCAGGCCTGCACGACGCGCTCCGCGGACAGCTCGAGCCGCTGACCGTCGCTCGACTCGCCGGCGAAGGTGACCTCGAAGCCGGACTCGCTGGCCTGCCAGCGCGGCGCGAGCTGCACGCCCTCGGGCAGCAGCACCTGGTCCTCCTGCTCCTGCTCCTGCTCCTGCAGCGACGGCGGCGCGGGCGGAGGCGCCGACGCGGCGGCTCCGGGCGCGGGCGCCGGAGCAGCGCCGGGCGACCACGCGGGCAGCTCGATGCGGCGCAGGGTGTCGCGGACGAGCGCTCGCGGGCTGTCGGCGAGCGGCGCGTCGAGCTCGGTGGTGACGGCCTCGCGGCGAGCGGTGCGGGCGCTGGTGCCGAGCAGGTCGGGGGCGCGATCCAGCAGCTCGCCGGCGGCGTTCAGCGTGCAGGCGGCGGCGACCATGTGCTCGCACAGCGCCGCGCCGCAGTCGCAGCGCCAGCTGCCCCAGGCCCAGGTGAGGGCGAGGGTGCGACCGTCGACGTCGACGCCGAGGCGCCAGCCGGCGGGGCTGCACTCGAGGACACGGGCGGCGCCGCGGCGGACCAGCGCGACGCCGCGGCGCCACACCTCCGCCGGAGCGGCGCGATGGATGGCGTCGAGCATCCCGGCAAACATGGCGCCCCGGGGTACCACGGGGCGCGGCGGACGTCATGGGGCGCGATCGCACACGGGCGAGCGGGCGAGCGGGGCGATATGTGCGATCGTGCCAGCGAAGGGGCGGGGGCGCGCGGGCGTGTGCGCCTTGCAGGCCCTCGTGGACTGTGTTTCTCTGGCCCCGCGAGGTCGTGTGTCCGCGGCGGTCGCGTGAAGGTTGCAGGTAATTCGTGCTCCGCATCTCTCGTCGGCAATGGGGTCACATGGCCCACGTCGAGTTCCTCGATCGGATCGAGGCGCTGCTGCGCGTCAACCTGCCCGCGGCGGAGGCGCGCCGCTACGACCTGCGACGGATGGCCGAGCATTGTGTGGCCACGGCGGCGGGCAAGGGGCTGATCACCGAGCGCGCGATCGCTGCGTTCGTGCTGCACATGGTCCGCATCAACCCCGAGTTCTATCTCCAGAGGACGATGGAGGCGCTGCTCGCGGACACCAGCGTCGACGAGTCGACGCGGATGGAGCAGCTGCTGACCAACCCGACGGAGTCCGCCTGGGAGGAGGCCGCGGTCATGTGCGACCCGACGCTCTACTGGCAGCCGTACCTCTTGCCCGGGCCAGCGCCCGGCCCCTGAGCCCAGCGATCGACAGGAGCACAGACGATGCCCCCATCCGGATCCGCAGTCATCGAGCAGGCGAGCCTGAACCAGGCCCAGGCCCAGGGCTTCCCCGCGAGCCCGCCGTCGGCGTGTCAGACCTGCCCGCACCAGCTGGTCCTGGGGGCGTTCTTCGACGGCACCGGCAATAACATGTACCGGGACTTCGCGGGGAGCGTCGGCGAGGGCAGCGAGACCAACGTCGCCCGCCTCTACCGGCTGTACAGGGCCCACAACGACGCCAACCGCGCGCGCGAGAAGCTCTACGTCGTCGGCGTCGGCGCGATGACCAACCCGGCCGGCACCGGGCTCGCCAATCAGCTGCCGACCGACCAGCGGGCCCGGGCCCTGCGGCTGCGCGACCTGGAGATGGGCTCGAGCCTGCCCTTCGCCGGCGACGTGGTCGGCAAGGCGACCGGCCTCGGCGGCATGGAGCGCCTGAAGATCGCGTACCGCTGGGCGGAGGCGTGGTGCCGGTCGGTCCCCGGCTCCGAGCCGAAGCTGATCGACGTCTACGGATTCAGCCGCGGGGCCGCGATGGCGCGCACCTTCGTGAACCTCGTGCTGGTCGGGCTGAAGAAGGACTTCGAGAACGTGTCGGTGCGCTTCCTCGGCGTGTTCGACACGGTGGGCTCGTTCGGCAAGGGCGGCGACGACGTCGACGTCGGCCAGAACATGGGCATCAGCCCCGGCGACGCGACGCACGTCCGGCACTACACGGCGCGCCACGAGCAGCGCAAGAACTTCCCGCTGACGGCGCTGCGCGGCGATCGGGAGTACGCCGGGGCCCACTCCGACGTCGGCGGCGGCTACGCGAAGATCTACGAGGGCGCCAAGAATCACCTCGCGTTCGTGCCCCTGTTCGACATGCACCACTCCTGCGTCACGGACGGCGAGGTCGAGATGTCCGCGCTCGAGCTCCCGGCCGGCGTCGACGTCGAGAAGCTGCGCGCGGACTCCGAGAAGTACTGGCCGGCGCACTCGATCATGTACGCCACCGGCGGTGAATTCGCCAAGGCGCGCGAGCAATTCTACAAGGATTATATCCACACCTCGCACAGCTCGTGGAGCGTCGGGATGGGCGCGGAGCCCAGCGGTCGCCGCCGCATCTTCCCCAACCCCGCCAAGAAGGCGGTCAAGAGCAAGCCGCCCGAGTACGAGTGGGTCGAGGATTAGCGCGGCCGGGGTCGGTGTCGGGATGGCGTGAGCCGCGCGGTTCGGGCTGGCGACGACCCCGCAATGTCGACTCGCATCGGACGAACCGGGCGGCAGCGCCCGGGAGTGCGGGCCTTGGGGCCGCTCGCGGGCGCGGTCGGACGGCGCGAGGTATTCGCCGGGTCGACATGCAGACACCGATCCAGATCAGCTTTCATCAGTTGGCGCCCTCACCGGCGATCGAGGCCAGGATCCGGGAGAAAGTGGCGAAGCTCGAGCATTATTTCGCCGGGCTGATCAGCTGCCGGGTCGTCGTCGAGCGCGCATATCATCAATACCAGGATCGGGGCCCGGTTTCGGTGCGCTTCGAGCTGGCGGTGCCGGGCAACCGGACGATCGTCGGCGGCGGTCCGGGCACCTGCAACGACGCCGCCGAGGACTTCGAGGGCGCCCTCAAGGCCGCATTCGAGGCGACGAAGCGCCAGCTCCACGATCACGTCGAGACGATGCGCGGCGTCTAGCCGTTCGAGGTCCGCGCCGAAGGATAGGGGGGCGGCGGCACCCAGCGAGGGGGACCGGTTGAGGGAGTTCCCGCGGGAATTAGGGGGGACTCGGCCGGGCCTGGGGTCAACTGACACCGGTGGATCCATGGGATCGTGGTGGTTTTTTATATGTGACATTTGTCACTGGGCAATGACCCGACGTCGATATCGCGCGGTCCGCCGAGGGGTGAGATCGCGCGGTGTGCATTTGGCGGGAGATAGGCCCCCGACAGGCGTCATACGCAGGTTCAAGGGTTAAGCGCGCCCACCGGCGGGGGCTCGCGGGCGCGCCTGTGGGCGGTGCTCCGGGGCGATAGGGGCGACTTTAAGCCACTACGCCCGCCGCGATCCTTGCTATGTCCGTCGGACTGCTGGAGCGCGCGGGGCGCCCGCTAGGCGATACGAGCTTTCACGAGGTAATTATGACGCGAAATGCGCTTCGAGGTATGTGGGTGGGTTGTCTTGGGTTGCTGAGCTTGCCGGGCTGCGGCAGCGTGTGTGGGGACGACGGCCTGGTGTGGCAGCAAGCCGGTAATCCGGCGTGTGTACCCGCGGCCGAGGCCGGCGAGAGCGAGACCGACGCCGCCACGACCACCGCGAACACTGATAACACCGACGCGACCGACCCGACCGAGGACCCGACGGACGGCTCGGCGACGATGGGCGGCGGCCTGTGGTGCGAGGACGTCGACGGCGACGGCTTCGGCGACCCCATGAAGTGCCAGGAGCAGCAGGGCCCGGGCACGGTGGAGAACAACCTCGATTGCGACGACGCGAGCAAGGAGACCTTCCCGGGCGCGGCCGAGAGCGACTCGCCGATGGCGTGCATGGCCGACCTCGACGGCGACGGCTGGGGCGATGATACGCCGGGCCCCGGCGTCGATCCGGGCACCGACTGCGACGACGGCAACGGCTTCGCGTTCCCCGGCGCGGCCGAGAACGAGTCGCCCTCCGCGTGCATGGAGGACACCGACGGCGACGGCTGGGGCGACGATATGCCGGGCCCCGGCGTCGATCCCGGCACCGACTGCAATGACGACAACATGGCGATCTTCCCCGGCGCGGCCGAGAAGGACGACATGAACGCGTGCATGGAGGACGCGGACGGCGACGGCTACGGCGACGCCACGCCCTCCGACCCGGACGTCCCGCCGGGCACCGACTGCGACGACACCAACGAGCACACCTTCCCGGGCGCCGCGCCGAACGACGCGCCCGAGGCGTGCATGCGCGACGTCGACGGCGACGACTGGGGCGACGACACGCCGCCCCCGGACGTGCTCCCCGGCTCGGACTGCGCCGACGACTCGCCGTTCGCCTTCCCGGGCGCGGCCGAGATCGAGGGCCCCAACGCGTGCATGGAGGACGAGGACGACGACGGCTACGGCGACATCGACCCGCCCGACGGCGCGATGCCTGGCACCGACTGCAACGACGCCGACGCGCGGGTGCAGATCGACTGCGAGAAGTGCGAGCCGAACACGGTCGAGTGCGTCGGCTCCAGCCTGATCACCTGCAGCGCGCAGGGCAACGTCAAGGTCAAGGAGGTGTGCGAGTTCGGCTGCGACGACGCCGCCAAGAAGTGCCTCGAGGTGCTCGAGGTCGACGCGGGCCCGACGGTCTGCATCGAGGTCGGCGGCGCGACCCAGCTGATGGCGAGCGTCATGGGCGGCGACGGGGCGTACACCTACGACTGGTCGCCGGCGAACACCCTCGACGATCCGATGATCGCCGACCCCTTGGCGAGCCCGGTCGGCCCGACCAGCTACACGGTCGAGGTCAGCGACGGCGTCGGCAACCTCGCCTCCGACAGCGTCACGGTCTACCTCAACAACCTGGCGCTCGAGCTCAACCCCGACATCTGCGAGACCTACGACTTCCCGTGGGCCAACGACCTGGCGACCATCTGGAAGTGGGACGCCAACAAGAAGGAGCTGTGCCAGACGGTCAACGGCAAGCCCTCGGCGCTGTTCTGCGGCTGGGACCTCGACAACGCGACGGTCAAGGGCACCTTCCGCGTCAACAGCCCGGCCACCGATGACGACTTCGTCGGCTTCATGTGGGGCATCCAGGACACCTCGCACTTCTACATCTTCCAGTGGAAGAGGGCCGCGCAGAACTTCGGCGTCCCGTGCGGCGGCAACGTGCCGGCGGGTATGATGGTCAAGGTCGTCGACGTCAAGGACCCGATGATGAACCCCTTCACCTGCGCCGACGTGCACGCCCCGGCGGACACGGCGAACTCGAAGCTGCTGCTCGCGCCGGCCGACTTCTCGACCGCGCCGTGGAACTTCGACACCGACTATCTCTTCGAGCTGACGCACAAGAACACCGGTGAGGCGACGATCATCGTCCGCAACAAGGCGAACATGATGATCATCGCCGAGAAGACTTTCATGGATACGACGTACCTGGCCGGTAAGTTCGGCCAATACACCTACTCCCAGGTCGGCGCCTGCTTCTCCGACTACAAGACCTTCTGCCTCGAGTAAGACCGCCATGCGCACGATGCCACTGTCCCTGCCCCTGCTCACTGCCGTCGCGATCGCGGTGGCATCCCCCCTGGCCTCCGCGCAGGACCCCGCGCCTGCGGTCGCCGACCAGCCGGCTGCCGGCGAGCCGGCTGCCGGCGAGCCGGCCCCTGCGAGCGAGCCGGCCCCCGCCAGCGAGCCGGTGAGCGCCAGCGCCTCCCTCTCGAGCGACGGGCTCAAGACCTCGTCGTCCGGTCGCCGTGAAAGCGACGGGACGCCGTGGATCAAGCGCCATCGACCGACGAACGGCCAGATGGAGGCCGGTATCTACGGCGGCATCCTGCTGCCCGCCGGCGACCACGAGCTCTACAACCCGAACAACGCCCACCAGGCCTACGGGAAGATCGCCCCCGACATCGGCCTGCGCTTCGGCTACTACCCGCTCTCTTTCCTCGGCGTCGAGGTCGAGGGCGGCGTCGCGCCGACGAAGACGCAGACCGACAGCAAGGGCGCGCTGCTGGGGATGTTCCGCGGCTACGGCATCCTGCAGCTGCCGTACAGGGTCGCCCCCTTCGCCTTGATCGGCTACGGGATCATGGGCACGACCGGGCTCGGCAAGGACGTCGATCCCACCGTGCACTTCGGCGGCGGCGTCAAGTTCTACCTGACCCGCCTGCTCGCGCTGCGCCTCGACGTCCGCGACAACCTCTCGCCGCAGAAGGAAGTCACGGGCGGTCGCACCCACCACGTCGAGGCGCTGCTCGGGCTGTCGATCGTGTTGGGCCGCAAGAAGCCCGTGGAGAAGCCGCCGAGCGACAGCGACGGCGACGGCTTCGTCGACGCGAACGACGCCTGTCCGAGCACGCCGGGCGTCGCGCCGAACGGCTGCCCGGCGCCGGCGCCGGAGCCTGACAGCGACGGGGACGGCTTCGTCGACAGCCAGGATACCTGCCCGCAGGAGCCGGGCATCGCGCCGGACGGCTGCCCCGAGAAGGACCGCGACGGCGACGGCTTCCTCGACAGCCAGGACCAGTGCCCCGACACGCCGGGCGTCGCGCCGGACGGCTGCCCGCCGCCCGACGCCGACAAGGACGGCATCATCGACATGAACGACCAGTGCATCAACGTTCCGGAGACCAAGAACGGCTACCAGGACGCGGACGGCTGCGCCGACGAGGTCCCGAAGGCGGTCCAGAAGTTCACGGGCGTCATTCAGGGCATCTTCTTCGACGTCGACAAGGACACGATCAAGTCGACCTCGCGCAAGACCCTCGACGCCGCGGTGCTGGTGCTCAAGGACTTCCCCGACGTGCGCGTCGAGATCAGCGGGCACACGGACAACACCGGCGACCGCGACCACAACCTCGACCTGTCCCGGCGCCGCGCCGAGGCGGTCAAGAAGTATCTGGTCGACAAGGGCATCAAGGACAGCCAGATCTCGACCCGCGGCGTCGGCCCCGACGAGCCGATCGCCGACAACGCGACCAAGGACGGCAAGGCCAAGAACCGCCGCATCGAGTTCAAGCTGCAATAGCTGGGACCAGCGCGCGGCGCCGCGGCGCTGTCGCCCCGCCAGAGCCGACGGCTCTGGCGGGGCGACGCCGCCGCGGCGCTCGTTTGGCCTACCAGGCGAGGACCGTACGCTCGCACTCGTAGGTGATGTCCTGCCACTCGTTCGGCGGGATCCACAGGTGATCGCACTCGAACCTGACCTTGCATTCGCGTTGCTCGACGACGAGCGTCACGCTCTCGAGGATGAGCTCCTTGAGCTTCGGCGTGAACGGGTGCTTGCAGGCCAGCGGGGGCAGCTTGGTGTTGAAGTAGAAGTCGGCCTGCCCGTAGTCGATGTCGTCGCCGTCGATCTTGCGCCAGTCGACGAGCTTGAGGGTGACGTCGCCCGGCTGGTGCGGCTTGGGGAACTTGTAGCCGCCGTTCATGCACTTGAGCTCGGCCTGGGCCTTGGCCTTGAGCGCGACCTTGACGTCCTCGTACTTCTTCAGGCCCTTGAGCTCGCCGGTGGTCTTGAGCGCATGCTCCGTGAGCTTGACATCGAGCTCCTTGAGATGGATGTCATTGCAGGAGTGCTTGGGCGGCTGGGGTTGGGGCTTGGGCGGCTGGGGCTGGGGCTTGGGCGGCTGGGGCTGAGGGTAGCTCGCGTGCGCCAGGGGGGTGGCGAGGAGACCGGCGCTGACGAGCGCGAACATGAGCTTCTTCGAGTGCTGCATTGTTTTCTTCCTGTCGTGGATTCAGGGCCCACGTGCTCGTGGGCGCCGCGGATCGATCGCATTGAGCGGATATGCGGGTAGGTGCTCCCATGACCGCGCGGGGGCGCGAGCGAGGAGGCGAGCATTGTGCGGCGGGGCGGGCGGCGTTGGGGGGTCCAGCACCCGGCGCGCTGCGATGTGGCTACTATCGCCGCGAACGCCGGGCGAGCAACCCGCTTTTCGTGGTCGTCCGCGGTACGGCGTAATGACCCGACAATTGTCGATATTGGTGCGCCGCGCCCATCTCGCTGCATTCACGGCGGGGCGCACGCTGTCGACAAAGGGGTCGTCGTGCCGGGGCGGGCGCGAGGCACTCCGGGTGGCATCCCTCGCAAAGCTGCCGGTACTGGCGAGGACCGGTGGCGGCGCGCCTGGTTGACGCGCGCGCCGGCTGGCCGCAAGAATGCGGCGCGCGGCGCCCGGCGGCCGCGAGGACGCGATGAACGACGACTTCGATCCCAACGCAGCGCCCGGCCCCGACGCCGGCATCTTCGGGCTCCCTTTCCCGCGCGAGCGCTGCCGCCTCGTGCTCGTGCCGGTGCCGTGGGATCTGACGACCTCGTACCGGGCGGGGACGGCACATGGGCCCGGTCTGGTGCTGCAGGCCAGCAGCCAGCTCGACCTCTTCGACCTCGAGCTCGGCAAGGCCTACGCCCAGGGCTACTTCCTCGACCCGATCCCCGCCGAGCTGCTGGCGCGCAACGAGGCGCTGCGTCCGGCGGCGGATCGCCTGCGTGCGCTGGACCACGGCGATCCGGCCGCGGCCGAGATCGTCGCGGAGATCAACGCGGCCTGCGAGCAGATGAACGCGTGGGTGTACGCGCAGGCGCAGGCGGTGCTGGCCGAGGGCAAGCTGCTGGGGCTGCTCGGCGGCGATCATTCGGTGCCGTATTCGGCGATCCGGGCGGTCAGCGAGCGGCACGGCGGCGACTTCGGGGTGCTGCACGTCGACGCCCACGCCGACCTGCGGGTCGCCTACGAGGGCTTTGTCCACTCGCACGCCTCGATCATGCACAATGTGATGTCCGCGCCGTGGCGCCCGCGCCGGCTGGTGCAGGTCGGGATCCGCGACTTCTGCGAGCAGGAGTACGAGCTCATCCGCGGCCGACCGGGAGAGATCACGACCTTCTTCGATCGCCCGCTCAAGTCGCGGATGCTGCGGGGCGAGGCCTTCGCCGCGATCGCCGACGAGATCGTCGCGGCCCTGCCGACGAAGGTCTATGTGTCCTTCGACATCGACGGCCTCGACCCGACCCTGTGCCCGGGCACGGGCACGCCGGTGCCCGGCGGGCTGCGCTTCGACGAGGCCCTGGAGCTGCTCGCCGCGCTGCATCGCGGCGGCAAGACGATCGTCGGCTTCGACCTCAACGAGGTCTCCGGCGGCGGTCCGCCCGCTTCCTGGACCAGCGAGTGGGACGGCAACGTCGGCGCGCGCCTGCTTTATAAGCTGTGCGGGTGGAGCATGATCACCAACGGCCTGTCGCCCGCGCCCTGAGCGGCCGGCGCGGGCTGGGGTGGCTCAGTGGCTCAGTGGCTCAGTGGCTCGGGCCGGGTCCAGGCCCCGGGGCGTCGCCGCCGGGCTTGCGACGCCGACGACGGCGCGGGGGGCCGTCGCTCACGGAGTCGCGGCGTTGCTGCGCCGCGTGGGGCGCGGGCTGCGGCTCGCGGGGCTGCGGATTGCGGGCGGGCTGCGGCTCGCGGGGCTGCGGATTGCGGGCGGGCTGCGGCTCGCGGGGCTGCGGATT
>Ga0075152_10001606_pt1 | contig 16339 bp, 12 predicted proteins | sample JI61114C2DNA_FD_70964 | JGI IMG/M metagenome (GOLD analysis project Ga0075152, IMG submission 70964) | Wastewater effluent complex algal communities from Wisconsin, to seasonally profile nutrient transformation and Carbon sequestration -... | ecosystem: Engineered > WWTP > Effluent > Algae...
GTCTTCGACGAGTTTGCAGAGTTGGACAGACTTGGATTCGAGTTCGAGGACACTGGAAGAGAGTTCTTTTTGCCGTGACTCGCTTTGCTGGATCTGGCTGCGCAGGTCTTCGAGTTGCTTCGCTGTTTCGACTCGTTCGCCACGCGCTTTGTCGGCGTCTTTATGCAGAGCTTGGAAAGCTGTATTTGCCGTCTCGATATCGGCCTGTACCTTGCTGAGCTGGTTGCGGGTGGATTCGAGCTGGCTGTCAAGATTGGCGGTCTCGCGGCGCTTGGCGGTAAGCTTATCCACTTCAGCTTTGGCCGTGGTCAAACCGGCGTTGGCCTCTGCGAGTTTGGAATCGGTGGCTTGAAGATCCTTTTTCCTCTCGTCGATACTTTTTTCCAAAGCGCGAATCTCATCGCGGCGGCGCGCTTCTTTTTCATTCTCGGAGCGCAGGAGATCACGCTCCTGCCGCAGTCGGGTGACTTCTTCCTTGAGTTCATCGGCCTGTTTTTGCAGTCCAGGATCGAGCACCTGAGTCGCGGGTCTGGCAATCGGTGCTGTAATGGAAGCCGGTGCGACGGCTGATACGGGGACATCACCGCGCGCCAAAGGGGGGCGCGTGCTGGGTTCGATGGGGCTGGTTTCGTCCTTGGGTTCAGTGTCTCGCGCAGGAACGGATTCAGTGTCGCCTCGACGACCATCGGCAGGTGCGGGGCCAGCTTTGCCTGGACTGCCAGACTTTGGTCCCGAGGCTGGTGCAGTGCCCTTGGGGGCACGCTCGCGGAACCGTGCATCGAGCTGACCGAAGCGGATCTTATCACCACCTTTGACTAGAGCCCGCTCAATGCGCTTGCCATTCACAAAGGTGCCGTTGGAGGACTTTAGGTCGGCGAGTTCGTAAACACCATCGGCCTGACGAATGAACTCGGCGTGGAAACCTGAGATGTAGGTGTTGTCGATGACGATGTCGTTCTTGGCGTCTCGCCCGATAGACAGTCGTTCTTCGAGGATGTCGAAGACGAACTCATTTCCATCATTGAGGTTGAAGGCCAGATACGGCATGGGCGGGACAGCGGGAGCGAACGGGTCGGAAAATTAATTTTGGATGCCCATTGAATCAATCTTAATAAATCCGAACTGCAAAGGTGTATGAAGAGCCACGCCGTCCTGGCAAGCACCGAGTAGAAATGCCACAAAAGAACGAATATTTCAGAGTGACAGCATCTAAACGAGTTCTGGGTTCCTGATATGTGTCAGGAAGAAAATGGCCTGAAAGTGGAGACGTGCCAACTACTGACCTGCCTTCTGGCTTTCGATCTCTTTCTGCGCCCAGGCGTCCCATTTTGCCCAATCGGTGCCATGATCCTCGCCCGCGAGGATGGTGAGGACGTTGCGCACTTGCTCGTTTTGTGGATGAGCCGGGTTCTTTAGGAGGTTCATGAAAAGCGGCATCTGGAGGATGCGGTTGCGGTTCATGAGGTCAGAGAAGAGTACCTCGACGACATCTGGATTCATCTTGGCATCGGTGAGATAGCCGGCAATGAGGCCGTAGTCTTCGTCACTGGTGAGGTTCACGAGATGACGGCTGGCATTGACCTGGGCTTCTCCATTGAGCTTTTTAACGAGGTCGTGGAGGTCCCGCGCCATCTGGGGGATCTCTTTGTTGGAGCGGAGGATTTCGTCGATCATGACATCACCTTCTTCAACAGTGATAAGGCGGTTTGGAGCGCCAGACATGTCGATTTTCGGTGTCGTGGAGCCTAGTAGAGTATCTGCGGACTTTACGGCATCTTGTTTCGTTGCAGGGGTGTCCTTTTTCGCCACAGATGAAGGCGTGCTATCCTGCCCAGCCCACTGCCAGCCAAAGTACAAGGCCACAAGTAGAACAATACCGGCACCAATGAGGATGAAGCGATTGCGAGAGGAGTCTGAAGACATGGCGTGTGTGACAGGGGAGAGCAGGGGCGGTGTTCAATAACGAATCACGAAGCCGAGCGGGGGGCAGAGGTCAGGGGCGGACTTCTTCGCCGTTGGCGCTGTTGGTGATCTTGATTTCTTCGCGATGAAGAGTTGGATCGCTGCGGAAGGTAAGGCGTGCTTCGTATTTGCGCTCCAAGGATACAAGAAGCTCGCCGTCTTCGGTCTTCAGACGCTGCATGACCTCGGGGTGGACGACGACGATGAGATTTTTGTGCTCAGCTTTGCCTCGCCCAAGGATGGAGCTGAGCATGCGCTGAAGCTCGACGCTCATGGTGAAGGTGGTTTTCACCTGACCGTGGCCTTTGCAGTAGGGGCAGGCTTCATAAAGAGCGCTGCTGAGGCTTTCGTGCAGGCGCTGGCGGGTCATTTCCATGAGGCCAAACTGGCTGATCGGCAGGACCTGGGTCTTGGCTTTGTCACGCTTGAGGTGATCGTTCATCAGCTTGTACACGGCCTGCTGATCTTTTCGGTGCTTCATGTCGATGAAGTCCACGACGATGAGTCCACCCATGTTGCGCAGACGGAGTTGGCGGGCGACTTCGGCGGCGGCTTCGAGATTGGTTTCGACGATGACTTTGTCCTGCTGATCTTTGCCGCCTTTGTTGCGGCCGGTGTTCACGTCGATGGAGACGAGGGCTTCAGTCTGGTCGATGACGATGTAGCCGCCGCAGGGCAGCCAGACCTGGCGGTAGAAGGCGTTGTCGATCTGCTTCTGGATGCCGTAGGCCTCAAAGATGGCGGTCTGCCCCTGATAATAGGTGATGCGGCGTTTGGCGCGGCCAGAGATCAGCGCCGCCATCTTTTGCATGCGCTCGACGGTTTCTTTATCATCGCAGGCGACTTCGTCGATGTCCTCAGTGAGGAAGTCGCGCACGGTGCGCTCGATGAGCTCAGGCTCCTGGAAACAGCAAACGGGTGCGCCTTTGCTGTCGCGCTTGCCTGTGATGTCATTCCACTGCTCGATGAGCAGGCTGAGATCGCGGATGATGTGGCGGGCACGCTTGCCGGAGGCCTCGGTGCGCATGATGAGGCCGAGGTTTTCGGGCAGGTTTACACGCTCAATGATCTTGCGGAGGCGGGCGCGTTCCTTTGGGTCTTCGATCTTGCGGGAGATGCCGAACTGGTCGTTCTGCGGCATGAGGACGAGCAGGCGTCCTGCCAAAGAAATGTTCGTGGTGACACGCGGGCCTTTGTTGCCGATGGGCCCTTTGGTGACCTGTACCATGATCTCGGAGCCGACAGGGTAGAGTTGCGGGATGTCTTCAGCCTTGATGCGTTTCTGCTTGCTCTTGCCTCCGCGGTTCACTTCTTCCATGCCTTGATTGGAAAGAGCCTCAGGGATGGCATCCCAGAAGTGGAGGAAGGCATTCTTTTCGAGGCCCACGTCGATGAACATGGCCTTCAGGCCGTGCTCGATGTTTTTAACGCGGCCTTTAAAAATGGAGCCGACGATGGTGCTCGTGCCGGTGCGTTCCAGGGTGTATTCTTCGATGGCGCCATTCTCAATGAGGGCGACGCGGTTTTCGAGCTTCTCGCAGTTGATGATGAGGCGGGTGCCTGTCTTGATGTCTTTTTTGCCGGTGATAAATTCTTTGACGCGCTGAACAAAAGTTAATGCCATGATGATGGGGAGTTTGGGAAAGAGGGTTGAGTTAAATGAACACCGTTACTGCGGCGAGCGGAACAGCCTCCGGAACAATCCGCCACCTGAAGGGGCGGGCTGAGCTGGGGCAGGGGAGGGCGCTCCACGGTTAAAAAGCCCACGGCGGGGCTTCGTTCCGTCACGATTGGAGTTCACCCCGGACGACACCGCTGGGTCGCCCGACTTACGAATATTGGGAGCGCTGCGTGGGCGCGGTTCTGGCTCAGCCGACTCACGAACCGTGTCACTAGAGCCAGTGTCACCATCCTCATCAGCACTGGCCAGGACAGGCAGACCGGAGTCAGCATAGGTCACGGCATCGATCTTGTTAAAATTGCCCGCCACTTCGGTGAGGCGCTCGACCTTGGGATCAAAGCCCTGCTCCAGCGCGAGGGATTGCTCAAGCACACGATGAGCGACTGGCGCAGCACAACCACCTCCAGATTTTCCACCCTGCACGATCACACAGATGGCGTACTTGGGGTTCACATAGGGTGCGAAGCTGATGAAGAGCGTATGGTTATCCTCCACGCGCAGGTTGCGATCATCTCTTCGCCAGTTCTGTGCGGTGCCGGTCTTGCCAGCGACTTCGACACCTGGAATTCTCGCCGCTTTGGCAGTGCCGCCGACATCATTGACCACTTTCCACATGCCTTTGCGCACAAGCTCCAGATCTGGGAACTGAGTCAGATCCGTGCGCAGAACGGGGGCATGTGGTTCCACGACCTCCATGCCGTCCTTCACCTGGTAAAGAAGGTGGGGTTTGTAGCATTTTCCCGAGGCTACGGAGGCGGCAACCGAAGCCATTTGCAGGGGGGAGGCCAATACCATGCCCTGACCGATGGAAGTGTTGGCCGTATAACCATCGCTCCAGCGTTCCTGCGGACTGCGCAGGCGCAGCCACTGAGGATTCGGGAGGATGCCCGTGTCTTCTTCATCGAGTTCTATGCCTGTTCGCTCACCAAGTCCGAGCATCTTGCCGACGCGAGTGATGTTGTCGATGCCGGCGGCATTGCCATAGCGATAGAAAAAGCAATTGCATGAGCGCATCAGTGCATCGCTAAGGCCGAGTGTGCCATGGGAGCCGCCGCTCTGACGCTGAATCCAGCACTGCATGGCCTTGGTGCCATAGGTGACGCTGCCGCTGCAGTTGAAGTGCTGGCTTTGAATCTTGGCAAGGCAACCTGCCAGAGCGATTGGCACTTTGTAAGTTGAGCCAGGGGTGAATCCACGCGTGGCACGGTTTAGCAGCGGCCATGTTTTATCCTTGGTGGTCAGGTCGTCCCAGTCCTCCTGTTTGATGCTTGGGATAAATCGATTCGGATCAAAGCTGGGGACTGAGGCCATGGCGAGCACTTCCCCCGAATCAGGTTTGATCACGACCACGGAACCACGCCCGATTTTGCCATCGCGCAGCGCTTTCTCGGCAATGAATTGGATGCGTGCATCCAACGTGAGATGTACATCCTGTCCTTTGCGCGGTGCTTCATAGGCATCTTTGACCTCACCCACGATTCGCCCTCGCTCGTTTTTCTGCATCACTCGTGCACCGGCACGTCCACGGAGGTATTGGTCGAAGCTTTTCTCCACCCCAGCGCCACCGAAATCATCCGGCACATAATAGTCCCAGCCTTTGCGATCCTCCACTGATACACGTTGATCATCCGGCAGGCGCACATAACCCATGATATGACAGGCAAGCGCTCCAAGCGGATACACACGACTGCCTCGCTCTGCCACGGTCACACCGGGCAGGGAAAGGTTGTGTTCGGCAAAGGTGCTGTATTCTTTGAAGTTGAGGTTGTCACGATAGACCCATGGAATCACGCCCGCGAAGCTGCGGTAATGCACTCGCAGGTCCTGCCAGTCGTTGATGGTCACTGCCAGCCCCAGTTCAGCGAGACGCGCCTCGATGAGCTCCTGGAACATGGTCACGATGTCCGGCTCGTCCTTTTGGCGTATGATCCCACGGTCACGGAACTCCACCTTGATGGTGGGCATGTCGATTTTCTTGATCCGGCACTGGCGTGCGTATTCGTCCAGCACCTCCTTCAAATTCACACGCACTTCAAAAGTGGCTTTGTTCGTGGCCAGGATGATGCCGTTGCGATCTTTGATTTCGCCGCGCACACCCGGGATGCGTGCACGCTCGCGCTTGGCCTCCGGCACTTTGTTGACGAAATCTTTGTGATGTTCGATCTGCAGCCACCAAAGACGATACATCAACAACCCGAAACCACACATCATGGTCAGGGTGAAAAGATAGAGTCTGAAGCGGTATTTAACGACCATCGAAGGAGTATTTTAGTCCATCATACTTGATCTCATAACGCGACAAACCGGCGAGAGAATACAGCATCAGGAAAAGCAGGGGTGAAGCCAGCATGGCCAGCATGGTGTCCGTGACCATCTTGGTCCAGACGGCGGTGGGAAAAAAGAGGCTGCCGCGCAGGAATGTCTGCATCAGATATTCCAGCAGCAGCCAGACAAAAGTCGTGAAGCCCACCAGCAGCACAGGCAGTTCCACACGGCCTCTTTTGAAAAGTGGCCGCACTCCTTGGAGGAAAGTGCCGAGCAGTGCAAAGATGACGATGGAGATGCCGAGACCGAAACCGCCACCGGACACAATTTCTGGAGCGGCCATGGCAGCCGAAATGAGGCTGTCTGAGCTGGATTCGATGGCTGGAGCCGCTCCTGGCAGATGTCGCGCATCCCAAAGGAATCCGGTGATGAAGGCCAGCATCAGCATCATGGGGAAGGGCACCGCCACAGCCGCAGTAAAAAAGAAAACAGGCGGCAGGAGCAGTGTGGCGTGGTGCGCCATGTCAATGCCCGGCACGAACTCCTGGACCACGAAGGTCAGCAGCAGGAGGATGATCGTGACAGGATAGAAGACCATGACTGATTAACGGGGATCAGGGTTTGTCCGCAGGCTCGGACACTGGGATGGCCTTGGGCACGGCTGGGGCAGGCGCGGGGGCTGCCTCGGACTTCTGCGTATCGAGCACAAAAACATGCCGCAACTGGGTGAAATCCACCGAAGGTTCAACCACGGCTTCTCCAGTGATGTCCTTCATTTCGAAGCGCTTCACGCGACCAATCATCAGGCCTGCGGGGAAGACGCCGCCTTCTCCCGTGGAGACAACTGACGAACCAGGATTGATGACAGCGCTGCGGTTCAGTGAACGCAGGCGCAGATCCGGGCGGACTTCCAGTCCGGCGCGTTCCCCGGAAATGATGCCCTGCTCCAGAGTGCCATCCACTTTTGCGGACACGCGGCACATTTCATCCGTCAGCAGGATCACCTCCGCCATGTGCGGAGCCATCTTGCCAGTTTTGCCGATCAAACCCGCAGCGCTGATCACCGGTGTGTCAGTGGCGAGGCCATCCAGCAGTCCTTTATCGATAATCAAGGTGTTCCACCAGGTTGATGATACACGCTTCACCACGCGAGCTGCGGTCATATTGTAAGGCGAGGTTTTTTTGAAGTCGATCAACTCCCGCAGATGGTTGTTTTCCTCCATCACCTGCACATACTTTTGGTTGATGATGCGTCCTCGTTCGACCTCGATCTGGAGGCGTTCATTGTCACGCTTCAGTTCACGTGGGTCGATGGTGGGTGCGGAGATGTTGTCGATGCTTTCCTCGATGGCCGTGCTGGAGTGGATGAAGGGGGCCAGCACCGACATGACGCGGCTCTGGATTTCCCGTGTTGTCGGTGTGTCCAGGGTGAAGACGGACACGACGGCGGCGGCGAAGATCAGCAGCGCGAGAATGTTGAGCTTTTTCATGGGCAGTTACCCTTCATGGGTGTTGCCGGACAGTTGGTTGGCGGCGCGCGAGCAGTCGATCAGACTTCCGTGGTGCTCACCTTCTTCAGAAACTCGAGTTCATTGAGAACACGACCAGCGCCCTCGCCCACGGCGCTGAGGGGGTCTTCCGCCACATGCACTGGCAGGGCGGTTTCTTCCTGAAGAAGCTTGTCGAGACCGCGAAGCAGTGCGCCGCCGCCGGCTAGCATGATGCCGCGGTCCACAAGATCAGCCGCGAGTTCAGGCGGGCAGCGTTCCAGGGTGGTGCGCACCGCATCAATGATCGCATTCAAAGGCTCCAGCATTGCTTCACGCACCTCCTGGCTGGTGATGGTGATGGTTTTGGGTAGGCCGGCGACCATGTCGCGGCCCTTCACCTCCATCGTGGTTTCTTTGCCCAGCGGGAAGGCACTGCCGATGCGCAGCTTGATCTCTTCCGCCGTGCGCTCACCGATCATAAGATTGTAGGCGCGCTTCATGTAATTGATGATGGATTCATCCAGCTCATCACCCGCCACACGGACACTGCGACTATAGACAATGCCGGAGAGTGAGATGATCGCCACCTCCGTTGTGCCGCCACCGATGTCCACGATCATGTTGCCTGCGGCCTCCTGCACGGGCAGACCCACACCGATGGCGGCGGCCATCGGTTCTTCGATGAGATATACTTCCCGTGCCCCAGCAGCTTCGGCACTTTCTTTCACGGCGCGCTTCTCTACTTCCGTGATGCCCGAAGGCACAGCGATGACCACACGTGGTCCGCGCATGGATCGTCGATTGTTGTGCACCTTGCGAATGAAGTGGCGCAGCATCGCTTCCGTGACGCGGAAATCGGCGATCACGCCATCCTTTAGGGGGCGGATGGCCGTGATGCCGCCCGGGGTGCGCCCGAGCATTCGCTTCGCGTCATCACCGACAGCGACGACTTCATTCGTCCCTGTCTTCACCGCCACCACGGACGGCTCTCGTAGCACGATGCCGTGATCTTTGACGTAAACGAGGGTGTTTGCGGTGCCGAGATCAATGCCAATATCTTTGACTCCAAAACCAAAAAAGTTGCCGAACATGAGAAAAACTGGTGAAAAGGTTGAAAATGAAGAGAAAGAAGCCTGAGCTGGCGGTGCCACCGACTTTTCTTCAAAAAGTCGCGAAAGTAGCACTCATCCTCCATGATTTCTTACTCGGGCGACCCTAAAAGAGGGGGGGGTGAGGGTCAAGGAAAGTTTCCTCAACCAAAGAAATCAGGGAAAAGAGAACAGCAATTACCTGCATGGCGAGTTTGAAGAGCTTCTGCCCATCTTGCCAAAGGTGGCGCGTACGAGTTGCGTGCCCGGCGAGATTCACTCGCTGCGAGCACTTGATAACGCGAGGCTGCTGCACAGCCGCAAGGTGTTGCTTTTTTTGCGGATGCAACTCAGGCGGTCGCTCACCAGGCCGAGCTTGTGGCCATTGGCATCTGCTGCGCCTGGCGCAGGAGGGAGCAGTTGCGCATCGACACACTCGATGATGGACTCGAAACTGGGCTGGCTTGGCAATGTTTTGGTCACCTCGCAGCGTTATCTCAATGCTCGCCAAACTCAGCCCGCTTTTTGCTTTCGTGAATAATCCAGGCTAAATCACCCGGTCATTGCCGCCATCCACGGGGATCTGGGCACCGGTGACTTTAGCAAACAAGGGGGAAGCCATGGCGCTGACCATGTTGCCGATGTCTTTGCTTTTGATCTCCACCTTCATGAGGTTCTTGGTCTTGTATTCCTCGACCGTCATGCCGTAGCGGGTGGCGCTCTTTTGCAGGGCCTCGGGGGTCCAGAGCTTCGTGTCGAAAACGGCGTCGGGATGCACGATGTTCACGCGGATCTTGTTCGGAGCCAGCTCCAGCGCAGCGACTCGGCAAAGCTGGGTGAGTGCGGCTTTGGAACAGGAGTAAGCCGAGGCACCAGGGCCGGGGGCTTTGAAGTTGCGGCTGCCGACGAAGATGATGCTGGCGTCGATGCCCTGCTTTACATAGGGGATGACTTTGTTCATCAGTTTCTGATGGCTGGTGAGGTTGATCATGATCGTGCGGTCCCAGTCAGACTGTGCCATGGCATCGAGGTGATCATTCTTCGGGAAAATCCCGGCATTGCTGACAACGATGTCGATGCCGCCATACTCACGCACGGTGAAGTCGATGGCGTCCTGCACGGGCTGATCCTCCGTGAGGTTCACGATGATGCCGACGGCTCCGATCTTTTTCATGATCTCGGGGATGTCTTTATCGATGTCGAGCCCGACGACCTGCGCGCCTTGCTCAGCCAAGGATTCGGCGATGGCGAAGCCGATGCCGGCGGCACAACCGGTGACGAGGGCCACCTTTCCCTGATGTACTTTGCGCGCGGGGCCTTTGCGCAGCTTTGCCTGTTCGAGGTCCCAGTATTCGATGTCGAAGATGTCCTGGGCGCTCAGGGGCTGCCAGCCGCCGGTCTGCTCGGCGAGGGTGACGGTGGCGGCGGTGGATTCGGAGATGTCGGCGACGATGTTGGCGTCCTTCAGGCTGTCGCCAAAGCTGATGATGCCATTGCCCGGCCAGATGGCGAAACGGGGTGCTGCATCAAGCATGGTCTGGCCCTTGGCGTACTTGGTGAAGTAGGCTGCGTAGTCGTCGTCGAACTTCTGCACGCTGGCCTCGTGGTCTTCACCGAGCACGGCGGGGATGCGCTTGGTGCGGATGCTGTGATCCGGCGTCAACGGGCCACGTGTGCCGCAATCGGCGACGTTGGGCAGATTTGAGTAGGTCAAAGCGGCCTCACTGGTGCTGAGGCGGGCGAGTTGTGGGAAGCCGCGCTTCCTCGAGACGAGCTGGCGTAGTTTCGCGAGGGCCATGAGGTCTGGTTTGGCTTGGGCAACCGAATTGACGGCATTGACGGATTTTTGAGCCAAGTGGGTTTCTGCGATGGTGACGAGCTCGATGTGCTTTTCGTAGCTGGTTTTGGCGTCGTCGGCGAAGGTGAAGAGGCCGTGCTTGAGGAGCACGATGCCTTCGATGCCTTCTTTGCGGAGGTCAGTGGTTTGGAGCACTTCGTACACCTGTTTGGCCAGGACGAAGCCGGGCATCACGTAAGGCAGCACGAGCACGCGTTTGCCGAAAAGCTCCTTCGTGCGGGCCTCGCCATCAGCGGCGCAGGTGAGGGCGGAGATGGCATTGGCGTGGCTGTGATCGACGAAGGTGAATGGCAGGATGGCATGGAGGATGGCCTCGATGCTGGCGGCGGGCGCATTGGGGTTCGTCATCGCGGCGCGCTGCTGCAGGACCATGTCCTCGTCGCTCATGGTGGCGAGTTTGGACATCTTCAGGAGGGCGTCCTGACGCACGGGGGAGAAGCCGGCGCGCTCGATGGTGGCGAGATCCCAGCCGCTGCCCTTCACATAGCAGAGTTCGACGGCGTCGCCGAAGTAGTCCTTCTCAGTGACTTTGACAGAGGTATTGCCGCCGCCGTGGAGGACAAGTGCCGAATTCCTGCCGAGCAGGCGAGAGGTATAGACGCGCTGTCCAAGTAGATCGGTTCCGAAAGAGGCGGCTTCTATGTCATTCCAAAGGCTGTGCATGGGCGGGAGAGTGAGGGGCGCGAAGGGGAGCGTCTTTAACACGCAGGCGCAAGATGGAAATGGGGGTCTTGCCATCCTCCACCCAGCTTGCTAGCCTTCGCTATCGCATGAAACCGACCTCCCTTTCCAGTCTCGCTCTATTATTCACCACCTTCGCCCTGGCCGCCGACCCTCTGCCCGAGTTCAAGGGCAGCATCGAGAAGCTCGACCCGGCGCTCGATGTGCTGCTGGACTCCGACGCGAAGATCGAGGTGCTGGCGAGTGGCTTCAATTGGTCCGAAGGTCCTGTGTGGAAGGAAGGCGGCATTGTCTTCTCCGATGTGCCGGAGAACACGGTCTTTGGCTGGAAGGAAGGCGAGAAAGCCGCTTCGGTCGTGCTGAAGCCCAGCGGCAATCTTTCTGGCGATGGCGGCCAGGGATCGAACGGTCTCGCCGTGGATGCGAATGGGCATCTCATCCTCTGCCAGCATGGCGAGCGGCGCATCGCGCGGCTGGAGAAGGATGGGAAATTCACCAGTCTCGCGGACAACTATCAGGGCAAGCGCTTCAACAGCCCGAACGATCTCGTCATCAGCAGCAAGGGCACCATCTTCTTCACCGATCCGCCGTATGGCCTGAAGAAAGGCACCACACCGGATGCGCCCTACCACGGCATCTACGCCGTACATCCAGTGGCGGGCTCCATGGCACCTGCCATGCTGCTCATTGATGACATCCAGTGGCCGAATGGCATCGCGCTGAGCCCGGATGAAAAGACGCTCTACATCGCTGTGTCCGACAAGGACAACACCCGCATCATGGCCTACGACCTCGGTGGCAAAGGCAAGGACGGCATCGCGGGTATCATCAATGGCGTCATCGTGACGAAGCCCACCAACGGGCGCGAACTCTTCAACGCGCAGAAGCTCAAGTCCGCCGAGCGCAAAGGCGGCTGTGATGGGATGAAGGTGGACACTCTCGGCAACATCTGGACCACCGGCCCCGGCGGCGTGCTGATCCTCGACAATACCGGCAAACATCTCGGCAGCATCCTCACCGGCCAAGCCACCGCCAACTGCGCCTGGGGCGGCGAGGACAAGAGTACTCTTTATATTACGGCGGACATGTTCCTGCTGCGTGTGAAGGCGAGGGTGAAGGGGCTGTGAAAGGAATGACGAATGAGCGAATGCCGAATGACGAAAGCCTGCCAACGAGCCGCCACATGGCTGTTCGTGGGCTTGGTGTTGTGTTCGGCACCTCTCGCTGCGCGTGAGGTGCAGTCCCACGGGCTGATTTTTGAGAAGTGGCTGCGGGATACTTTTTTCGGCGGCTATGAGCCGAAGGGCTACACGCAGAAGTGGGACATCCCGGCCAGTGCGAATCGTAATCACGGTGGCATCCCGGTGAATCCGAAAGCCGCAAAGCATGGCTCGCCGGTGGGCCTTGGCGATGCCGTGCGGCAGTTCGAGATCGAGGAGCCATTTCTGCTCATCGTTGGCTTCTGGGAGCAGGTGATGCCGACGAAAAAGAGCTGGGTCAATGTGCAGGCCGCTGAGGTGAAGCCGGAGGTGTGGCGCACGCTGTGGGGGAAGATCACCAAGGCTGATCTGGAGCGCCTCATTGCCGTCATTAAAGACAAGTCGCTGTCGCTCGAAGAGACTCGCGCGCAAGCCCAGGTCATCAAATTGCAGGAGCCGTTCGCCTCCGCAATCATGGAGCTGAATCCCAAGATCGACAAAAGCCAGCGTCGTCTGCAGTGCAGCCTGAGCTTCGATGCCTTCTTTGATCACCTCGCGCCGAAGGCGGAACGCGGGAAGCTGGAGAAGCCGCAGGTCTTTGGCGTTCCATTGCCAGCGAGCTTCACGTCCACGCCGCGAGTGATCACGCCGGAGGAGTGAGCTGTCTTTGCACTGGAAAAACCTGCCTGCCACGGCGATGAACGCGCGATGCGACGTCTCCAACCTCTTTGCTGCCTCACGGCGGGCCTGCTTGCAAGCGCCTGCCCGTGGACATTGACCGCCCAAACGCCGACGGAGGAGGCTCAGGCACTGGAAGCCAGGCTTCCTGCACCCAAGCCAGCGCAAGGTCGAGATACCTTTGAGCTGAGCGAGGCACGGCAGGCGCGGCTGAAGAAGCTGCTGCCAGACACCTGGCGGAAGCTTTCCCAACGCGAGCCTCTAAACATCCTGGTGCTGGCTGGTGAGCGTGAGCTGGAGATCTGGTCAGAGGCTGGCAAGGCGGGCGTGATGAACACCTTCCCCGCCCAATTCGCCCGCGAGCTGGCGAACCAGTTCTTCTATACGAGCGGTGTGCACGAAGCGGGGAAAGCGGTTCAAGTGGAGGCTCTCGCGCCAGGGATCACGCTCCGCTTTCTCTCAGGGCAGGATCATGCGCTGGTCGATGCCGCCGGGATTCTCGGCTCCGTGGCACGGCAGGCACCGGTGGACCTGGTGCTGATCTGTCACGGACTGGCGGAGGCAGATGCGGACATGTCTCCGCAGAGTTATGTGCGTCTGATGAGTCAGACCGTGGATGCCGCCCGCGAACTCAAGGCCGAGGTTTTCATCGCCGCGCCCTGGCTGGAGGCCAGCGCGCAGCCCGAGGCCACTCTCGGCCTCGTGCGTCCTCTGGCGGATGCTTTGCGCGAAGCCGCCGAGGAGGAAGGCTGGATGTTCGTGGATCTTGGTGATCTCACCCGCGTGATGCAAATGCCGCCCTCCGATGCACAAGGTGACGCGCAGCGCTTTGATCGCTTCGCCAGCACCTGGCGTAGCTTCTTCCACGAGGAGAAAGGCGGACGACATCTGCCACGAGCCACGCTGCATCAGCGGATGGGCAGCGCGTTGTTTCAAACAATGCTCGATGGGCCTGCGGCGCAGCCTGTGACCTTTGAAGAAGCCCGAGCCACCTGGAAGGAAGGCGGCGCAGCGCTGGAGTTGCACTGTACGGTGGTGAATGAATCGAAGCAGGAACAGCGACTGACCGTGCTGCCACTCATCGCCGCAGGTTGGAAGCCGCGCGAGGCACAGCCGGAGGTCACCCTGGCCGCCGGGACAAAGAAGACGCTCGTCATCCAGTATGCGCGCAGCAGCGCGGGACAGGTCACGGCGGATGAAGGCATGGTGCGCCTGCCACTGCTCATCATCTCGGGCAGCCAGGCAAGCATCATCACCCAGCGCGCTGTATTGCAGCCTGTGGCGGTGGTTTGGAGTAGCGACACACTTTTCAATCAAGAGGCGAACTTCGTCATCGGCGGGCAGATCTTGAACACGAGCACGGAGGAGGTTCGCGGGGCCTGGGAGGCGGAGTTTTCCGGCAACCAACTGAATGGTCAGATCCAGCTCAAGCCCGGTGCTGCGCAGCCGCTCGACCTCACCTTTGCTGTCCCCAAAGATGGCGAGACGCTGAAGAGCTCTGTTCTGAGCCTGAAGGTGAAGCTGCCCGGATTGGAACTCACCAGCACACGCCAGCTCACCCTGGCAAAGAACGTGGGGCTGGGCCTACCAGTGCCGCTCACGGCATCGACGAAGTCCAGCGGCAGTGTCACGCTTCAAGCGGGCGCAGATGCCGGGAGAGTCTCTTTCCTCTGCGAAGTGTCTGGCCCCGAGATGCTGCTCCCCACCGTGGACGGAAGCCCCGCCTGGCAGCTCGAAGTGAATCTGGATGCCCGCAGTTATGGCAAGAGGCTGGAAGCTGGCAGCACCGCTCCGGTTCGTGCCACCGGTTCGGCCACGGCGGGAAAAGGTAATGTCCTGCCCATCCAGCCCTGGGCCTTCGGCACCGGCTACGCGGCGGTCTTTGATCCCAAGGTGTTTCAGGCCGAGCTCAAGAGCCTTGGCGGGAACCAACATCAAATCATGCTCACCATCCCACGCACCTATCTCTACCTGCACGAATGGGCGCTGAACAATGGCAACAGCCAGTTCGGCCTGAATGTGCGCCTCACTTTAAACACCGCACAGGGCTACCAGACATGGTCCCTCGTCCCGACTTCCAAACCCGCCAACGACGCCGCAGCTATGGGCGTGCTGGAACTCACGGCGAAACCCACCCAGCGTGCCACGGTGATCCTCGAATAACCACATTTCGTCATGAACGACACCGACCTCAACTCCATGCTCAAGCGCGCCGCCTCGGCTGTGCCGGTGTCGATACCGAGCTCGCTCGAAAGCTCCATCATGGCACGCGTGAAGACGGATGAAGGCCGGGCGAAACGCTGGCGCTCCTTTGTGCAGTGGCTGCTCCTGCTGGCCGCCATCTCAGGCGTGCTCACCGCAGGCATGATCTGCTGGTCCATGGCCTCCCGCGACACCACGCACACCGTGCCGCCAACGATGAAACTCTTCCGCGAGGGCCTGCCGAAGTGACTCCGAGAGCCAAGTGGATGCTCATCTCCGTGCTCTGCTCTGTCGTGGTGGCGGGCGGCACCGGGTGGTTCGTTACCGACTGGGTGCTGCATCGTCATGGAGAAAGTCACGCCCATGATCGGGTGGAGCAGGATTTCCACGCCTGGATGCATGAGCACCTCGACCTCACCCCCGAACAGCATGACACGCTGGAGCCCATCGAAACCGAGTTCGACCAGCAGCGCGTGCGGCTCCGTGCGGAGATCCGTGCGGCTGGGTTGGAACTTGCCGCAGTCATTGGCGAAGCTGATCTGAATGACGCCCGGCTGAAGTCAGCCTTGGAACGATTGAACAAAGCGCAGCGCGAACTCCAGCAGCGGACACTGGAGCATTTCTTCGCCATGAAGCGGCATCTGCGCCCTACGCAGGCGAAACGACTCCTCGAGTGGACCCATGACAGCCTTGCCCGCGAGCCTTGATCTCCTCCTCATGGAGCCGGACGCTGCCACGCACGCGAGTGTGGAGCAGCAGAAGATCTGCGCCGCCCAGGCGGGAGACATGGTCGCTTTTGAGTGGATCGTGCAGCAGCATGAAGAGCGGCTCTATGGCTTCTGCTGCCGCTGGCTGCGCTGCACGGAGGATGCCCGCGAAGTCTGCCAGGATGCCTTTGTCCGTGCTTGGCAGGCGCTGCCTGAGTTTGAAGGTCGCGCACGGCTCTCGACCTGGCTTTATCAGATCGCCCTGAATCTCTGTCGGGATCGGGCCAAGACTCGGGCCAGTCGCCAACGTGAAAACACCATTGCTCTCGATGACGTGACGCAGACGCCCGAATGCCCAAAGCAAGGTCCGGCTGACAACGCCGAATGGCAGAGCGAGCTGCAAAAGCTGGAGCGCGGTCTAACCCTGCTACCAGAGAAACTCCGCGCCGCCCTCATGCTCACCACCATGGAAGGCCTGAGCCAGGAGGAATGCGCCGAAGTGCTCAGCACCTCCGTTCGCAGCGTCGA
>Ga0075152_10001617_pt1 | contig 16300 bp, 18 predicted proteins | sample JI61114C2DNA_FD_70964 | JGI IMG/M metagenome (GOLD analysis project Ga0075152, IMG submission 70964) | Wastewater effluent complex algal communities from Wisconsin, to seasonally profile nutrient transformation and Carbon sequestration -... | ecosystem: Engineered > WWTP > Effluent > Algae...
GAGCGCCAGTTCGAGGTGATGAAGCAGCTCACCCGGCCGGGCGGCCGCATCCTGCTGCAGGGCTACACCCCGAAACAGCACGAATACCGCACCGGCGGCCCCTCTGCCATCGAAAACCTGTACACCCGGGAGACCCTGCAGGATGCCTTCGCTGACTGGGTGATCGAGGAGCTGGTCGAATACGAAGAAGACATTGCCGAAGGCAGCGGCCACCGGGGCCGCTCGGCCCTGATCGGCCTGGTGGCACGCAAACCGGGCTGAAACCGGCGCACGGCCGCCGCCCGCAGCACCTGGGCGGCGGCCCCCCCAGGTCGAAGGACTTCCCGCCCTCAGAACCCGATGCACCCCGGCGGGTCGACGCGCACCTCGTCGCAGTTGGGCGTGGTGCCGCTGCGATCCACCACCAGGAAGTCGCACACTGCATCCAGCGCCAACAAGGGGTGATGCCACACGCCCGGGGCGTAGTTGACGCCCTGCTCACCCCGGGCCAGGAAGACCCGCAGCGCGGCCACGTCCGGCGGGTCGCCGGCAGGGGCAACCACCACCAGGTAGGGCTTGCCGGACAGGGGCACGAAGGCCTGACTGCCCAGGGGGTGGCGCTCCATCATCTCCACGACAAAGGGGAGCGTGCGCGGCTGGCCGCGGAAAATGGACAGGATGGCCTTGCCATCGGGGCCGGGTTCGATCTCGGCCAGGTCGTGGTAACGCTCGGTGTTGCCGCCGTTGATGGTGAAGTGGCGCACCGCATCGCTGGCCTCGATGACTTGCCCGAAGGGCGCGAAGGCCTCGGCGCTGAGCGCCTCGGGAGTGAGCATGACGGAGCCCATCAGGCGCCCTTCTTGTTCACCTTGCCCCACAGGCGGAGGCGCGACACGCCGCCGTCGGGAAAGATGTTGAAGCGCACGTGGGTGATGGGGCCGAGCCGGGCAATCTCGTCGCTGAAGCTGTGCACCGCATCCATCTGCAGTTTTTGTTCGGGCAGCAGGGTCTGCCAGAACATGGACTGGGTGGTGATGGAACGGTCGGTGCCGCCGGTCACATACGCGGCCTGGATGGAGCAGCGGTCGGGGTAGTTTCCCTTGAAGAAGGCGGTGTCCACCTCGATCCTTTCCACCGTGCCGGGGGCGCCCAGTTCGAGCACGCACCAGTCGTTGCCGGGTTCGCGGCGGCGGCGGGTCTCCCAGCCGTCACCCATGTTCTGGCCACGGCCGGGGAGCATCAGCGCCGCCACGCTGGAGCCGAAGCTGGCGTCGTTCCACGACACGGCACGGCCGCCGTTCTCCATGGCCACCAGGTCGATCACCGCGTCGGGGCCGAGGGCTTCCAGGGAGCCCACCGGGCGGCCATAGACGCGCAGTCGGGCGATACCGCCATCGGGGAAGATGTTCACCCGCAGGTGGGTCCAGGCCTGGGTGCTGGCGCACTCGATGAGGTGGTGGCTGCTGGGGCCGAGGGCGGTGGCAGGCAGGATCTCGGTCCAGCCAGCGCCCTTGAGCGCCTCCACGTCGTCGCTGGCCGATACGGTGGCCTCGATGGACACGGCCGGCGGGTAGTTGCCGGTGAAGTGGCTGGTGTCCACGTCGAAACCGCGGATCACACCCTTAACGCCCAACTTCACCAGCGCCCAGTCGTGGCCGGCGACCCGCTTGCGGCGCGATTCCCAGCCATCCATCCACTTGCCGTTGGTGTCGAACTTCCCGGGCACGAACTGGGCCGGCTCGGGGTTGAGCATGCGCGCGACCTCGGCAAAGAAATCGTCGGAGGCAAACAGGGCCGTGGCGCCAAGGCGCGGACTGGCGAGGTCCACCGAACGCAGGGCCCACTCGGGCAGGTCGGCGGGGGGCGCAAAAACGGGGGCGCCGGGGGTATGGCTGGCCATGGGGAAATCTCCTTGGGTTCTCGGTCAGGCCGCGGTAGGGCCGGGGTGTCTGGCGATCCAGTGACGGGCAATGTCCACCCGACGGCACACCCATACACGGTCGTGCCTTTCGATGTGGTCAAGGAAGCGCTGCAGGGCCCTGAAACGGCCGGGTCGGCCGAGCAGGCGGCAGTGCATGCCCACGCTGAGCATGGCCGGGCGATCGTCACCCTCGGCGTACATCACGTCAAAGGCGTCGCGCAGGTATTCAAAGAACTCGTCGCCATGGGAAAAGCCCTGGGGCAGGGCAAAGCGCATGTCGTTGGTGTCGAGGGTGTAGGGCACCACCAGATGGGGGACGCGGCTGCCGTCGGTCTTCTGCACCTCGGTCCAGAAGGGCAGGTCGTCACCGTAGTAATCGGAGTCATACAGAAAGCCCCCGTGGTCGGCCACCAGACGCCGGGTATTGGGGGAGTTTCGCCCCGTGTACCAGCCCAGGGCACGCTCCCCGGTGAGCTGCTCGATGATGGCCATGCCGATACGCATGTGCTCGCGCTCGGTGGCTTCGTCCACGTCCTGGTAGTGGATCCAGCGCCAGCCATGGCAGGCGATCTCGTGGCCAAGCTCGCGGAAGGCCGCGGTGACTTCGGGGTGACGTTGCAGGGCCATGGACACACCGAAGACGGTCAGGGGCAGACCACGCCGCTCGAACTCCCGCAGGATGCGCCACACACCGACCCGGGAGCCATACTCGTAGACGCCCTCCATGGAGAGATGGCGCTCGGGGAAGCTGGCCGGGTTGAAGAGTTCGGAGAGGAACTGCTCGCTCCCGGCATCACCGTGGAGCACGCAGTTCTCGGCCCCCTCTTCGTAGTTGAGGACGAACTGCACCGCCACCCGCGCCCGCCCCGGCCAGTCGGCGAAAGGCGGATTGCGGCCGTAGCCGACGAGGTCGCGGGGATAGGCGGGTGGTACTGACATGACGATGCGGCTCCTTGATGTATCCGGCACGCCGAACGCACGGGCGGCGGGCGCTGTCACAGGTGAAGGCGAAGGCGCGGCCCGCGTCGGGTGTGCTGGATCGTCACTGACGACGATGGGGCGAGTTTAGAGCGCCCGGCGCCAAACGGCACCCATGGCGGCCTATAAGCGATATCCGGGTTTCGATATTGTGCCCGGCCCTCACCTTACCCACACCACAGAGAAGGAAGACACCATGTCCATCAAGCTCCTCGGCATCGCCGGCAGCCTGCGCGAAAAATCCACCAACAGGGGTCTGCTGCGAGCAGCGCAGGCCAGTCTGCCGGAAGGCGTCAGCATGGAAATCGCCGAGCTTCGCGACATCCCCTTCTATAACGCCGACATCACCGAAAAACCCGCGGCGGCCAGCCGCGTGCTGACCCAACTGGCCGCCGCGGACGCCCTGGTACTGGCGTGCACCGAGTACAACTATTCCATGGCCCCGGCCCTCAAGAACATCCTGGACTGGGCCTCCCGGGAACCCGACAACGCCCTCCTCGCCGGCAAGGCCGTGGCCATCATGGGCGCCGGCGGCGGCATGGGAACGTCCCGCGCCCAGTATCACCTGCGTCAGGTCTGCGTGTTCCTCGACCTGCAACCCCTCAACAAGCCGGAGGTTTTCGCCAACGCCTTCGCCGGCGCCTTCGATGCCGACGGCAATCTGACCGACGAACGCCTGGGCAAACTGCTCAAGGAGCAGATGCAGGCCCTTGCCGGCAAGGTGGCGCGCCTGCGCGGTTAGGCGCCCAGGCTGACAAAGCTCGCCCGCATGGCCGTGACCAGGCGTCCGTCGCCGGACCGGATCCGGCCGGCGGCGTGGTTAAGCTTTCCACCGGTGCGAACCCAGTCGATCTCACTCTCCAGCCAGTCTCCAGCGGCCACTGCCCCCAGATAGTCCACCTGCAGGCTGGCGGTGACGAAGCGCACCTCGGGCGCCAGGCGTCGGGCCAGGTTGTAGCCCAGCCACACATCCGCCAGGGTGGCGATGAAACCACCATGCACCCGCCCGCTGCCGTTGCAGTGGGCGGGGCCCAGCTCCACGCGGAAACGCAGGTGGGCACCATCCTCCCGGTGGAAGAGCCGGGCGTTGGCGGGCAGAAAGCCGCCCTTGGCGGGCCACGGGCGATAGCCCTGTTCCAGCCAGATCGCCTCCCGCGGGCTGGAGGCGTTCATGGCTGCGCCCCTTGCGATGCGGCCAGGGCGAGGGCGTCATCAAGACGGTCGTTGCCCCAGAACATCTCTTCGCCGACAAAAAAGGTGGGTGCCCCGAAGATGCCCCGGGCACGGGCTTCGGCAGTCTGCTCCCGCAGACGGGCCTTGATCTCCTCCGAGCCGGCGCGGGCGAGGAGTTCGGCCGCCGGCAGGCCCAGCTCGGTAAGGATGGCGGCGAGGGGTTCGGGGTGGTTGATGTCCTGGTCGTGCACGAAGTTAAGCTGCATCACCCGCTGACAGAAGGCCTCCATCCACGGGGCGTCCGCACCCTGGATGGCCACCCGCAAGGGCAGCACGCCGAGGCGCGGAAAGGTGCTCGGGCGTGTCCAGGGCAGGCCGTACTTGCGGCATTCCCGGGCGATGTCGTGCCACATGTAGGCACCCTTCTCCTTCTGCAGCACGAAGGGGGAGTTGTCCATGCCCAGCTCACGGAAGATCGGGCCGAGCATGAAGGGCTTCCAGGCAACCCGGACACCAAGCCGGGCCGCAGCCGCTTCAATGCGCATCACGCTGGGGTAGCTGTAGTTGCTGCCGAACTCGAACCAGAACTCGATGAGGGGCGCGGGGGCGCAGGGGGATGGGCTCATGGCGGGCTCCTTCACTCGAAAACAACCAGACAACGCACTTCGATGCTCTCCCGGAGCGGGGTGTCGGGCGGAACATCAGGGAGGTCGAAGGCCGAATGGGGCGTGAAGCGGGCCGTGCCGTTGATCTGGGAGTCGTACTGCTTGAAGATCAGGGCCTCGTGACGGTCCATGCCGGGAAAGTAGGCCCATTGATGCCGGGCGGCATGACGGACCAGGTAGATCTCGCCTGTGCGCTCCGGGTAGCGGATCTCGGCCGCCACCAGATCCCGGGACGACACCGAACGGGCGTCGCAGACGGCCAGGGGCGTGTCCAGCACCGGGCCGCGGATCGAGCGCCAGATGTTGACGATGGCAAAGCGCTCCACCCGGGCCAGTTCAGCAGGGTCGGTGAGCACCAGCTCCAGCCGGCGCCGTCCGGAGGCCTCGCTGTAGTCGTTATGCACGCGGCCCACCGCCGCCGGGTTGCTGCCGTCACCCTGGCGGCCGAACCCGAGGGCCGGGCGCCCGGGCTCACGACGGCGCACCAGGTGATCGAACACCCAGGCCTGCCGCGCCCCAGTGACCCATCGCGCCAGCTCGGCGGCTTCGGCGTAGTAGTAACGGCGGATTGCCGCTTCGTCGGCAAAGTCGGCCACGCCGGTCGGCGCGTCCCACAGCTCATAGCCCTCCCGGTCAATGGAGGGACGGGCGGCGATGGCACGGGCATCCGCCACGTGCATGCGCTGCAGGGTGTATTCGCAGTTCTGCCAGGGGGTGCCCACTGGCGGCTGATACATGTAGTTGAAGGGCCGCTCGGGCGTGGCCCCCAGATAGCCAAGGCTGGCCGCCACCCCCGGCAGCCTCGGCAGGGCCGGTGCAAACGGGGCGGGCTGGGGGACCGGGACGCGGGATGCCGGATTTCGGGATGCCTGGATTCGCATGGGAGCTCCTTGACAAGGCTGGGGCGAAAACACGATGAATTCGCTCCAAGCATAGGTAAAAGTAACCGGCCGTCACCTTAATACCGCCGGAACACCCCCATTTAAAGCCATCCATGCAGGACTCTCAAACGACGATTGGGCACCTTTGACATTCTTATTACGAATGTCAAAAGTGCCCGTGCAGGCATGATTTATCAAGGCCATGCCGGCCCTACGTGGCACACCGCCGACAACGAGGAGCACAACAGCACCGGCTAGCCCTCGGCCCCCGCCTCGGCAAGAATCCAGCGCACCACCTCTTCCACCTCGGCGCGGGGCGCGGCCTCGCCGCGCAGCAACCAGTAGGCACTGGCCGACACCGGCCCCGGGCGGGGCAGGTCGCAGCGCACCAGCCGTCCGTCGGCCAGGGCCAGCCCGATCAGCTCGAGACGCCCGAGGGCCACACCCTGACCGGCAATCGCCGCCTGGATCATCTGATCGTACTGATTGAAGCGCAGCACGCCCCGGGGCTTGAGCGCCCCCCACCCCTGGCTGGCCAGCCACTCGCTCCATTGCAGCCAGGGGCGATACTCCCCGTCGAATTCGAGCAGCACCTGGCCTTCCAGCCCCTCGGGCGTCTTCAGCTCGGTCAGACCCAGGGAAGGATGAGCCACCGGTGCCACGGTCTCGCCGAAAAGACGGATCGCCCCCTCCGGGGCCGCCTCCGGCGCACAGTAGCGGATGGCCAGATCCAGCCCGTCGAAACGCAGATCGGCGAGGGTATTGGTGGCGGACAGGCGCACGTCGATGCCCGGATGGCGGCGCAGAAAATCCCCCAGCCGGGGGAGCAGCCACAGGCCCGCCACGCCGATGCTGGTGGTCACGGTCACGGGCCGGGACGCCGCCGTGACCCGGATCGCGCCGATCACATCCTGCAACTGCTGGATGGCCCCGTCAGCACTGCGAAACAGACGTTCGCCCTCCGGCGTGAAGGCGATGGCGCGATGCCCCCGCACCAGCAGGCGCACACCGAGCATGTCCTCCAGGGCCAGCACCTGGCGGCTCACCGCTGACTGGGTCAGGCAGAGGTCGTGGGCCGCCAGGGTGATGCTCATGCGCCGCCCGACCGCAACAAAGCCGCGGATCAGATCCAGGGACGGAAGCCGAACAAGCGCAATTGACATTCCATTACCTCATGCAAATAGATCGAAAAAGTGGTTTGAAGGCCTGCGCCCAAGCCAGTCTAATCAGCCCATGAACGATCACGCAAGCCATGCCCCTGATCTGAAGATCAGGAATGCGAGGCGCGACGAACACGGAAGGGGTCGCAGCCCCGGCCACCGCCCGAGCCCCCACGTCCCTCCCCCCACAGGAGCACACCGACCATGACCGACACTCTCACCGCCCGGGCGCTCGCCTTCCGGCAACTCCATGCCGACCCCGGCTGCTTCGTCATCCCCAACCCCTGGGACGCAGGCTCGGCACGGCTGCTGGCCCGGATGGGCTTCAAGGCCCTGGCGTCCACGGGCGCAGGCCACGCGTTCTCCTGCGGACTGACGGATGGTGCCGTCGGCCGCGAAGGGATGATGGCCCACCTGCGCGAGATGGCGGCGGCCACCGACCTGCCCCTCAGTGCAGATCTGGAGAACGGCTTCGGCGCCGCCCCCGAGACGGTGGCCAACACCCTCCGGCTGGCAGCCACAACGGGCATTGTCGGGGGATCGATCGAGGACAGCAGCGGCGACCGCGCGGAGCCCCTCTACCCGCTGGCCCTCGCCACCGAACGCATCCGCGCCGCCGTCGAAGCGGCCCGCGACCTGCCCTTTCCCTTCACGCTGACGGCCCGGGCCGAGAACTACTTCATCGGCCAGCCCGACCTGGCCGACACCATCCGGCGCCTGCAGGCCTACCAGGAGGCCGGCGCCGACGTGCTCTTCGCCCCCGGCCTGCGCACCCGCGAAGACATCGCCGCGGTGGTGAGCTCGGTGGACCGGCCCGTGAACGTGCTGATGGGCATGGAGGGCGTGACACTCACGGTGGCCGATCTGGAAGCACTGGGCGTCAAGCGGATCAGCGTCGGCGGCTCCTTTGCCCGGGCTGCCTACGGGGCCTTTCTGCGCGCCGCGAAGGAGGTTCAGGAAAAGGGCAGCTTCGGCTACGCCGATGAAGCGATCAGTGGCCGGGACATCACCCGCCTGCTGCGCAAGCCGCCTGGCTGAGGGGAAGATCCTTCCTCACGGGGCCTCCGGGGGCGGCGGAGGTCGCCCTTCACCGCCCTCCGTGCGGGTCAGGGACCCGCCATTGGCGGAGGCCTGCAAACGACTCGCGCAGCCCTGCCCTTCACCTCTGCGCGATCCGCCCTGCTCCCGTCAAGCCAGGCCCGGCCTGCCACCCCGCAGGTACGGTGCCGCGCTTTCGCGCTAACATCGGGGCCGCCGTGCCCCAGGGCACTCTTCCCGCAGCCCCGACATGCCCTCCGCCCCGATCATTCCATTCCCGGCCCTTGCCTGCCCCCTGGATGGGAATGCCCTGGCACCCCATGGCGCCAGCTGGCGCTGCGCCGCCGGCCACAGCTTCGACGTCGCCAGCCAGGGCTACGTGAATCTGCTGCCGGTGCAGAACAAGCGCTCCCGCGACCCGGGTGACAGCAAGGAGATGATCGCCGCACGTCGACGTTTCCTGGAAGCCGGTGTCTACCAGCCCATCGCACAGGCGGTGACCGAGGCCACCCTGGCGGGCCTGTCGCCCGAAAGCACCGCCGACTGCCTCGACGCAGGCTGCGGCGAAGGCTATTACCTGCGCCAGCTCGCCACCGCCGCCAAAGGGCGCGGCCAGGCCCTGGCCCTGCTGGGCCTCGACATTTCGAAATGGGCCGTGCTTGCTGCGGCGAAGCAGGACAGCCATACCCGATGGGTTGTCGGCAGCAATGCCAACCTGCCGGTACTGCCGGGCACCCTGGACCGCGTGCTGTGCATGTTCGGCTTTCCGGTGTACCCGGAGTTCGCCCGGGTGCTCCGGCCCGGCGGCCTGCTGATCCAGGTGGATGCCGGACCCGACCACCTGCGTGAGCTGCGCGAGATCATCTACCCCAGCCTCAAACCTGAGCGGCCCGCCAGCCCGGCCGCCCCGGCCGGCTTCCGCGCCCTGCCGGCGGCGGAGCCCGTCCGCTACACGCTCGCACTGTCCAGCCCGGAGCAGATTGCCGACCTGCTGGTCATGACGCCCCACCTCTATCGCGCCAGCGCCGAAGGGCGTGCCCGCGCCACCACCCTCAAGCACCTGAGCCTGACCGTGGACGTGCGCCTGACGCGCTTCGAGCGAAACTGCGCGGAAGCCGCTAAAGTCGAGGCCTGACCGTTGCACCCCTGCTGGAACCCAACCTGAGCCACGCCCATGCAAGCCCTCCCCACCGACACCATCAACTTCAAGGACATGGAAAAAGGCTACGCGCCCTTCGCCGAGGCCTTGCACACCCTGGGCTTCGACTGGCAGATCGCCCGGACGGAAGACATCAAGGGCTGGTTCGTCGTGCATGGCGCGGAAGCCCGCATGTGCTTTCGCCTGCCCGCCACGGGCGACAGCCAGCGCGGCGTCGAGGTCACCGAGCAATCGGTGATCTCCGACCTGTGGTGCGGCGTCAGCGAAAGCCTGGCGGTGATCCGGCAGAAGCAGCCCGGCAAACTGATCAAGGTAAGAAGCATGCAGCTTGAAGGCAGCACCCTGCACTTCACCGTGTCGTGAGCATTGAAAGCTTGGGAGGGAATCCTGGCGAGCGTTCGGGTTCGCACCGGAAAGACGCAGCCGTACAAGGGTACGGTGGGCGTCGCAGAGGGTTCATTCACACGCGTTGAGGAGAACGGATTTGACCGAGCAGATCACCAAGGTTTTCGAGCACCAGGACTTTGCCATCTGGCATGTGCCCCAGGCCAATGGCTATGTCTATGAAGCCGCCGGTGTCGTGGTGGATGAGCACAGCTACGAAGACTGCCCCTTTGAAGCCACCTACGACGACGCACTCAACGCCGCCTGCGAACTCTACGATGTGGAGGTGGGCAGCCTCAGCCAGCCCCTGCCGGTGGCCTATGCCAATGCCCTGTTCAAGGTGTTCAGCACCCCGACGGGCACCTTCCTGTACCGCTTCTGCGACGAAGAATCCGAAGACGTCCCCACCGATCAGAACGTCGCGGACCTTCCCGGCGAGCGCTACCCGAGCCGGGATGCCGCCGTGATCGCCGCCTTCGAAGAAGATCTGGCACGGCGCACGGGCTGACATCGGCCCCCGCACGAAGGCAAGGAAGCCACCCTCGGGTGGCTTCCTTTTTGGGGCACCGGCAGGCCGGGTTTACTTCTGGAAGCTTGCGATCAATTGATCGGCAAATTGCTGCATGTCCGGGTAGGCCTGGTGCAAGCCCTTGATACGGGTGATGGCCTGCTCGCGATTTTCGGTGCCAACTTCCAGCTGGTTCAACAGGCTGTTGAGGTAGTTGCCCGACCCGGCCTTGATGTCGGCGGAAAGCGGGTTGTAGCTCAGCAGCACGAACTCGCGGATCTTGTCGGCCTTCGATTTCTCTGTCTTGCTGGTCGCGGCGTTGCTGCCTTCGGGCTCCAGGGCGACCAGGAACTGATTGGGGGCGTACTCGTGCATCGCGCCCGTGGCGGCATCGGTGGTCGAGCCAGGCAGCCCGCCAAGGACAATGTTGCCGAAGAACCAGCCATTCAGGGTGGTGCTCATGGTGGTGGAGAACTCCTTGTAACCCTCCTTGCGGATCACCAGTGCCTGATTGTTCTTTCTTTCAAGCTGGAGGCTCAAGGGCGTCTGGCCAATGGGACGGCCATCAATGAGCACCGTGGCGCCTGCCGGAGAAGACTGGAAGGACACGAGTTGGGTCTTGGTGCTGACGATGGTGGCACAGCCCGTCGCCACCAGGACGGAAACAGCCAGCAGTGCCCAAAACAACTTTCTGAACATCACGATTCCCTTTTTTTATGATAAATAAATATATTATCAGGAACCGAGATTCAATATAGATTAATTATCATGCCATATGGATCAGGCGCCTGTCCCGTTCTGCGCAGGAGAACCCTGACTGCACTCCTCGCCGGGAGTTTGTTCTCCCCCGCCTGCCTGCCCGCTCCGCCAGCAGCCACATCCGCTGCCGTCCCCGCCACTGCCACTGCCACTGCCTGGCTGAACCTGCTCCATTACCGACCCAACGGCAACGGCCACCACCGCAGCGACGTCCCCGATGGGCATTTCTTCGTCTCCGCCACCGGTCGTCACGACCCCCAGGCCGAACTCCAGGCGAGCCTGGATCGCTTGCATGGCCCCCCGGCGGATGCCCGAAGGTTTGCCTGCGCCTTTCCCGCACGCACCCGCTGGCTGGAGGCCCAGTCCGGTCTCACGGCGACCCCCGGATCGCGGGACTGCCCCGAGCTTGCCCGTTGGAAAGCCGAGATCGGCGCCCGGGGCGTCACCCTGCTTTTTGCCTCGGCCTACATGGGCAGCCCCTCGTCCATGTTCGGCCACACCCTGCTGCGCTTCGACAGCGACCGCCCCGCCCTGCTCTCCTACGCGGTCAACTTCGCCGCAAGGGTGCCCGCCGAGGACCGCCTGAGCTATCCCTTCAAGGGTCTCACCGGCCACTACATGGGCCAATTCTCGGTGCTGCCCTACTACCAGAAGCTGCGCGAGTACCAGCACCTGGAACAGCGCCCCATGTGGGAATACCGGCTGCCCCTCACCGCAGCCCAGACCGAAACCCTGGTCGATCACATCTGGGAACTGAAGAACGTCAGCTTTCCGTACTACTTCCTGGACGAGAACTGCGGGAGCCGCATGCTGGACGTCCTGGGGGTGATCGAGCCATACGCGCGGCTTACCCACACCTCGAGCCCCATCGTGGTACCCCAGGACGTCTTCAAGGCCATCGTTGCCGAGGGGGCGGAACGGGGCACGGTACATCTGGTGTCTGCCCGGGCCGAGCTGATCGCAGCCGCCGACGCCGGCATCGCTGCACCACACGCAGGCCACGCTTCCCGCCAGATCGAGGCCGGAGCAGGCCGGGCCACCCGGGGCAGAGATCACGCAGACGCGGTCTCCTTCACCCTTGCCGGGGGCTATCACAATCTGCTGGATCCGGCCGACGGCTATCCGCCCGGCGCGGGCATCGATTTCTTCAGGCTGGGCTTACGCGGAGCCAGGGGATCCCTGCGCGTCGAGTCTGCCGATCTGGTGGACATCCAGTCGCTGCAGACCCCCGCCGGTGACGGATGGTCGCCCGTCTGGCGCGCCGGACTGGGCCTGTCCCGCCGGCATGTTCCGCACTCGCTGGTGCGTGATGCCCTCAGCCTGCAGAGCCACTTTGGCGCAGGCTACGGCAGGCAGGTCGGGCCAGTAATGATTCATGGGCTGCTGGAGCTTCGCCTGGCAGGCACGCCCCACTCCGCGACCCTGGGCCTTGGGCCTCGCCTGGGCTTTGCCTACCAGGGCTACTCGGGGATCGCACTCACGGGCGCAGCCAGCCGGCAGACTTTTGTCGACGGTGGGCGCACTGTCGATTCCATGGAGATCGCCGCAGGACTGCCACTGGACCGGGATCACACCCTTGTCGGGCAGCTTCTGCAGACCCGGGGAGACGGCTTTCCGGCAGTCCGGAGCCTGATGCTCGGGCTCCGGCGCTACTTCTAGCGCCCGCCTGCCGAGCGGCCGTGACACACCGGGCTGGACACTTACAGCCCCTCGGCCAGACGGGTTCCCATCACGCCGCTGCGCCCTGTCTTCTCATCAACAAGGTGGAGCTTCGTCCGGGCAAACACGACGCCCATCTTCACCTCCTGCCAGATGAAGCTCAGTTTTCCAGGCTGTGCATCAATCTCCAGGGAGTCAATGTTCTCCGCCTTGGCGGTCACGGTGTGCTTTCCCGGAGTGAGTTCGCGGTACAGGTAGGACTGGGCAGCGGTCTGCCCGATGGGTTTTCCATCCACCTCCACGTCCATCTTCACTGCACGTCCGATCAATTCGTTCCGGTAGATGTACACCCCGGCCTTGTCCGGCGCCACTTCGAACTGCTTCAGTGTGAGATCCCTGGCGGGATCCCCCATGGGAACGGATGCGCAGCCCGCAAGGCTTGCAGAGATCATGCACAGGGCGACCAGCTTTCTCATGGCGAACTCCTTCGTGAGCACGTTGAATCGGGAAAGCACCGAAAGTTACCACAAATTATTTATATGACATATCCACCAACAACCATGTCAGCTATCCGGAACGCTGAGCTCGGGCAGCCCCCAGCCGGTCAGCGCAGGCCGACCGGGTGTTCACTCCACCAAGTGAAGGAGTGGTTCTGCCTCGCGGCAAATCTCTGCCAAACCCGCGTCGTCGAGCCCGAGGAGATCACAGCAGGCGGGGCCGAGCTTGGCCCACTCTTCCGTGCGGCTGCCCCCCGTGAGCTGCTGGAGGAGGTATTCGGCGGTCTGGGCGATGGCCACCAGATACCGGCCCGGCATCTTCAGGGGCGACACCGGCTCCACCAGCGCCGGCAGGCTATGGTGGTGGCGGATGGCGGCGCAGATCTCCCCCGGCAGCCACCAGTTCTGGGCGAGCAGGCAGCCGACAACGGTATGGTCGGTGGGCAGGGCGGCCTGCTCCACCGCCGTGAAGGGCATGTCCCGGTCCAGGTTGGCACCGGCCAGGATGCCCTGATAGGCGGGATATCGGCGCAGCAGGATGACGATGCCGCAGTCCCTGAACAGCCCATAGGTGTAGGCGTCGTCGGCGCGCACGCCCGGCACGCGGCGCTGCTGGGCGAGCCAGCCGGAAAGGGTGGCCACGCTCGCCGAGGCATGCCAGAAGCGCTCATAGTGGGCGCTATTGGGAAAGGCACGACGCAGGCTGATGGCGGCGATGGCGCGGCAGGTCACGTCAAGGCCCAACATGGTCAAGGCCTCGTGGGCCGACCGCGCCCGCCGGCCGAAACCGAAGTAGGGCGAGTTGGCCGTCTTGATGAGGCCCGCAGCAAGGCTCACATCGAGGTTGATGAGCCCGGCGATGCCCCGGAGATTGGGTGCATCGCTGTTCATCTCGGCCCGGATCTGGTCGATGATCTTGGGCCGCGGGGGAATGTCGATGTCGTGAATGCTCTGCTGCAGCACGCCGTCCACAGACGGCATCGATGGGGTGTCCAGGCGGGTCATGGGCTGTTCCTCTGTTTGAGCCAGTTGAGCAATAGGTCTTCGGGCATCGGCCGGGCCAGCGCGAAGCCCTGCAGGGCATCAACACCAGCCTCCTCCAGGCATTGCCGCTGGGCGTCCGTCTCGACCCCCTCGGCCACCACCACCATGCCCAGTTCGCGCCCCATCCGGGTGGCGGCCTTGACCACTGCCAGGGCGCGCCGGTCTTCGGGCAACACCTGGATGAAGGACTTGTCGAGCTTGAGCTTGGTCGCGGGCAGATCCTTCAGGCTGGACAGGCTGGAAAAGCCCGTGCCGAAGTCATCGATGGCCAGCCCCACGCCGGCTTCCCGGACGCGCCGCAGGTTGTCCTGGACCACGTCGGCCAGTTCCATCGCCAGTGACTCGGTCAGCTCCAGTTCAAGCAGCTCCGGGCTGATGTCGGCACACAGCAGCGCCCCATGCAGGGCCGGCAGAAACTCCGGCGAGGTGAGCTGGGCCCGCGACACATTGATGGCCACCTTGGTGGGCCGGCCCTCGTCGCGCAGGCGGGCGGCAAAGCGCGCGCCCTGCAGCAGGCTCCACTCCCCCAGGCGGATGATCAAGCCGGACTTCTCGGCCACCGGGATGAAACGGTCCGGCGTCAGGTTGCGCCCGAACACCTTGCAGCGCATCAGGGCCTCCACGGCCTCGACGCGGCCATCGCGCGACACGATGGGCTGGTATTCGAGGGACAGCCCCCCGCTGTCGAGGGCGGCATGAAGGTCCGCCTCGATAGCCAGCTCCTCGCGGGCGAGGGAGACGCCGTGATAGCCCGGCAGCACCTCGCCGGCCGCCATCTCCAGCCGGCCGCCCCCCTGACGCTTGGCTTCCCCCATGGCCCGATCGGCACGCTCAAGCAGGGACAGGGCGTCATCTCCGGCCTGCAGCAGGGCAACCCCGATGCTGGCGGACGGGTGGATCAGGATTTCGTCGATGCACAGGGACTGCTCGATGGTGACCAGCAGCAGACGGCCAAAGGCTTCGGCCACGGGCCGGTCTTCCCCACGCAGCATGACCACGAATTCGTCGCTGCCCATGCGCGCCAGCAGATGGCCGCCGGAAGGCAGCACCATGCGAATGCGTCCGGCCACCCGGGCAATCACCTCATCCCCGGCCGCGTGGCCGAAGGACGCATTGATCTGGCGGAATCGATCAAGATCGATCCACAGGGCGGCAAGGGGCTGCCTCGTGCTCTCCGCCGCAGCCAGCATGCGATGGGCGGCATGCAGGCAGCTACGGCGGTCGAGGAAGCCGGTGATGGGGTCGATGACGGCGTGCTTGTCGGGCATGATCTGGGTATCCCGGAATGAATAGCAAGCCTGCTCCCTCACCCTGGCAGGGTCGTGCAGAGCAGACAGGCATCAGGATAGAAATCCTCGTCCCGCAGAGCTTGACGCCCCCCGCCATTCGCATGACCATCTCCGCCAAAGGATTAAATTCAAGGACATAGCATGGTGCGGGAGACCTCCCTGGCAACCGTCTGGCTGATGATGTTGCGAATGATGGAAGCCCAGGGCCTGGACGTGGCCCGGGTGATGGACGAGGTGGGCATTGGGGAGAGCGTGCTGCGCCAACCCAACGCCCGCCTGCCGAGCCGGCTGTCCGATGTCTTCTTCCGGCGGGCCATGGAGGCCATCCCCGATCCGGCCTTCGGCCTGCGCTCCGCCGAATACTGGCACCCCTCCAACCTGGGCACCCTCGGCTACGCCTGGCTGTCGAGCGCCACCCTGCGCAAGGGGCTTCTGCGCATGGAGCGCTATGCGCGGATACTCGGCAATCGCTTCAGCTACACCTGCGTAGACCAGCCCGAAGGCCTGCGCTTCGTCTACGACCATGGGCGTGGCAAGGATCCGGTCGGCTGGCCCATCGCCGACTTTGCCCTGTCGATCCTGGTGGACATGTGTCGCACCAACTTCGGGGCGCGTCTGGCCCCCCTGCGGGTGCGCCTGCGCCGCCCCACGCCGGCTGACACACGCCCCTACGACGCCTTTTTTGGCGGAGAGGTGTGCTTCGGGCAGGGAGAAGACAGCTTCCTGATCGACCTGGCCACGGTGGACACGCCGCTACCCACCGCCAACACGGCCCTCGCGATCACCTTCGACGGGATCCTCGCCGGGCAGCTGAACGAATTGGTGGCCGACGATCTGGTGACCCGCTGCCGTGCCTGGCTATTGCGCCACCTGACCTCCGGCGAACCCTCGGAGGCCGAACTGGCCAGCGCCATGGGGCTGAGCCGTCGCAGCATGCAGCGGCGCCTGAGCGAGCATGGCTGGTCCTACAAGCGGGTGGTGGATGACACGCGGGCCGAACTGGCCCGGCGCTACATGGGCGACCCCAGCAAGAGCCTCACCGAGATCGCCTTCCTGCTCGGCTTCTCCGAGCAGAGCGCCTTCTCCAGGGCCTTCAGGCGCTGGACCGGGCTGGCGCCCAGGGCATACCGCCTGAAACAGGGCTGAAGCCCATCTCAGAACAGCAGCCCACCCCGCAAGGCGCGGGCTGTTTCCGGCAGGATCAGA